>OEKX01000244.1_pt2 | contig 9477 bp, 9 predicted proteins | sample 1503491 | NCBI WGS metagenome assembly OEKX01 (sample SAMEA104379567, study PRJEB20068) | metagenome | isolation source: 1998 | reverse complement strand
ACCGCACGCACCACCGCCGCGATCTGGTCGCGCGTCCTGATGCCCGGCGCGTAGAGGCAGTCGGCGCCTGCCTCGGCATAGGCGCGCAGTCGACGGATCGCATCGTCGAGGTCGGGCCGCCCGGCGATGAAGCACTCGGCACGCGCGGTCAAGACGACGTCGGCGCCGCGGGAGTCGATCGCCGCACGCGCGGCACGCACGCGCTCCGCCGCGACCGTGACGTCGCGTAGCGGCGACGCATCGTCCCCCGTCGAGTCCTCGATCGACAGCCCCGCGACGCCCGCGTCGACGCAGCGGCGCACATTCGCGGCGACGCCGGCGGGATCGGCGGCGTAGCCGGATCCGAAGTCGGCGTTCACCGGGACGTCGGCCGCCTGCGCGATCGTCGCGATGTGCGCCAGCATGACGTCGCAGCCGACGGCTCGATCGCTGTCGGGACAGCCGAGCGCGAAGGCGGCGCCCGCGCTCGTCGTCGCGAGCGCCGGGAATCCCGCGTGCTGGAGCCAGCGCGTCGTACCGACGTCCCACGGGTTCGGCATGACGAAGCACCCGGTCTGGTGGAGGCGGCGGAACGTTCGGCGCTTCTCGTCGACGGTCGGCATGCGGGCAAGGTGATCCGCCGTCGACGCCGACGCAATTTTGCGACGGCGTCGCCGAGTCGTACTATCGCCCGATCTGGAGGTCTCCATGACGATGCCCGTCCGGTCCTTCTTCCTGCTCGCCCTCGCGGCAGGCGCGGCACCGGCGTTCGCCGGAGGCGGCGCGACGCCGCTCGGCCCGACCGCGTATCTCAGCGCGGCCGACAGCCCCTTCCCGCTCGGCACCGGCACGTTCTGCCTGGAGGACTTCGAGGGGGCGGGCTTCGACGTCCCCGGCGTCACCGGCAACGGCTCGCTCACCCTCGCGGGCTCGATCACGGACTCCGTCGACGGCGACGACGGCACGATCGACGGCTCCGGAACGGGGGGGCAGTCGTACTTCAGCGGCGATGGAAGCGGCGGCATCACGTTCACCTTCGATCCGCAGGCCCCGCTCGGGCTCCCGACCAATGCCGGCATGGTGTGGACCGATGGCGGCTTGGGCGTCGACGTGACGTTCGAGTCGTTCGATCAGAATGGGCTATCGCTCGGCACGATCGTCGCGCCGGCGCTCGCCGACTTCAGCAATTCGGGCGAGACGGCGGAGGATCGCTTCTTCGGGATCATGAATCCCGGCGGCATCTCGGCGATCAAGATGAGCAACCCGGGCGGCGGCATCGAGGTCGACCACCTCCAGTTCGACCACTGCTCCGCCGCGTCGGCGACGACGAGCACGACCACCACGACGACGCTGCCGCCCACCACGTGCGCCGGCGTTCCATCGGGTCCGTCGTTCGCGTCGCTCAACTGCCGGATCGCTGCGCTCCAGGACGCCGTCGACGCCGCGACGCAGCTCGGTGACGCGCAATCGAAGCTCGCGAAGGCGCTCGACGTCGCCAAGTCGAAGAAGGAGGACGGCGAGGCCAAGTGCGCGGGCGGCAATGCCAAGAAGGCCGGCAAGCGCCTGCAGCAGACGGCGCAGAAGCTCACGCAGTTCTCGCACCGGCTACGCTCGAACGCGTCGAGGAAGAAGATCCCGGCCGAGGTACGCGAGCCGCTCGCCGCGGAGGCCGACCGCATCCGCGATGACGCGAAGACGCTGCGCCACATGCTCGCCTGCGGGGGTGGATGACCAGCACGGAGACGCTCGCCGAGCTCGCGGCCGAGCTCTCGCGCGCGCGAGCCCTCGTCCTGCTGCTCGATTACGACGGCACCCTCGTGCCGTTCGCCGACATCCCGGAGCATGCGAGACCGGACGAGGGGCTGCGGGCGCTCCTCTCGCGCCTCGCCGCGCGCCCCGCGACGACGGTCCACATCGTGAGCGGACGGGGCTGCGACACGCTCGAGCGCTGGCTCGGCACCCTTCCCGTGTGGCTGCACGCGGAGCACGGCTTCTGGTCGAGACCCCCGGGCGGGTCGTGGCAGGGCATGCCGACGCCGGATCTCGAATGGCGGGCGCTCGCCCGACCGATCCTCGAGGACTTCGTTGCCCGCACGGCCGGCTCGTCGATCGAGAAGAAGCAGACGTCGATCGCGTGGCACTACCGCCTGGTCGACCCGGACTTCGCCCGCTACCAGCTCGGCGAGCTCCGCCGCGCGCTCCTCGAGCGCTTGCGCGACGAGCCCGTCGACCTGCTCGAGGGTGAGCTCGTGCTCGAGCTCCGCCCGCGCGGCGTCGACAAGGGTCGGGTCGTCGCGCCGGCAATACGGAGCGCGCCTCCGGGCGCCACGATCCTGGCGATCGGTGACGATCGTACCGACGAGGACCTCTTCGCCGCGCTGCCGGACGATGCCGTCGCGATCCACGTCGGCGGACGGGAGTCGGTTGCGCAGCTGCGCGTACGCGCCTGGCACGAGGCACGCGCGCTGCTCGAGCGCCTGGTTCACTAGGACGTCACGAAGCGCGGTTGGCCGAGCGAGCGTCCGCCCGCTATGGTCGCGCGCCGGAGGACGGTGGGGTGCTCACGTGGTGGCAGGCGGTCGTGCTGGGATTGGTCGAGGGCATCACCGAATACCTGCCGGTGAGCTCGACCGGCCATCTGATCCTCGCGGCATCGCTGCTCGGGCTCGACCGGCCGGAGCTGAAGGACAGCCTCGACGTCTTCCTCGTGGTCGTCCAGGGCGGCGCCATCCTCGCGGTCCTGGCACTCTACTGGCCGAGGGTGCTGCAAATGGCGCGCGGCGTAGCCGGCCGCGATCCCGCGGGACGCCGGCTCGCGATGCAGATCGCCGTCGCCTTCGCGCCGGCGGCGGTGGTGGGCCTCCTCGCGGGCTCGCGCATCCGGGCATTGCTCTTCGGCGACTGGCCCGTGCTCGCCGCGCTCGCGGTCGGCGGCGCGTGGATGATCTGGCTCGGTCGCCGGCCGCGTGACGGCGGCGATCTCGCGAGCCTCACCTGGGAGCGCGCGCTCGGCATCGGCCTCTTCCAGGTGCTCGCGCTCTGGCCGGGCATGTCGCGGTCGATGGTGACGATCTCGGGCGGCATGCTGCTCGGGCTCGACGGCGTCGCCGCCGCCGAGTTCTCGTTCCTGCTCGGCCTGCCGACGCTCGGCGCCGCATGCCTGCACGACGTCGTCGGCGACCTGCGCCACGGCGGCGCCGCGTACCATCAGCTCGGCGCGGCGCCGGTCGTGCTCGGGATCGCGGTCGCGACCGTGTCGGCCGCGGTCACGGTGCGGTGGCTCGTCCGCTTCCTCGAGCGACACGGCCTCGCGCCGTTCGGCTGGTATCGCCTCGCCGCCGCGGCGGTCTTCGCGGCCCTGCTGTTGACGGGTATGGTCGGCGGACGCTGAGGGCGCGCCGCGCAGGTGCGACGGCGGCGCGCATCGGCTATCCCCGTCGCTCTGCCCTCGCGCTCCCGCTATCAGCCCGACGTCGCGCCCGACTACAGCCATCGCTTCCACGCCGGCAACGTCGGCGACGTCTGGAAGCATTGCGCGCTCGTCGAGGTGCTGCGTCGCACGGCCGCGCCGGTAGGTCGGGGACCGATCGCGTACCTCGATACGCACGCCGGCGATGGACGCTATCCCCTCGGTGCGACCGGCGAGTGGACCGACGGCATCGGCCGGCTCTGGAGCGTGATGCACGCGAACGAATCGGTCGCGCGCTACACGGCACTCTGCCGGCGGCTCGGCGCCGGCGACGCCCGGCCCGTGCGCTACCCGGGCTCCCCGCTACTGGCTCGGGCGGTGCTCGGCGACGGCGTGGAGCTGGACCTCTGGGAGCTCGACCCGTCGGCCTGCGACCAGCTCCGGCCGCACGTGAGCGCCGATCCGGCGACGCGCCTCACCTGCGGCGACGGCCTCGTCGCGCTCGCCGACGCCGTCCGCACGGCCGAGCGGCGCGCCGCCGCCGTCGTCGTGCTGATCGATCCACCCTACACGCAGAAAGCCGACTGGATCGCCGTCCCCGACGCGCTCGCCCGCACGGTCGCCGCGAGCGATCGCGCCACCTTCGTGCTCTGGTACCCCGTGAAGAGCCTCACGCGCCCGAACGCGATGTTCGTGCGCCTCGCCGGCGCCGGCGTCGCCGCGACGATCGTCGAAGTCGTCACGACACCGCTCGACCAGCAACGCCGTCGCCTGAACGGCAGCGGCATCCTCCTCGTCCGCCCCCCGGCCGGGACGATCGAAGCGCTAAGCGCCGCCGCCGCAGCCGTCGGCGCGGCGTGCGCAACGCGACCGGATCGATGGAGCACACGCCTACAGTCGTGGCCTAAAGCCGACTGAGTCGCCTTCACACACGCACGTGCCCGTATGCGGCGCCGGCTTCGCCGGCCGCCGCACCCCGCCCGCGCGAGAACCCCCGCCTCAGACTCGCGTCCCCTCCGACCCGAGGCCTGCCTCGGGTCGCGCAATCTTTCGGAGGTTCTCTTCGTGCGTCGCGCGGCTGATCTTGTACGTCGACAGGAAGGCGAGCGCGATCGCGTAGAGGCCGACGATGACGGGCGTGTAGACGATCCCGAGCATGCGGACGACCTCCGGGTCGACCTCGCCGGGCTTGGCGCCGCGCGGGAACCCGATCGCGCCGAGCATGAGGCTCGAGCCGAAGATCCCGATGCCCGACGTCGCCTTCTGGACGAAGCTGTTGGCGGCGACGAACACGCCCTCCGATCGGCGGCCGGTCGTCACCTGGCTGTCCTCGACGATGTCGGCGACCATCGAGGCCGTGAGGATGCCAGACATGATGACGAGCGTGACGATCCCGAGGTTGAACACGAGGAGGACCCACAAGAGCGTCGGGTCGCCGTTCGGCGGGAGCAGGCCGGCGAGGCGCAGCAGGATCGGCAGCGGGCCGAGCGTGAGCCCCGCGAGCGACACGCCGATCGCCGCACGCTTCTTGCCGAACGCGCGCGAAAGCGGCGTCGACGCCACGCCGGCGAGGATCGCCGCCGCGAACATCGCGACGACGAACACGGAGATCTGGTTCGACGTGAACTCCCAGAAGTACGTGTTGAAGTAGATGCCGAGCGCCGCGTTCAAGCCCGCGGCCATCGATCCGAACACCCCGGCGCAGAACACCGCCAGGAACGAGCGGTTCGTGAGCGTCTCCATCAGCTCGCGGAACGCGCCGCGGATCCCCTGATGGCGGCGCCGGGGCGGGTGCTGGAGCGACGGGATGTACGAATGCGTGCCGATCGCCGACACCAGGATCGCGACCAGCATGATGGCCGACGCGACGATCCCATAGTGCCGATAGCCGACCGGATTCAGCTGGCCGATGGGGTGCTCCGCATCGGGTTGGAGGAAGACCATGTAGGCGATGACCGCCATCGTGAGGCCGCCGACCCACCCGAAGAAGAAGCGGTAGCTCAGGATCGACGTGCGGACGTCGTATTGATCGGTCAGCTCCGGCACGAGCGACGCGCTCGGGATCTCGTAGACCGCGATGAAGACGCGGACGAGCACCGACACGACGACGAAATACGCGAAGAGGCGCTCGGGCGAGAGACCGTCGGGTGGATTCCAGAGGAGCCAGTACGACGCCGCGACCGGCAGCGCCGCGGCGTACATGAACGGATGGCGCCGTCCCCACGCCGAATGCAGGTGGTCCGACATGTAGCCCACGAGCGGATCGAAAACGCCGTCCAGGACGAGCGCCAGCATGATGCCGAAACCGACCCACGCCTCGGGCAGCCCGAGCACCTGGTTGTAGTAGAGGAGCAGGAAGAACGAGAAGCCGTTGTCCTTGACCCCGAACGCAACGGCGCCGACGCCGTAGAGAATGGTCGTCAACCGGGTGAGCGGGCGAGGTTTCGGCACGAGCGTCCGTGGTTAACGCGCCGCTCGGACGATCGTCAATCGACCCTAGTGCCATCGGCTACGGGGCGGCCGTGAAGCGTCGGCGGGACGTGCCGTCCGGTGCTCAGACGAGGAAGTTCCCGACCCCGGCAGCCACGGGCTTCGCCGGGTCGTCCTGCCAGGCGACCACGCGGACGTTGGCGATGCGCCGGCCGTGCTTCACGATCTCCGCCCGGGCACGCGTCTCGCGCGGCCCGACCGAGCGCAGGAAGTTCACGCTGAAGTTGATCGGCCGCGGCACGCGCTCGCTGTCGGTCTGCTCGATCAACCCGACCAGGGCCGTCAGCTCGAGGAACGCCCCGACGACGCCGCCGTGGAGCGCGGGCAGCGCCGCGTTCCCGACCAGATCGTCCCGGAACGGCAGCCGGCAGACCGGACCGCCCTCGCTCTCGTCGAGCACGACGCCGAGGAAGCGCGCATACGGCACGAGCTCGAGCGCCCGGGCGCCCTTCACGTCGTCGGCTCGTCACGCATCGCGCGCCACATCGGGCTCATGCTCGCGTTGGCGCCGACCATCATCGTCGCGAGCAGGCTCGCGAACGGATCGTCGGGTGATCGGTCCCAGGCCGTGCCGCGGACGAACGCGACCTGCGCGCCGAGCTTGTAGCACTCGGCACGGCCGACGAGGTCGCAGCCGGGCTCCGCCGCCCGCAGGTAGTCGATCCGGAGATCGAGGGTCGCGATCGCCTTCAGCTCGGACAGGCTGCAGAAGACGGCGAGACCCGAGGCGTGATCGAGGAGCGTCGTGATGACGCCGCCGAATACGACGCCACGCACCGGATCGCCCACCAGCTCGTCGCGGTACGGCAGGCGCACCGTCGCCTCGCGCGGCGCCACCCGCACGACCTGCATGCCGAGGCGCCGACAGTGCGGGATGTGGTCGATGAGCTCGGTGCGTCCCTCGCCGAAGAGCGCGGCCAGGGCATATCGCGGCGCGTCCGCCATCACGTCGTAGTGACGCGCAGGAGCTCCTCGAGCAAGCGATGCCCCTCGCACCACTCGCCGAGGCACGACTCGGCGTTCACGTGGCCGGCCTCGCCGACGTCCACCAGCCGGGCGCCCCACGCGTCCGCGAACGCGCGCACTCGCGCCGGCTCGGCGTACGGATCGTTCGCGCTCGCGACCACCACGGCGGGGAATGGCAGCCGTCGCATCGGCATGGGCGCGAAGCTCGCGATCTCGGGCAGCAGGTGCCGCACCTCGTCGACGTCGGGCGGTGCGACGAGGAAGGCCGCCGCGACGCGGCCGGCGAGGTCGTCGCTCGCGACGTGCGCGACGAGCGCGCAGCCGAGGCTGTGGGCCACCAGCGCGACCCGACCCGGGACGCGGTCGATCGCCTCACCGAGCCGCCGCTTCCACGCCGCGAGCTCGGGACGCTCCCAGTCGTCCTGGACGACGCGGACGTAGCCGTGCCGGCGCTCCCACAACGTCTGCCAGTGGTCGGGTCCGGAGTCCGCGTACCCGGGCAGGACGAGCACGGTCGTGGACATTTCCCGGCACGAGAGCATGCAGGCGGGCCCGCGGACAACTCGCCGGAGCCGGGGACTTCGCTTGACCGCCGCCCGGCGGAACGGTAGCGGCGCACGCGACCAATGCGCGTGCACGTGCCGGCGGCCGCCGCCCTCTTCGCCGTCGCCTTCGCCGTCCGGTGGTGGCTGCGCCAGGGCCTCGTCCTCGGGGACGATCCGCAGGAATACGCGGCGCTGCTGCACATCCTGTCGAACGGCCCGCTCTTCCAGGATCAGCTCCACGTCCGCTTCGGCGGCTGGATCTTCAACCACCTCGCGTTCTGGCTCTTCGGCGTCTCCGAAACCGCGTTCCTCGTCCCGACAATGCTCGTCACGGCGACGTTCGGCGTCCTCGCCTATGCGATCTTCGTGCGCTGGCGCTACGGCCTCCTCGCCGCCTTCCTCGGCGGCCTGCTGGTCGCGTTCGCGCCGTTCGAGCTCGTGCTCGGGTCGCTCCGCGCCAACGACTCGTATCTCGAGATGGCGCTCGCGTTCGGCTTCGCGGGGCTCGTGCTGCTCGAAGACCGCCCGGTGTGGCAGGGCATCGCCCTCGCCGTGTGCCTCTGGTTCGGGTTCTACGTGAAGCTGTGGGTCGTCTACGCGCTGCCGGCGCTCGGTCTCTACTACCTGGCCGGGCGGCGCTGGCGCGCGGCGACCGCGTTCACGGTGGCGAGCATCACGATCCACGCCGTCACGTGCGCGTACTGGAAGTACAAGACCGGCTCGTTCACGCCGTTCATCTCCATCCACGCGGCCAACTATCCGGTGCCGGGGAAGGACCTGCCCGACCTGTTCTGGAAGTATCCGCGCCTCATGCTGGTCGGGTCGTTCGAGTTCCCGATCACGCTGTGGGGAGCCGTGCCGTACGTGCTGCTCGCCGTCCTCGTCGTGAAGGTCCTCGGCACCTCGCTCCGGCGGTTCCCGCGGAGCCTGCGGCTCGACCGCGGCGACCTCCTGCTGCTCGGCTTCTGGGGCTCGTTCTTCTTCCTGCTCGAGTTCTTTCCGAACGGCTTCCAGCTCGACGCGTACTACTCGGTGCCGCGGATCTTCCGCTACCTGGCGCCGATCTCGTTTCCGATCGCGCTCCACGCGGCCAAATGCGCGCTCGACGTCGGCCGCGTGCAGATCGCCCGACTCCCGTCGGCCGCCGTCACCGGCACGATCGCCGCGGCGCTGCTCGTGCTCTACACGGCGGAGTCGATCGAGGCGACCGGACCGAGCCACATCTACCGCTCGAGCCTGCACGCGATGCTGCGCGACGTCGTCGCGATGAACCCGCCGACGTTCATCGCCGAGGCGGTCATGGCGAGCTACACGCGCGACCTCTACCTCGATCCGACCAAACAGGAGACCGAGGTCATCATCCTCGGCGACCAGCACAACGCGCCCGAGTACGAGAAGTGGCTGCACGAGAACCAGTGGCGGCTGCGCAACGGCACGCTGCTGCTCACCGGTCTCGGCAGCTTCATCCACTACGGCGCACACATCGACGGCCCGCGACTCGCCTGGTTCAACGCGCCGCTGCCGCCCGAATGGAAGCTCGTGCGCGAGTACGACATGCTCACCTACCTGCCCCGGCCCGAGCGCGCGCGCTTGTGGCGGCTCGAGAAGCCGCAGGCAGCGGAGTCGGTCGTACACGACGTACGCGAGGACCTGTCGGCGATCCGCGACGTCGTCGATCCGGTCACGCTCTTCGCCTCCGGCATGCGGCGCTATGATGCGACCGACTATCCCGGCGCCCGCCCTTACTTCCGGAAGCTCCTCGCCACGGCGACGCCGCAGAGCGAGGACGCCGCCTTCTTCTATGCAGCCACGTTCTTCCGCGAGGCCAACTGGCTACGCGCGCGGCACGAGTTCAAACGCCTGGCGCACCGCTTCCCGTCGAGCCGGTGGGTTCCCGCCGCGTACTGGCACATCGCCACCTGCGAGCGGAACCTCGGACACAACGCGCGTGCGCACCGCACGTTCGCGTTCATCGTCCGCAGCTTCCCGAAGGACCCGCAGACGGTCGCACTGTCGCGACAGGCGCTCGACAGCTTCGATCGACGCCGCCGCGGCGTGCTCGTCGACTGGTATAGATCGGCTCGAAAT
>OEKX01000699.1_pt4 | contig 9519 bp, 6 predicted proteins | sample 1503491 | NCBI WGS metagenome assembly OEKX01 (sample SAMEA104379567, study PRJEB20068) | metagenome | isolation source: 1998 | reverse complement strand
GAGCGATTATCGGGGAGCGAACGCGGCGCCCCCCGGTCCACCCGCGCGGCGCGCTTTCGCAGGGTCGACGAGAAGCACGAACGCGTTGCCCGAGCACAGGGCGTGTGTTAGGGACCGTCCCCTTGGCACGCGACGATCTCATTCAAATCAAAGGGACCATCGTCGAAGCGCTCGCCGGTGGGAACTACCGGGTGAAGGGCGACAACGGCATGGAGTTCCTCGCGAAGATCGGCGGCCGCATGCGCCGCTACCACATCCGCGTGATTCCCGGCGACCGCGTCACCATCGCCGTGTCACCGTACGATCCGAGCCACGGGCTGATCGTCTTCCGCGGCTGACGCCGCGCTCCGCCCCGTCCGCCGGCGCGAACGCGTCAGTTGCGCTTCATCACGGCGAAGACGTCGGTCGCGGGCTCCGACGGCGTGTTGCTCGCCACCATGGCGCGATAGGCGCCCTGCGGGAGCGAGCCCAGCTTGACCTCGGTCCGCGCGCCCGGGGCGAGCTTGACCGTGGCCTGCTGGACGATGCTGCCGTCGTCGACCGCCGAGATGACGAAGGTCGCCTCCGTTGCGGCGCTCGCCTCGAGGCCGGCGGTCACGGGCTCGTCGACCCAGTACAAGTCGTCGACGTCGACCGCGAACGTGACCGGAGCGGCGCGCTCGACGCCGCGGAACCGATTGAGCGAGATGTCCATGCCGGTGAGCACGCCCGTGAGCTGGTCGAGCGTCGCATCGCCGTTCTGCAGCGACGCATGCGCGGTCGACGCGAACATGCCCCAGCTGCCGTCGTCGATCTCGAGCGGCGTCGCCGACGGACGCGGGACGGTGCCGTCGCCGCGCAGGTCGTCCTTCTCATACGCCGCCAGCATCGTGAGTGTGTCGCCGTCGCGACGCGCCGACTGGGACGTCGGTTGTCCGATGCCGATCACGCCGTACTTCTTGTAGCCCTGCTCGAGGTAGTCGCCGTCGCGCAGGTGGGCCGTGACGGCGTCGGCGATCTCCTTGTGGAAGCCGAGCGCCGCGTGCGCGCGATTGCGGTCGACGTTCGGGATGTCGGTCTCGTCGACACGAACGAGCGACCCGTTGCCGCCGTCGTAGCACGGATACGTCGGGAGGAGCTGGTAGGCGGAGGTCAGCGAGCGCACGAGCGCCGACACGTCCACGAGCCCGAAGGGGCCCTTGCGGATGCCGTTCGCGAGCGAGTCGAGCGCGTTCAGCGAGCCGCGATACGGCGTGCCGAACGTGAAGAGCGCGCGCGTGTCGCGCCAGCCGTCGAGCACCTCGAGGAAGTAGCGCGACACGAGGCCGCCCATGGAGTGACCGATCAGCACGAGCCGCGCATCGCGATTGCCGGAGGTTCGCCGCCAGTCGGCGAGCCACTGGCGTGCGCGCGTCGCCAGCTGCTTGGCGGCGATGCGGTTGTCGCGGCGCCAGTCGTACGCAAACTCGAAGTAGTTCTTTCCGGCCGTGACGTCGAAGCGCTCGGCGATGGTGTCGCGGATCTTCCCGTAGCCGTCGATCTTCCACAGGCCCGGCACGAGGTGCAGGTCGGGCAGCAGCGCCGTCGCGACCACACCGTCGTCGACGGCGTCGGGGTCGGGCGCGTTCGGATCCAGGATCAGGTCGTTCAGGTTGCGACCGAGCGAGAAGAGCGCCGGAAGGGCCGCGCTCCCCGACAGGTTCCAGACGTCGCGTCCGTTCTTCTGCAGCACGCTGCCGAGGATCCCGGGGAGCACCACGATCACGTCGGACATCTCGAAACGCGGCATGGGGAGAGCCCTCCTTGGGACGCTACATTGCAACCCGAGTGCCGCCTAGCAAGACGCATTGCAGGCGGCGCTGGCGCCGTGGCATGTCCGCTCCGGTGGATTACCTGTCCGGTCGAGCGGGCACCCGTCGAGGTCCGGTTTCGCAGACATGGGACCCGTCGCGTGGAATGGACGTTGCTTCGCGACCAGTGCGGCAAAGACGCCGCGCGAGGAGGTAGTTGACCATGGCAGCACGGGGATATGCACTCCACATCGGGCTCAACTCGGTCGATCCGGCACACTACGGGGGATGGCCCGGCGACCTCGCCGCCTGCGAAGCCGACTCCGAGGATATGCAGCACATCGGGAAGTCCCAGAACTTCGAGTCGGTCCGCCTGGTGACCAAGGACGCGACCCGCGCGAAGGTGCGCGCGGCGATCGAGAACGCGGCCTCGACGCTGAAGTCGGGGGACATCTTCCTGCTGACGTACTCCGGGCACGGTGGCCAAGTCCCGGACATCGACGACGAGGAGCCCGATGGGCTCGACGAGACGTGGTGCCTCTACGACGGCCAGCTCCTCGACGACGAGCTCGGCGCCCTCTGGACCAAATTCGCGCCCGAGGCGCGCATCTTCGTGCTCTCGGACAGCTGTCACAGCGGGTCAGCGACACGGGCCTTCCTCGCGATCGCGAGCAACGACGGTGCCCGCGCGCTCGTCGCGCCCGACGCCGCCGCGACCGGCACGCCGCCGCGTCCGCGCGCGCTCCCGACGGACGTGGCGCTCCGTACGTATCGCCAGAACCGCGCATTCTACGACAAGCTCCAGGGTGGGCCGAGCTCTGACGAGTCCGCGAAGGAAACCCGCGCTACCGTGCGCCTCATCTCGGGCTGCCAGGACAACCAGGTCTCGCTCGACGGGGCGTTCAACGGCCTCTTCACGGGGACGCTGCTCCGGGTCTGGAAGGAAGGCGCGTTCCAGGGCGCCTACGCCGACTTTCACAAGGAGATCGTGAAGCGCATGCCCCCGACGCAGACGCCGAACCACTACGTCATCGGCGCATCGAACGCTGCGTTCGACGCGCAGCGTCCGTTCGTCGTGTAGACGCGACGATGCCGCGCCGCCGCAGACTGCGTCAGGGTCGGGGGCATCGCGCCGCCGACCCGATCCCGGGCGCCGAGATCCAGATGCATCCGCGCAAGTCGTGGGCGCTGTTCTTCTACCTCTGCGGCGACCACGATCGCCTCGAGGAGGCGATCGAGCTCAACCTGAAGCAGCTCGTGAACATCGGCGCGTCTCCCGACGCGCACGTCGTGATTCAGCGGGACCGGCCGTACCTGCACGGCGGCGCGGAGCGGTTCGTGTTGCCCGAGCAGGGCGCGACGACGCTTCCCGACCCGACCATGTACCTCGACGCGGTCAACACCGGCTCGCCCGAGTCGCTGCTCCGTTTCCTGCGGTGGGCCGTCTCGGTGTGCCCGTCCGAACACATAGCGCTCGTCATCGGCGGCATCGGGCTCTTCGAGCCGGGCTCGATCGCCGAGCGGGGCGAGCGTCCGCAGCTGTTCTCGATCTGCGACGACCAGAGCAGCTCCGCCGCAATGGACATCGTGCAGCTCCGGCGAGTGCTCCAGGACTTCGCCAAGTTCCGCTTTGCGGACGACCCCGACGGCACGCGGCAACGGGTCGTCGATGTCCTCGCCTTCGACATGTGTCACATGCAGTTCCTCGAGGTCGCCTACGAGCTCGAGCGCGTCGTCCGCGTCCTCGTCGCCTCGCAGACCGCCGTCCCGCCGGAAGGATGGAACTACGATCGCGTGCTGGGCTCGCTCGAGCGCCTCCTGGCGGATCGCAGCGCGGATGCTGATCAGTCCGCCCCTGCGGTGGCTCGCGTCATCGTCACGGAGGGCGCAGCCGGCTGGCCTCCACCCGCGGCGTCGGCCGAAAAGGATCCACCGCAGGCGCCCAGGCTGTCCGCGCTCAATCTGGAAAACCTGAGCCCGCTCGAGCGGGCTTTCGATGCGGTGATGCTCGGCATGCTCGCCGCACTCGGCGACGACCTCGTGTGGTGGGCTCGCGACCGGGTGATCCTCTACTACCTGAACCGCCATCCGTTGCGTCGCGTGCGCACGCGAAGCAGCGCGGACATCGTGTACGACCTGGGCGCGCTCATGGCGATGGTGTCGGAATCGATGGGCGACGTGAGCCGGCGGCCGTACACCTACTGGCTCAGCCATCGTCTCGATGCGGCGCGCCGGGACGGGCGTTGGTGGCTCTTCGAGCCGGTGCGGGCGCACCTGCCGCAATCGATCGCCGAGGCCGCGAAGGGCATGACGATCGACCTGGGCGAGATCGACGCCTGCTTCCGTCAACCGCAGAAGCGACGGGGAAAGGCGGGGCCCCCCGAGCCCACGCTGCTCGAGGTGCTCGATCGGCGCGACCCGCCGGATTTCGACGATCCGGCCAACACCGACCTGCTCGAGGCCTCGGAAGCATACAAGATCGCCGTCGAGGCCGCGCTCAAGCACGCCGTCGACCGCACGCGCCTCCAGCTTCGCCCGTCGATCCAGGCAGAGCTCGGTCGGGTCCCGATCGAGAAGGCGTCCGCCCAGCAGATCGTCCGTCTGGCCGACCAGGTCTCGGCAATCCTGCGACCGGTGGGCGGCCGGCATGACGTCGTCCTCGCGCGCACGGACGGGACACTGTCGGGCGTCTCGATCTATCGTCCCGAGCATCTCGAGGAGGTCGGGGACCTCAACTACCTGAACCTCGCGTTCCACGACCGGATCCACTGGGCGGCCTACCTCACCGCGAGCAACCTGATCGCGGGGCAGCCGCGCGCCCTGTGGCGGCTCGTGAGCTCGATGCTGTCCTCGTCGAGCTCGGCCGCACGCGTCGAGATCATGAATCGGCTCGTCGGGCCCGATGCCGTGGCGGGGGAGCTGAGTAACCAGCTTCGCACGCTCGAGGCGCCCGCGACGTTACGGTTGTCGTTGGAGCCGCTGCAAGGAGACGCCGAGGGCGCTGAGGGTAAGCAGACCGCGCCCTCGGAGCTCAACTACCAGCTCCGGCTCGACGCCGGCGCCTCGGGCGCGACGATCGCCCAGCAGCGTGCGCGCGTCTACGAGCCGGCGCTCGACAAGGTGCTGACGCGGCTCGACGAGATCCTCGCCATGCCGGCGGTCGGCACCGAGGACTTTGAGACGCTCCAGGGCCTGGGACGCAGCCTCGGCGAAGACGTGCTGCAGGATCTCGTGCAGCGTCTCGAGGTGGAGCGCCAGCGCGTGCAGGACGGCCGCCGCAGCCGGGCGGTGCACCTGCAGCTCCAGATCCCGGACGAGCTGATGCGGTACCCGTGGGAGCTCATGTCAGATCGCGACGGGTGGCTCGGCGAGCGCTTCGCGCTCGGCCGCCAGGTCTTCACCGACGCGCGCATGGTGCGCTGGACACCCGGCCGCCGCGCGCGTGCGCTGCGCATCCTGGTGATCGGCGAGCCCGCGCAGCCGGAGAAGAGCAATGTCCCGCCGCTGCCGGGCGCTCAGGACGAAGCCCAAGGAGTCGTCGACCTGATCAAGGAGATCGGGAGGGCACACCCGGGGTTGATCGACTTCGACGCGAAACGCGACAAGTACATCGGGAGAACGCTCACCGGCGAACGCCTGCGCAACCTGCTCCGAACCTACTCGTACGACATCGTGCATTTTGCCGGCCATGCGCTCTTCGACCCCAACGACGTGCAGTGCAGCGCCTGGATCCTGAGCGACGGGCCGCTCGTCGCGCTCAACATCCGGAACACGCTCGCTTGGCTGAAGAACCCGCCGAGCCTGGTGTTCGCGAACGCGTGCGGCGCGGCGATGGACCGGAAGTCGTCCGGCGATTCGCTGAAGGACGTGTCCGGACTCGCGACCGCCTTCATCAACCAGGGCGTGGCGGCCTACATCGCACCCCTGTGGCCGATCGACGACGCCGTCGCGAAGGGGATCGCCGCGACCTTCTACCAGGGTGTGCTGCGCGACCGGATGACGGTGGGCGAAGCGCTCAAGCAGGCGAAGCTCGCGGCGCGCGCCGACGTCATCGTGAAGACCGCCGGCGGCGAGAGGGCGGGCTTCCAGCTCGGCATGGGCTGGGCGAGCCTCGTCCTCTACGGCGATCCGGCAACGACCGTGACCTTGGGGGTCGGGATCGCCGAAGCGTCGACGGAGTCGGAGAATTCGCAGGAGGCCGCGAGCGGCGAGACGCACGAGACCACGCGAGGCGAACCGACGACGCCGGCGGCCACGACAAGCGCCCCCGCGCTCAAGATCGACGCGCCGGCGCCCGAGGAGCACCCCGGCCCGAACGGCGGCACGGCGCCGCCGAGCTGACGCGCTGCGGATGCCCGCGACGCAGACGCCGGATCACCCGCGGGCAAAGAGCGGCGGGCATCTCCTCGCCGAGACGGCGGCGGGATGCCGCGAGCGTCACTTCCCGCGCGATCTCGCGGAGGGAACGGTCACTGCACGCTGCTGATCCGATACGCCGGTCAGCGACGTGACGATGTCCCAGCAACGGCGGTAGAGGCCCGCCCTCCGGTCGGCGCTGGCGGGAACGCGTCCGACCAGCACCGTGAAGGCCGCATCCAGCTCGTCGGTGGCCACCTCACCGACGACCAACTGCGCATGGACCCACGCGCACGCTTGCCCTTTGTTCATGCCGTCCAACCTTTCGACGTTGCAAAGACACCACGCTCTCCGAAGTACGTCGTGGGCTCGGGGTCGCGGCCGCTTCTCATGCCCCCGTCTGCGAGGTTCACCGAAGCAGACTATGCGTCACCTACCCTCGCGCGTCGCGGCCGTCAATGGACTTCACGGCCTCGAGACACGTCGAGTGCGTGATCGCATGCGCTACGCGAGCATTCGCGATGCGCCGCACACCTCAGCTGCTCGGGATCGAATCCGCCTCGGCGAGCCATGCGGCCACCGACGCGTCGGAAGGCATCCGCCAGTCGCCGCGCGGCGACAGTGAGCCGCCCGATCCGACTTTCGGGGAGTCGGGGACGCAGTCGCGCTTGAACTGGTTCGCGAAGAAACGCCGGAGGAAGATCAGGAGCACGCGCCGGATCTCGCCGAGCTCGTAGCGCCCGTCGTAGGCCGCCAGCGCCATGCGGGCGATCCGGCGCGGGCCGAAGCCGAAGCGGAGGAAGTAGTAGAGGAAGAAGTCGTGCAGCTCATAGGGGCCGACGAGCGCCTCGGTGTCCTGCGCGATCGACCCGTCGGGTCGCGGTGGGAGGAGCTCGGGGCTGATCGGCGTGTCGAGCACGTCGTGCAACGCCGACGCGACGGCCTTCTCCTTCGCGAAGACGGTGTCGGCGGCCCAGCGGATCAGCTCCGAGATCAACGTCTTCGGCACGCCGGCATTGACGCCGTAGTGCGACATGTGATCGCCGCCGTAGGTGGCGAAGCCGAGCGCGAGCTCGGAGAGGTCGCCCGTACCGAGGTCGATGCCGCCGACCGAGGACGCGACGGAGAAGAGGACGAACTTCCGGCCCCACGCCTGGACGTTCTCGAACGTCGTGTCGTGCACCGCGGGATCGTGGCCGATGGCGGCGAAGACGTCGCCGGCGATCGGCCGGACGTCGATCTCGCGCGGCGTCGCGCCGAGCGCGCGGACGAGCGCGCCGGCGATGCGCCGCGTCCGCTCGGAGGTGCCGAAGCCCGGCATGGAGACGCCGACGACGTTCGCGCGCGGCAGCCCGAGGAGGTCCATCGCGTGGGTCGCGACGAGCAGCGCCTGCGTCGAGTCGCGCCCGCCCGACACGCCGAGCACCACGCGGCGCATCGTCTCGGGCAGCGCCTGCAACCGGCGCGCGAGCGCCGTCGCCTTCATGAGGAAGATCTCGCGGCAGCGTGCGTCGCGCTGCGTGGGATCCGCCGGAACGAACGGGTGCGGATCGATGCGGCGCGCGAGACGCTCGAAGACCGCGACGGGTCGGCGATCCGCGGGCAGCATCGCGACGATGCGCCGCGCCGCGCGTCCGATGCTCGCCGCGTTCTGATTGAACGACGTCTGCCGCATCCGGTCTTCCATCAGCGCCTGGAGGTCGACGTCGGCGACGACTGTCGCGCCGCCGAGCGCGAAACGGTCGCTCTCGGCGAGCAGGTCGCCGCGGTCCGCGATGAGCCCGTGCCCGTCCCACGCGAGGTCGGCCGTCGACTCGCCGTGACCCGCGGCGCTGTAGAGCTGCGCGACCAGGTTCTTCGCCGCCGACATGCAGACGAGGTCGCGGCGGTAGCCGGCCTTCCCGATGGTCACGTTCGAAGCCGAGAGGTTTGCGAGGACCGTCGCGCCCGAGAGCGCCGCGAGCGTGCTCGGCGGGATCGGGACCCAGAGGTCCTCGCAGATCTCTGTGTGGACGACGAAGCCCGGGACGCCGGGCAGCGCAATCAGGACATCCGTTCCGAAGGGCACCGTCTGGCCGAGCAGCTCGATCGCGTCGGAGGCCGCGGCCGCCGCCGGCTGGAACCAGCGCAGCTCGTAGAACTCGCGATAGTTCGGCGGATAGGCCTTCGGTGCGACCGCGGCGACGCGCCCGCCCGCGAGCGTCACGGCGCAGTTGAAGAGAGCGCCGTCGACGGCGACCGGCGCGCCGACCGAGATCGCCATCGGCCAGTCGCGCGTGCTCTCGGCGAGCCGCCCGAGCGCGTCGCGCGTCGCCGAGAGCAATGTCTCCTGGAAGAAGAGGTCGCCGCAGGTGTAGCCCGAGATCCCGAGCTCCGGGCATACGGCGTATTGCGCGCCCCGGTCCCGCACCTCGGCCAGCAGGCGGAGGTGGGCGGCCACGTTCCACGCCGGGTCGGCCACCCGGACCTCGGGGATGACGACGGCCACGCGCGCGAAGCCGTGGGCCCGGACGTCGAGGAAGCTTCGCTCCACCCTGGCAATCATATCCGGGGCCCACGCATGTTCCCACCCGTCCGCCATGTGGGGCTCAAGTTTCCGGGGGAGACGGCCGATACGACGAACGTGGGTCTCCACGTCCTCGTGGTCGACGACGACGAGCTCAGCCGCACCCTCGTGGCGCGGGTGCTCGAGTCGCACGGGCTCCGGGTCGAGACAGTGAGGAGCGGCATCGAGGCCCTGGCGGCTCTCGATCGTCGCCGTCCCGACGTCATCGTGCTCGACATCATGATGCCGGGCATGAGCGGGGCCGAGGTTCTCGATCGGGTGAAGTCGAGCCCGCGCTTCACCGCGATCCCCGTCATCATGCTGACCGCCCGGACCGACGACGCGGACCTGCTCGCGAGCTATCAGTCGGGCGCGGACTACTTCGTGTCGAAGCCGCTCGTGCCGTCACAGCTCCTCTACGGGATCGGCCTCGTGACCGGACGCGAGATCGCGGGGGCGGCCGCGCCCGCGCGGCCGGCGTTGCGTCCCGCGCGGCCGAGATCCTAAGCCGGCGTCGAGCCTGCGAGCGCGTGCGAGATCCTCGCCGCGACCGCCATGATCGTGAGCGTCGGGTTCCAGCCCGACGACGTCGGGAAGACGCTGCCGTCACAGGCGTAGAGGTTGTCGACCTCGTGGAACTTGCCGTTGGCGTCGACGACGGACGTGGCGGGATCGGTGCCCATGCGGAGCGTGCCCATCACGTGCCGCGACGTCGGCGCGCCGCCGAGGTCGATGTCGCACGGGGTCGTGAAGACGTGCTCGGCGCCCGCGTTCGTCACGACGTCCTTCATCGTCCCCACGTAGAAGTCGCGCGCGCCGAACTCGAATGCATGGTTGTGATAGGTGACA
>OEKX01000394.1_pt1 | contig 9596 bp, 4 predicted proteins | sample 1503491 | NCBI WGS metagenome assembly OEKX01 (sample SAMEA104379567, study PRJEB20068) | metagenome | isolation source: 1998 | reverse complement strand
ACCCCCGCCCGATCAACGATCGAGGTCTGGTATGCAACGCTTGGCCGAGACACCAGTTCGAGCGCGCTCGCTCGAGCGATCAGAAGACACACCGCCAGTAGACCGCAGAGTATTTTGCTCCTCATTCGAGCATGGGCCACCAGGGAATGTCGTGTGCTCATGTCAACCACCTTCCGTTGGGACCAACCGGTCGAGGCCAAGGCGATCTGCTCGCGAACCAGGACGCATTTTGTGTGCAAGGCCCCCGGAAACGACAAGGCAAGCCAAGGTCGCGATCGTACCGGCTAGCAGCAATCGCTGAGGCATCTGGACGCTCAGCAGCGACAGTGCTGCGACTATGCCAGCATTTTGGAGCACGTGTAGCGTCAACGAGGGCCATAGTGAACCGGTCGCCGCATACAGCGAGCCGTATATGAGGCCAACCACGCTAGCGGTTATGGCCCTGCCTGGATCGTATAGGTGCGCAGATGCCCACAAAGCTGTCGAAAATACGACGGCACCGCCTGAGCCGAACTTCTGCCGCGCTGGGCCGAAAACGATGCCTCGAAACAACACTTCCTCGGCAAACGGCGCGAGCACAACGACGCCGAACATCAGGATGACATTCCAAAAGCCGAGGGACGCAGGCGAGCCGACCGTCGCACCACGAGCTCGATCGAGAAGCCTGCTCGCAACAGGCCGACCACCCCCAATGCCGCCGATAAGCAACCACATCAGCATCTCGCCCCCCAGGAGCACGAAGCATCCGACGCGGAGGGACCAACAGATCTGATAAAGCGCATGTTGGCGACGAAGCCCGAGCGCGGATAGACCGACCGCATATCGCGATCGCAGGATCGCATAGACAATGGCGAGAAGGACGAATGCCTGTGCGTACAGCACGACCGAAAACATGCGCGGATCAGGCTGAGTTTGCATCGCCGCCCAGGGGAACGTGATCACGGTCAATGTTGCGATGATGGCTATCACGAGCGCGAACCCCCAGGGCGGATGCGGTAGGCTATCCGCCACGACGGTAGCCGGCCGCTCTCGCTTGATGGCCGCCGCCAGAACGAGCGCCAGAGGCACAAGCCCAACGAGCGCCGATCTCGCCTCCTCCGACACCAGCCTAGGTTCCGGGTGGGTCGTTCGGGAACGGGCCGGTTCCAGGCTTCGGCGTCGGAGGACCACATAGGGGACACTCGAATCCACCGCCCGCCATGCCCCTCCCCCACAGCAGGATGCCTATCGCATGATCGATCGGAGCAATGATGTCGCTCCAGTCGCCTGGTGGACAGCCGGAGTCAGGAGGAGCGAGTGGCCCCGGCGGAAAGCCGAAGTCTCCGGGAGGGAGCCCCGCGCCCCCAAAGCCCGGAACACCGATCTGGTGACCGCTCGGGTCGCGGAACATGACCGGTGAATTTCGCGCGTACCTGCAGAGACTGTAGTCGCCGCTGCGGAATCGAATCGAGTCTTCCGAGAGGAATCGTCCGGTCTGCGGCGAGTAGTATCTCGACCGGTAGTAGTACAACCCGGGAGGATCCTCTTCACGTCCCGTATAGCGGAACGTATTCGCGGACGCTGGCCCGCTTTGCGAAGTCGCGCCGTACGGACCGTATGTGTACTCGGTAGACACGCCCGAACTACCGCTGAGCGCTAGCGTCGAGCCGATCAGATCGGTTAGGTACCCCTGAGTCCCGTTCGCGTCGGTTCGGAGAAGCAGCTCGTCGAGCTGGAGGCCTGTCAATGTCGATGCGACGCTTGTGCCGCTATTGTTCCTCTCGTCGATGACGTTGTAGCCGTCATACGCGAATCGCGTGATGGTGCCGCCGATGGTCTTCTTCACGCGTCGACCAAACGGGTCATACGTAAACTGGGCCGGCGTCGGACCCGTTACCGATGCCAGCTCGCCTCGGTCGTTCCATGCCAACGTGCTGGTGCCATCGTTCGTCGAATTGCCGTCGAAATCGTATCCGTAGGCAACACTGTTCCAGGTCAAGATTCGATTCGCGTCATCGTACGACGTCGTTGCGGCAGCAACTGCGCCCGGCAGCACCGTGCGCGCCCAATCGCCACTCGCTTGCTCGACTCTACCCGCGGCATCGTAGGCGTAGGTCAATCCGTGCGGAGCTCCCGGGAACCCATCGAACAGAAGGCTCGTCAGGCGAGATGCATCGTCGTAGCCGTACGACACTGTCGTGGTCCCCAGACGCGTCATGGTACTCGGGCGCCCTGCCGCGTCATACGTCCAACTCGCCTGGATGGCGAAGCCTTCGTAGATGCTCGTTAGGCGGTTCGCGTCATCGTACACATACAACAGAGGCGCTGGCCGCGATGCATGCGTCAGGAGCGTTCGCCGGTGCGCTGCATCGTAAACGTACGAGATGGTCCCCTCGGTGGTCGTTTCGGTGAGCAGATTGTCGCGCGCGTCGAAAGTGCGTGTGATCGGATAGCCGGCCGAATCAGCGATATTCGTCAATCGGTCGCCCGCATCCCACGTCAGAGTGAGCTCGCGTTCGTATGGACCCGTGCCGTTCGGCGGAGTGCCGCCCCACGCCGCGGTGGCAACCCGCTTGTGCTTGTCGTAGGTAAACTTCGCGGCGTTGTTCCGGCGATCGATGTAAACTTGGACCTTGCCCTCCTCGTCGTAGCTAAACTGCTCGAACTTCGTGAGTGGATCAGTACGACGCGTCTGCCGGTTCAGCCGGTCGTAGGTGAACGTCGTCGTCTTCCCTCGGGGGTCGCGCACGCTCGTAATGTTTCCATCACGGTCGTAGACGACAAAAGTTTCCCCGCCGAGCGGCTCTACGATCCTCGTCGGGTGATTGAACGCATCATAGTCGATCCTCGTCAGCGCCCCCGCAGCATCGCGTATTAGACGGACCCGACCCCCAGCGTCAGTGACGAAGCTCGTTTCCCGCCCCGTCGGGTCCGCGAACGCCACGAGATCCCCGCCATCATAGCGCGGCGCGAACCGCTTGGGTGTAGGCGCTGCATCGGTCAGGAGCACCGGCTGATCGAAATATCGGAGGCGCCTCGGCCCATCGATGCCGAATGCCATGCGGCGCTGCGTGGCATCGACGATCGCCACCGGACGGGCGTCGATGTCGGTAGGATCGTAGTCGATTGTCGTCACATGTCCGAGCGGGTCCCGAACACTCGAAAGCTGGTGAAATCGCGGCTCGTAGGTGAACGTCGTGTCGACCTGCCCGCTTGTTCCGGCCAACTCCCGCACCCGGGTAACTCCTCCGAGGCTATCGATCTGGTATTCGGTTCGTCGCTTCACGCTCGTTCCAGGCACGACGAGCGGATCGGTCTGGGCGACGACGAGGTCGGTCGTCGAATCAACGTCGTACGTCCTTTCTCGCTCCTCGGTCGTTCCGACAGCACGGACGTCGCGTGTGATCATCGTCGCGCTATTGAATTCGACGCGTCGCTGAACACCCCGGCGGTTGATCGTAGTGGCCGACGTCGTGACTCCCGTGCCCGAGTCGATCGTGTAGTCGAACTGATACGAGTTCCCGTCGGCGAAGGTTTGCTGTTGCACACGTTGCGCCTTGAGTCCTGCGGCGGCCGAGTAGTAGCTGATGCTCACGAACGGCTGCTCGGAACACCCAGGCATGGGACATTCAAAGTTCTGGCGCGCCGTCCGGATCGAGGTCAGGCGCTCGGAAGCGCCGTCCCACGTATAGGTAGTGATGCCGCCAACGACATCTTGGACCGAGACCAGGCGGCTGTGGTTCGTCGAATCGTAAGTGTAGCGCACTTCGCGTCCCAGGCTGTCCGTAATACGCGTGATGACATCCGGCTGTGCCGCATCGGTGTATTCGAGCGCGATCCAACGGCCGTTCGGGGATTCGACGCGCAGCAGGTTGCCGGTGGTGGCATTTCGCACGAGACGCGTGGCATTGCCGAATCTGTCTCGCACGCCGATCAGTGCCGCTTTCGCCGTCCGGGTCTGGCTTGCGGAATCAGGAAACGTGAATACGGTCCCGTTGGGCAGCGTCAGCTCCCACACGCCGGGGATCGGCCCGTTGTTCCACCTGAGCGTCGAGCCGAAGTACCGACGAGAAGATCGTAGGCTCGTCCACGTCGCGAAAAAGATCTGACTCGTAGTACCGGACGTCCGATCGTAGCGCACACGCTCGCCGTCGGGCAGTACGAGGTAGAGCGGATTGTACGCATCACCGTCGCCTGCCGCCGTCGGGTCGCCGAGGAGATAGATCTCGTAGGTGTGCGTGCCGCCAAGTCCGAAGGGATGGACGACTCCATCCTTTTGGCGATGCGTTCGCATGAAGACGATCGGCAGCGTGTCGGGGAGATAGAGATCGACGTCGCGCACCACCATGAGCCCTGAAGGCAGGCTCACGCCTGCACCATCGTAGGACCCGTTGGGCCCGATCAGCAATCGTGGCATGCCCGATTCTTGCACCGCCGCCGCGAGCACCGCAGCGGCCGGGCTGTCTCCACTGACCGCGGCCGCCGCGCCGAACCCGCCGATGCCACCGCCGCCCGACCCGAATCCTCCTCCCGTCCCGACGCCTGGGCCAACGCCGCCCGTGCCGTCGTCGCCGGCGTCGCCGCCGTCTGGTCCATCACCGCCGGGCTTCGGCTTGCACGTGCAGTCGCTCGGCGGGCAGTTGCCCCCCGGCCCGCCCCCCGGAGGCGGAGCCATCACCATGGCTCCGGTCAACTCGTAGAGGCTCAAACCGGGATCCGGAACGATCTGACGTCGGTCGATGCGGACGGAACCTTGGCCGTACACGTACCAACCGCGCTCCTCCGGATCGTAGTGCCAAAAATTGAACCGGGTTCCCGAAGGCTTGTCGTAGTAGTTCGGGTAGACGATGCGGGCTCCGCTCCACGATCCCGAAAGATAAGCGCCTCCGGGCTGGACCGTGAAGTAAATGGGCACATCACCCTCATCCGGTAGCGGGTACGGCGGCCGGTTCACTGGAATGGGAGTGATGCTGATCCGTGTTACGACTTCGCCATCGTGGTCGCGCAGCACCGTTCCCGCGGGAATACGGACCTCCAGCCCCGGAATGTACGGCGTCGTTAGTACCGTCTCGACAGTCGTGGGTGATGGGATGCGCACCTCGTGCGCGTGGTCGATCGTCGGAAGCCACACGACGTACGGAAGCGCTGTCGTGCTCCCCGCGGCGATCTCGACGCCGATCTCATAGAGACCATGGCGCTTCTTTCCGTCGACGAGGAGCTCGTGACGGCCCGGCGCGAGGCCGCTCAGAAGGAAGCGGCCGGTTGCGTCGGTCCGTGCCGTGCGGTCATCGATCGACAGGCGGACGCCCACGATCGGCTCGCCGTCTAGCCCGAGCACTTGACCCGCGAGGGCCGTGACGCCCTTCGGTGCCTGCAGCGGGTGGAGTGTCTGCCAGCTCGGCTGCTCGCGGTCCGTGCGCCACCCACCCGAGTGCGTCGCGTCCGGTATCCAGTCGAGCTGATCGCCGGGGAGATCGAGGGCGTCGACAGTCTCGTCGTCGGATGTACTTGCGAAACGATCCCCGTGGCGCATCCGATCCGCCGTCGTGAAGGTGACGTCTGCGGAGACGACGATCGACCCACCGCCGACCGCCCCTTCTCGGACGCGAATGGTATACGTCGTGCCCGGGCGCAAAGGGGTCGTCGGGACGAGGAAGGCGAGCATGCCGTCCTCGGAGATGACGGTCCGTGCCGACACCCTTGTCCCTCGCCCTTCGATCACCACGCTGGCCTCTGGGGTGACCCCCCACGCCAGGGGCCTCGAGAACTGCAGCCCGATCACACCGTCGACGTCGACGTCGCGACTCCCGTCGCTCGGCACCACGTCTTCGAGCCACACGGGTGCGGACGGATCCACGATCGGTCGGTTCGTGATCACCACGTCGACGTTCGTGAACGGATCGTAGAGCTCCCCGTAGCCGAGGCTCGCCCCGTTCGAGTCGGTGCCACCCCACAGGAGAATGGTCCCGTCGGACAGGAGCGTCGCCTCGTGATCGAATCGTGGCACGAGGAGGGTCGCGTAGGACTGCGTGCCCGAGACCAGACTCCATCGCTCCACCGACGCGGTCGGCACGCCGCTCGCGTCGAGTCCGCCGGCGAATACGACGCTGCCATCGATCATCGCGGTCGCGGTGTGCAGCACGCGCGGTGTCGGCGCCATGCCCGTATCGAGAAGCACCGACGTGCCACTCTCCGGATCGAACAGCTCGGCTGTGGTCACGACCGAGCCATCGACACCGATTCCGCCGACGATGAGGATTTGCCCCGTCGGAAGTGCCGTCGCGGTGTGCCAGGCACGGGGAATCTGGATCTCGCCAGGGCGGAGCGGCGCATCGAGCCCGTCGCGGAGCATCGTTGCGCTGGTGACCTGTCCCTCGCGCTCTCCGCCGATCGTGATCCACCCTCCATCCGCGCGCATCGTCCGCGTCTGCCCGATGGCCACCCCGTCGCTGGCAGCTCCGGCCGCACGACCTGGCAACGCAGGGTCTACAGGCGGACGCCGGGCCTGGCCGGAGAGCGCAGTCACCGCAACGACGAGCACCACCACCGAGATTGCGCCGATCCGAGTCATGGGCGCGCCCCTTCTGAGGCATGGTCTGCCGGCCTCGTGCGATACGTTTGCCGCTGCATCGTCCTGGCCCTCATGGCTGGGTCACCCGCACCTGAAGCGGCCCGCGGGCATCGAGATCATTGTAGAGCTGGACCGTGTAGGTGCCCGCGCTCGGCAGCGTGACCGGGACCGTGATCGGGCTTTGCGTGATATTGGACGACGCCGAGCCGAGGAGTGTGCCGCCAGGTGGTGCGCCTTGTCGGACCTCTGCGAAGATCGAATTCGCCGGACCCGCATTGGTCGCCCGTCCCCACACCATGCTGCTGGGAGTCCATTCGACGCGCACCGTCACGGCTTGGGCCGTCCCATGCGTAAAGCGCGCTTGGGGACGATGCCCCGGTGCCGCCATCGTGACCGTCTGCGGTCCGCCGTTCACCCCGAGGACGACGCCGGTGTCGTCTGGTGGAACAGCCCACAGGTGAACGTTGGTGCTTCCCGTATACCACCAGTCCAGATCCAGGCGGACCAGATGCGTTCTCGACGCCGTGACCGACAACGGTCCGAGCAGATATTGGGAGGCGGTCGACCCGAGCGCAGCGCTGCCGTCGCTGACCCAGATCGACGAAGTCAAGCCGCCGACGAGGCTCCCGCTGTACGATAGGCTGAAGCGCTGCCCCGCCGTCGCAGGGAAGTAGTAGAGTGCGTTCTGGCCTGGCGCGACGATCGAGGCTGCCTTCGCGGAGCCGTCCGTGAGGATTCCGCCCGTCACGTCGTCGCAGCGCGTGACCGTGACGTTCCGCGTTCCGGGATTTGCCGTCAGCACGACGACGTACGTTCCGTCCTCGTCGAGCACCGTACAGTCGAAGAAACCGGAGTCTGCCACTTGATTGGCGACGATCCGTCCGGTGGGAGACAGCCAGAGGGGACCCACACTCCCGGCACTGATCGTGACGCTGATCTTCTGACCAGCCACGCCGTCGAACATGGCGAGCGCGATCTTGCTCGCCGCATAGGTCACCGTCGCGACTCCAGGTGTCCACGTCGGAGCACCGGTGGGATCGGGCTGGACGGGCTTCGCGTCGTCGATCTGGCTCGAGCTGAAGCCGCTCGGCGCTACGACGAACTGCTGCGGGCTCTTTGCACTGCCGTATGAGGTCGTCACGACGAACCGGCCGGAGGTCGCTCCGCTCGGCACTCTTGTCGAGAGGAGATTCGAGATCATCCCATCGATCGTTGTCGCCCGTCCGTTGTAGGAGACCCGCGTGTCTCCAATTATGAAGTTCGTGCCGATGAGTCCGACGGAAGTGTTCGCCGCACCGGATGTCGGCGTCATGCTGGTGATCGTCGGGGGAGCGCACCCCACGGTAAACGTGCGAGGCGCATCGCTCGGTGTCCCACCGCTGATCTTGACGCGAAACACGCCAGACACGGCGTTCGACGGAGGCTTCGCGACGAGCCGCGTCACCGTCGCCGAGGTGACGGTGCCGCTCGCATATTGTCCCCCACCGATGGGAAACTCGACGACGTCATTCGCGAGCGTAGTACTGAACCCGAAGCCGTTGATGGTGATCGTGGTCGGCGCGGGCGACGCGGGCCCGCAGTCCGGGCTGAAACTGAGAATCCGCGGCGTACCGGTCGTGACCCGATCGATCGCAGTGATGTTGCCCGCCGCGTCATAGCGATAGACGGCGGCGTCGACGCCACCGGGATCGACGACACCCGTGAGACGACCGTTCTCGTCGTACACATACGACGGGGCACCGCACACCGTCGCGACGAGGAGGCTCCATCCCGCGAGCCAACACACCAGAAGCGCAAGCTTCAGTAGCGTACCGCTGCTGCTCGTATTCCTCATGAGCCCCCCTGCAGCGTGGATGGTGCGGTGAACGACTTTGAATGCCGAGTAGCGCGTCATGGGCAACAGTGTCAACAGAAATTCGATGGTTCACACGAGAAATATGCGAAGGCATCTACGACCTTCGGGCGAAACGTCGAGAGTCACCCAGTGGGTGGCGGACATCGTGAGACGTTCATCGTAAGACGTTAGGGCCGTCCACATCTCTGAACAGTACGAACGAACTGTTGACGCGACGCGCGCACTTCGCGTACCTGCACGCTGAGTGCTGCCGTCGATAACCGTGCCGGGACTCGAGGTGTCGATCAGCACGTATGCGCTCATCCGAACGCTCTATCTCTTCATCGCGCTGCCGCTCGTCGTGTGGATGAATGAGCGTCAGCAGATTTCGCCGCGCATCACCTTCACGGCTTTTGCGTTCGGTGTGCCCGCAGGGATCGTTGGTGCTCACCTGCTCGACATGGCCGAGTATTGGGACCGCTACGGTTCACTTCGGCAAATCCTGAGCCGGGAGGGTTCCTCCATCTACGGCGCATTTCTCGTCGTCTTCCCGCTGCTCTGGCTCTATTCGCGCTGGGAGGGCGTCTCGGCTCTCCGACTGCTGGACGGCGGAGCCCCGGCCATGGCGCTCGGCGAGGCCATGACGCGGATCGGCTGCTTCATGAACGGCTGCTGCTACGGCGTGCCGTGGAATGGTCCGTGGGCCGTCACCTTCCCGCGCGGAAGCTTCGCGTACGCCGACCAAATGGGACGAGCGCTTCTACCTCCCGACGCGAGGCATTCGCTCGCAGTGCACCCGGTCCAGCTCTACAGCGCGATCATCATGGCGGTCGTGTTCGTCGGCCTCGTGCGGATGGCACTTCGCCCGCATCGTGACGGCTCGCTCTTCTTTGCGTTCCTCATCTCGTACGGTGTCCTTCGGCTCGGCATGGCGCCGCTCAGACAGGAAGCCTTGGCGAGCATGAAGCTATTCAGCGTGCTGTTCATCGCGGGCGGGACCCTTGGGCTCCTCGCCCGGACGCGGCTCAAGGCTCACCGCCTAGCACCTTCCCGGCTACGTACCCCATGACGCTGCGAACGGAGAAAGCGCTCGTCTCCATCACACTCGCGGCGATCTTCCACCCGACGTTCCAGTACGTGGCGGCTACGAACGGCCCGCGGAGTGTTCTCAGTCCGTCATGGCTCGTCACCCCGCTCGACGCAGCGTTGCCC
>OEKX01000802.1_pt4 | contig 9642 bp, 4 predicted proteins | sample 1503491 | NCBI WGS metagenome assembly OEKX01 (sample SAMEA104379567, study PRJEB20068) | metagenome | isolation source: 1998 | reverse complement strand
CCCGCGATCGCCCCGCTCGAAGCGCCGTCGAGCGCGCCGTCGGGGTTGAACTTCTTCGTGCCGTCGTCGAGGACCTGCCGGTAGAGGACGTTGTCGTTTGGATCGCCGTTGAGGAGCGTGAACGCGTTCGTCAGCACGAGACCCTCGGCCCGATCGAGCACGTAGAGGTAGGCGTAGAGCTCATGGATCGCGCCCTCCTCGTTCTCCTTGACCGGATTGCGGCCGGGGTCGACCGCCAGTGTGGCCGGCGCGACGACGGCGGCGGCGTCGGTGGTGTCGACGTAGGTCTGCTGGCCGGCCGGCGAGATCACGGAGGTCGTGATGCGCTCGGAGATCTTCTTGTTGTCGATGTCGGCGACGTCGTAGACGCGGAGCCCGCCCGGTCCGTTCGCGGCGTAGAGGTACTCGCCGCGCAGCTGGAGGCCTTGCACGCGATCGCCCTTCAAGGGTGCGAGCACGTCGTTCCCCGGATGCTCGAACATGCACGAGCCCTCGAGCACGCGGTTTCGCGCCTCGTGCGCTCGGAAGCGGTCTGGATAGGCGATCTCATGGAGGCGGCTGCCGATCACGGCCTGCGGCTCGTCCTGCTCGGTCACGACGACCGCTTCGAGGCCTTCGTCTTCCTCCGCGACCCAGACGTAGCGACCGAGGAAGTTGACGAACCCGGTGCCCTGCAACAGAACCTGCGCCATCCAGGCGTTGTTGTCGCCGCGCTCGGAGATGTGGCAGTCGGTGCAGGTCTTCGTCTCGGCCGCGCGCACGGCGTGCGGAAAGTGCGGGTTGAACGCCTGACCGGCGAAGCCCTCCGACGAGACGGTCTGCTGCTGCGAGTAGATCCACTCGCGGTTCACGTTCTGCGAGCCGACGATGACGGCACTCGAGGAGCGGACCGGCGCGATGCGGTTGCGCTTCACGCTGCCGTCTCGGCCGAGCATGAAGATGTCGTCGCGCAGCACCTGGTAGTTGTACTGCGTCCAGTTGCGCTCCATGTCGCCTTCGAAATGGAGGAGCGGCCGGCGCTGGTTCGCGCGCATCGGCAGGTGGCAGCCGAAGCAGCTCGTCATCCACGACGTGTGGCAGGTGTAGCACGCCATGTCGTCGTCGCGGTGTGCGAGCGTCGCGCCGGCGGACGTCTGCGGGAACGTGGGACGCGTGCCCCACGCGAACGGGTCGGCGCCGCCGGCGCGCACGTCCGGCGCCGTCAGGCGCGGCTCCGTCGTGGGGACGTCGCCCCACGTCTTGTTGTCGCGCCGGATCGTCTTCGCGAGCCGCGACAGCACGTTGTAGTGCCGGTTGCCGGGCGTGATCGAGTCGAGGACCTGGACGACCTCCCAGCTCCGGTCCGACTCCAGCATCGAATGCTGGACGAGGGTGCCGTTCCGCCACTCGAAGACCGGATCGCCGAACGGCGTGCGCTTGGGCGCGAGATCGGTGCCGTCGGGCTTCGGCGCCGCCGGCCCGGAGGTGCGCAGCGTCGCGCGGCCGCGCGTCGAGCCGTGGCAGTCGACGCACTCGATCTCGATGGCGTTGCGCGCCTCGCCGTAGAGCTTGCCGTTGCCGTGCACGTCCTGCTCGAAGTGGCAGTCGACGCAATGCATGCCCTTCTCGAGATGGATGTCCTTCAAGTGGACGGGCACGCCGCGTTCGCCGAGATGCGTGCCGTCGACGGCCGCGGTCGTGTTCTCGGCCGTCGCCTCCGGCACCACGTCGCCCTTGGCGTCGAGCAGGCGACCCTTGCGGTCGTGTTTGAAGACGGCGCGGAACACCCACCCGTGCCCGTGGAAGTCGGCGAACTTGGTGAGGCGGAGCTTCGTGTTGAGGCTCGCGAGCCGCTCGAGGAATCCCTCGCCGGCGAGCTCGCCCGCGTGGCTCCGCTCCTCCGGATAGAGATCGCCCCACAGCCCCCGCACCGCGCTGCCCTCCGGGTTGCGGCTCGCGACCTCGAGCTCCTGCTCGGGCGTCGGGTGCTGCTCGCGTGCCGGGTACATGTGCTCGCCGTGCGTTTCGTTGTCCCACCAGGTGTAGCCGAAGTAAGTGTTCGCGAACGACGTCCCGGGGTGCATGTGACACACGACGCACTGGCTCGACGGGATGCGACGCGTGAAGCGGTGTGCGATCGGATGACCGCGGTCGCCCGCGCAGATCGTCGGATCCTGCTTCGCCTTCGCGGCCGTACCGTCGTGCCCGTAACGCGCATAGGGGCCGGAATGGAACGGGCTGGTGTCGTTCGCATACACCACGTGGCAGGCCGTGCACCCGCTCGATCGGTAATCGCCGGGGCCGTCGTTCGTCCCGAGGAAGGACAGGTTCGGATCGAGGAGACGCGTGCGCTGCAGCCCCTGGAAGACGGGATCGGTGCGGTTGAGCGTCCCGAGCCCGCGCGGCGAGAGGCGATCGTCGCCGCGCTCGAACACGCGCAGGATGTTCCCCATCTGCGCGATCTCGAAGCGCGGCAGCGGATCGAGGAAGGGGAGCACGCCGAGCCGGCGCGTTTCGTCGTCGGTCGGTGGGACGATCGTCTGGAGCCGCTGCGGCGTCCACCGGCAGCGTCGCAAGACGTCGAGGCTCGAGGTCTCGCCGGACTTCGCCTCCGTGTCGCAGCCGTACGCTTCGCCGAACTGCGCGTTCTTCAGCGGGAAGGAGCCGTTGTTGTAGAGGGCGGCGCCCCACAGCATCGCACCGTGGGTCATCATGCTGAGCCCGACGCGGTTCACTTCCGACGCGTGGCAGCCCGTGCGCCCGCACGTCTCCGTCGCCACCCGCAGGTCGCCCGGATTGACGAAGCGGACGAAGTCGAACGACTCGTCGTTGATCGCCGTGTAGCTACGCACCGGATTCCCGTCGGTCGGCCAGCGCTTCGGGTGGAGCGGGGAGACGTGCGACCGCGCTTCGACCTCGTCGCATTCGGCCGGAGGATCTCCGTCGCACCACGCGAACGTCTTGCAGACCTCCGGGACGGGGAGCGTGTCGTCGCCGCCATGGCAATCGGTACACGTGAGGTTCACGGTCTGGGTGTCGTGCATGCTCGGCGAGTCGGTCGACCCGTGACAAGCCATGCACGCGTCCCGCGCCGCTTTCTCGCGGAGCTCGGCCGCCGGCGTGTTCTCGAGCAGGCCGCGATCGGGGACGCGCGCCGCCGCCGTCGCCGCGAGAAGCATCAGGGCCGAGCCGATCGCGAGTCGCACCGAGTCCTCAGTACGTGAGCGTCAGCGCCGCGAACGCCTGGAACAGCGTGTCGGACGTGTAGATCGCCCGGAAGCCCGCGAGCGGGGTGAACGCCGCCGCGCCCGCGACGATGATGACGTTGTCGATCAGGAGGGGCCGGTACTTGAAGACGATCCCGTAGTCGAGGCCGACGTCGTGGGGGAGCTTGCGCTGGAGGAGGACGTGTTGGATCGGGCCGGGCTCCTGGAAGCGGAGGTAGTTCAGGTTGATGTCGAACGAGAGCTTCGGCGTGATGCGACCGGAGACGCCGAGGTTGTAGATGAAGATCCCCGGGTTGACGAAGTTCGCCTGGCCCTCGTCCTTGCTGCTGCGCAGCGTCGGCAGAAGGCTGAAGCGGTTGACGAGGTTGACGTTCGTCCCGGTGAGCTTGATCCCCTGGCGCTGCCAGAAGCTGCCCGAGCCGCCGACGAAGAACGGGTTGTCGGTGATCGCGTCGAAGCCGGTCGCCGTGCCGTCGGTCGGATCGTGGTCGCCCGATGCCCAGAAGAACGAGGCCTTCCAGCGCAGCCAGTCGCGGTCGTACGACAGCTCGAGCGCCGCCATCTGCGCGTTGATGTCGGTCGCGCGGCCGGCGATCGGGTTGCGCGTGTCCCAGCCGAAGGCCTGGAAGAAGGCATGGCTGATGTTGATGCGGTCGATGTGGCCGTCGCCCGTCCATCCGAGATAGCCGACGCGGATGTCGTGCGGCGCCGCGTCGCCGACCGCAGCCGGGCGCACGAGGAAGCCGTTCTCGTCGTAGTGGAACGTCGACGGATGATCGTGGCTGTACTGCAGCGAGAACTGCGCGAAGTAGCCCGGGAAGTAGAAGTCCTGCCGCGTGAGGTTCGCGATCACGACGTCCTGCTCGCGGTCGCGGAAGAGGGTGTTGAGCCCCGTGTTCGTGTCCTTGTCGAGCGGGCGGAAGTAGGCGATGTTCCACTGCGTGCGATTCGCGTGGTAGTTGCCCGAGAGCTTCACGCCCGGCGCTGCATCGGTGAAGACGAAGCCGCGGAAGTCGCTGGTGAACGGCTGGATGCCGACGCGCACGTTCACGGTGTCGAAGTACGGGCTCACCTCGGCCAGCTCGTAGTCGCCGAACAGCTCCTGGAACGCGACGTGGCCGTCGAACCGATCGGTGCCGCGGCGCGGATCGATGTTGACGACGCCGTTCTCGCGCGCGGCGAGATAGTTCGCGTTGAACACGGGCGTCGCGCGCAGCTCCCACTGGCGCGGGCGGAACCCCGCGTTGCCCTGGAAGAGCTCGAACGACATGAGCACGTTGTCCTCGACGCTCAGCGACTCGCCCTTTCCGAAGAACTCCTGGCTCTGCGGCCGCGCGCTCGAGACGTCGCTCGGCACGGGGAGGCGGCGGCCTTCGACCAGGGTGTCGTTCCGCAGGGTGAAGACGAAGAACGTGTTCTGCGTGCGCGGTAGCGGATAGTCGCCCTTGAGCACGTTCTGCTTGTACGGGTCCCACCAGTGGCCTCGGACCTGCACGGCCTCGTGGTCGCTGTCGGGATAACGATCGTACTCGGGGATGCCGATGCGCCAGCGGTCCGGAATCGGCACGAACTCGCTTCCCGGGTACGACGACCGACCGGAGCCGGCGCGGGTGAATCCGGTCGGCGTGCGCGTCTCGGCGACGTCGGCTTCGGGATCGAGCGGCTTCGCCTCGTCCGGGCGACCCGGGATCGGTCGGCGGCGCGGCGTCGCGGTCTTGGCCGGCGGCTTCGCGTCGGTCGGCGCCTCGCCGCCTTCCGCGCGGCCGTCCGTGGCGGCGACGGCCAACGCGAGGGCGAATGCGACCGCGGCGTTCAAAGGCGCGCGCGAAATAACAAATCTTGCAGGCGTGGTCTATCTCATCTAAGAGCGCGCGGGTGCGGTGTGCTCGCCTCGTGTGCGCGATCGCTCTCGCGACCGGCCTCGGCACGCGTCCGGCCGCCGGCGCGCCGACCGTGCTCACCGCCGACGACGTGACGACCATCATCGGCCAGGCGGTCGCGGAGGCCAACGCCGTCGGTCTGCCGGTGTCGATCGTCGTCGTGGATCGTGAGGGCAGCATCCTCGGGACCAAGTCGATGCCCGGCTCGCGCGAGTTCACCCGGCTCCAGGGACGGAACGACGAGCTCCCGCCGGACACGGTGAACCGTGGAGGGGAAGGCCTCTGCGTTCCGGCAGAGCCGGACGTGCCCGGGGTGATGCCGCCCCCGCCGTATGATCCCGCGAAATGTCCGCGCTCGACCCCGCTCTTCAACGGAGCCGTCATCGCCGCCATCTCGAAGGCCGGCACCGCCGCCTTCTTCAGCACCCAGGGGAACGCCTTCTCGACCCGAACGGCCGGCTTCATCATCCAGCCGCACTTTCCGCCGCGCGTGAGAAACACCTCGAGTGGACCGCTGTTCGGGGTGCAGTTCTCGCAGCTCTTCTGCGGCGACGTGATCCCGCGCATGGGCGTCACGTATCCACTGCCGCTGCCGGGGCTTCCCGAGGGGACGTTGCCGCTCGGCTTGTCGGGCGATCCGGGTGGCTTGCCGCTCTACAAGCACGGTCGTGCCGTCGGCGGCGTCGGGGTCGAAGGCAACGGTCGCTATACGGCCGATCTCGATCCGCGCAATACGGAGGTGACGAAGGAGGAGCTGATCGCGGCCGCCGCGACGCGCGGGTTCGAGGCACCGGCGTTCATTCGGGGCGATCGCATCGTCGTCAACGGCCTCCGCTTTCCGTTCAGCAACGTCGACGAGGTCCCCGTCGTCGCGCCGGAGGATCCGATGTTCGACCCGGCGATCGACGTCCTGCCCAGGAATACGCCGCCCACGCGCTTCGCGCCGATGACCATCGGCGGTGTGCGCGGCACGATCGACCCGCGCTACTTCCCTCCGCGCGACAGCCTCGATCCGATACCCATCGACGGTGGCCTCTCCGCCGCCGACGTCCTGCGCGCGCTGACGCAGGCGGCGCAGCAGGCCGATCGCACGCGCGCCGGCATCCGCCGTCCGCTCGGCGACCGCGCCCGCGTCAACATCACGGTCGTCGACAAGGCCGGCAACATCCTCGGCATCTTCCGCACGAAAGATGCACCCACGTTCGGCTTCGACGTCTCCGCGCAGAAGGCGCGCACGGCGGCGTTCTTCAGCGGAGACCTGGCGCGCAGCAGCCTGCGCGATGCGGGGCAAGGCGTGTTCGTCACCGCCGCCCTCGAGGACGGGATTCGCCTCGACGGCAGCATCGCGTTCAGCGATCGCGCCCACGGATTCCTGTCGCGCCCGTACTTCCCGGACGGCATCGACGGCACGCCGCACGGCCCGTTCTCGCGCCCGGTCGAGCTGTTCAGCGTGTTCAACGACGGCTTGCAGGTGGGCCTGCTGGTCGACGTGCTCGCCACGCTCGTGACGACCGGGGTGGCGAAGATGCCCTGCACGGCGATCGACGGGCTCGGCAACGGCATCCAGATCTTTCCGGGCAGCGTCCCGGTCTACCGTCACGGGAAGCTGATCGGCGCCGTCGGCATCTCGGGCGACGGCGTCGACCAGGACGACATCGTCGCGTTCGCCGGCGCGCGCGGCTTGCAGGCGCCGCCCGGCATCCGCGCCGATCGCCTGCGCGTCCGCGGCGTGCGGCTGCCCTACGTCAAGTTCCCCCGCCGCCCGACGACGCGGTGAGCTGCTTGTTCGGGTGCGGGCTGTTCAGGCCCTTCGGCTCCATCGCGCCGTGATAGGTGTGACATTCGGCGCAGCGGTCGCTGGCGCCGCCGGCGTTGTGGCACTTCCGACACCGCGTGATCGTCGGCATCAGCACGTCCGTCGCCGCGGCGCTCTTCATGACGTCGGTGTGGCATTGCTTGCATCGGACGTCGCGGTGCGCGGCGTGATCGAAGCGACTCTGCGGCAGCCAGCGTGACGGGATGGCCGGCGCGACGATGTCGGGTCCGTCGGCTTCGCACTGGTCCCGGACGAAGTGGCACTCGATGCAGCGCTGACATTTCTCGTTCTCGCCGTCGGGGCACGGCCGGCGGTACAGCAGCTTCTCCGCGCGCTGGACCTCGTCCGCGGCCCACTGCTCGGGCGACGATGCGAACGCGGGGCCGCGACCGTCGAACGGCCGGTGGCGAGGGGTGCCGGCGATGACGTCCCGGTGCTCGCGTGCGTAGCGCACGTATGCGCCCTCGAGGAATCGCCGCACGACGTACGGCGCGTCGTGCGGCGCGGCGTCGATCCGATCGTCGAACGTGTGCGGATGACAGCCGGCGCAGTGCGCCTCGTAGCGCACCGGCGCGAAGTAGTCCGGCTCCTCGGCCGGCGCGAACTCCGGTCGCTCGGCGGTTCCGAGCGGTTGCGGCGACGGTGCGGGCTGCGGGACCTGCGGCGACGCGCTCGTGCGGACGAGGGATCCGCGCTTCGCATACGGTAGCCGCTCCTTCTCGAAGGTGCCGCGATGGCAGTCGCCACAGGCGAGCCACTTGCCGTCGGGACCCATCAGGGTCCGTGACAGATGTCGCTTGTGGCTGAACTTGACCCGTGAGCGATCGGCCGGCGGCGTGCGTGGATCGAGGCGCTGCCGCGCGTCCGGTCCCGATTCGGCGACCCACACCCGGAACTCCTTGTGATCGTCCGGAGCCGGCGGCGTCGTTCTGCCGAACCGCGCGATCTTCGCGTACCCGTCCCGAGCCAGAGCCGGACTCGCGCCATAGGCCGCGGCCGGTCCGCTGGGGTCGAGGAGATCGCCGTGGCAGCTCGTGCAGCGCTGGGTCGCGACGTCGGCCAGCGCCGGCTTGGCGCGATGCTCGACGTGACACGATGCACACGGTGCCGGCTCGCCCTCGATCGGCTGATGGACGGGCACGCGATGGCACTTCTGGCAGGCGTCGTTCGTCACCTCGAGCGACCACGCGCTCGATGCCGTCGCGACGTGGCAGCTCGCGCAGTCGTCGGCGTACATGTGATGGGCCGTTGCGACCGGTCCCGGCGATACGGGACCTCGCTTGCCGCACACGACCAGGCACGCGATCCACGCGAACGCCACACCGAACGCGACGACCCCCGCCCACACGCGGCCGCGGCGGAGCCAATGCGGCCGGTCGATGTACCCGAGGTCGATGCGCTGAGCCCGACGCTTCGTTTCCCTCGTCTCGGCCATGGCCGGAGCGCTCCTACAGCGGGAATGCGGCGGAAGGCAAGGTTTGCGAGCGCGCGTCGCACGAGTCCGTTCCCGGCGCGGTCGCGAGCGGGGGTGCCGCCCGGCGATCGACCGCCGCGCGCGCCGGCGTATCGCGGTCGTGGCCCGACCCGTGATAGGCCACGGCGCGTGGCAGACGTCGATCTCCTCGTGATCGGCTGTGGCCCGGCCGGCGAGAAGGCTTCCGTGCAAGCGGCGTACTTCGGCAAGCGCGTCGTGGTGGTCGAGCGCGCGCCCGAGCCGGGCGGGACGGCCGTCCACACCGGTACGCTGCCGTCGAAGACGCTGCGCGAAGCGGGCCTCTTCCTCGCGGGCCATCGCCAGCGGGAGCTCTACGGCGTCGCGGTCAACGTCGATCGGACACAGGCGATCCCGAAGCTGCTTTCGACCAAGAACGCCGTCCGGGACCGCGAGGTGCGGCGGATCCGGGACAACCTCGCGCGACACGGGGTGCCGCTCGCGCACGGGACGGCGCGGATCGTCGATCCGCATACCGTCGACATCGCGAACGGCGGCGATACCACGCGGCTGACCGCCGACGTGATCCTCGTCGCGACCGGCTCACGCCCGCACCGGCCCGCGACGATCGACTTCACGACCCCGGTCATCCACGACGCGGACGAGATCCTGCTGCTCGATCGCCTGCCGTCGACGCTCACCGTGCTGGGCGCGGGCGTGATCGGCTGGGAATACGCGACGATGTTCGCGGCCACGGCGGCGACGGTGACGCTCGTCGACCCACGGCCGGGCGTGCTGCCGTTTCTCGACGACGAGATCGCCGAGCGCCTGCGCGCCGCCGCCGAGGGGGTCGGGCTCCGGCTCAAGCTCGGCGTCGCGTGGGAGTCGGTGGTGCCGAAGGACGACGGCGTCGTCGTGACGCTGGCCGACGGGACGCGGCTCGAGAGCGAGCAGCTCCTCTTCGCCGCCGGCCGCCAGGGCAACACCGACGGCCTCGGGCTCGAGGCCCTCGGCGTGCAGGTCGACAAGCGCGGCCAAGTCCCGGTCGACAAGGACTATCGGACGAGCGTGCCGTCGATCTACGCGGTCGGCGACGTGATCGGCTTTCCCGCGCTCGCGTCGACGTCGATGGAGCAGGGCCGGGTCGCCGTCTGCCACGCCTTCGGGTTTCCCTACAAACAGAACATGAGCGATCTGCTGCCGTACGGCGTCTACACGATCCCCGAGGTGTCGTCCGTCGGGCTCGGCGAGACGGCGGCACGGACGCGCGGCCACGACGTCGTGGTGGGGCGCGCGCGCTTTTGCGAC
>OEKX01000974.1_pt3 | contig 9878 bp, 9 predicted proteins | sample 1503491 | NCBI WGS metagenome assembly OEKX01 (sample SAMEA104379567, study PRJEB20068) | metagenome | isolation source: 1998 | reverse complement strand
GCCGCCGCTCGTCGGACGCGCCGAGGAGCTGGCGGTCCTGACCGGCGTGTGGACGCGCGCGCAGGCCGGCGCCAGCGCGGCGATCGTCGTCAGCGGCGAGCCGGGGATAGGCAAGTCGCGCCTCGTGCGCGAGCTTCGGCGGCTCGTGCCGGCGCGCTCCTGGCTCGAATGCCGGTGCATGCCGGAGAACCAGCACACGCCGTTGCGGCCGATCAGCGACCTGGTCGTCAGCCTCGACCGCTCGCTCGAGGCGCTGCTCGCGCGCTACGGATTCGACGTCGCGGAGACGCTGCCGCTGCTCGCAGCGGCGCTGTCGCTGCCGCTCGACGCGACGGTCGACGCGCCGGCGCTCGCGCCGGAGCGACAGAAGGAGCTCGTGCTCGACACGCTGATGCGTCTGTTGTTTGCGGTGGCCCGCGAGCAGCCCGTTGCGTTCGTCGTCGAGGACCTGCACTGGGCGGACCCGACGACGCTCGAGCTGCTGACCATGCTGATGCGCGAGTCGCAGGTCGTCGGCGATCGCGGCCCCGAGCCCACGCCCGCGATCGCGACCGTCTGCACGACGCGCGGCGGCGTCCCCGTACCCGCCGGAGGCGTCTCGACGATCTACCTGACGGGCCTCGCGCGACCCGACGTCGAGACGCTCGTGCGCGCGCTGCTCGACGGCGCGATCGTGCCGGGCGAGGTGATCGACCAGGTGGTGCGCCATGCCGAGGGCGTGCCGCTCTTCGTCGAGGAAGTGGCACGCATGCTCGCGGAATCGGGTCCGCGCGACGACGACGCGTTCGGCATCCCGTCGAGCCTGCGCGACCTGCTCGCCACCCGCTTCGACTCGCTGTCGCCCGGCGCGCGCGACCTCGTGCAGACGGCGGCTGTCCTCGGGCGCGAGTTCACGGAAGAGCTTCTTCGCACGTGCGCCGCAAAAGAGGAGATGCTCGTGCGTGCCGAGCTCCGCGAGCTCGCCGACACCGGCATCCTGCTCCCGCGACGCTCGGTGCGACAGTCGAGCTGGGCCTTCAAGCACATGCTGCTGCGCGATGCGGCATACGAGACGATGATCCGGTCGACCCGCCGCGCGCTTCACCGTCGTGCTGCCGAGACCCTGCATTCCCTGTTCGCCGACGTCGAGGCGCAGCGCCCGGAGCTGCTCGCGCATCACCTCGAGCTCGCCGGCGATCCGCTCGCGGCTGCGGACTACTGGAAGGCCGCCGGCGACCGCGGCATGACGCGCGGCGCGTTCGTCGAGGCGGTACAGCAGTTCGAGCGCGGCCTCGCGGGACTCGAGCGGCTGCCCGAGAACGCGGCGCGGTGGCGTTCGGAGCTCGCGATCGGCGAGTCGTACGCGCTCGCGTTGCTCGCCACGCGCGGCTACTCGGCGCCGGAGGTCGAAACGGCGTACCATCGTTTCGTCGGCGTCTGCGACCGGCTCGGGCAGGATCCGCCGACGCGCGTGCTCTACGGTCTCTGGAGCGTGCGGTTGACGCGCGCCGACCGCGAGGGCACGGCCGAGCTCTTGCCGCGCTGGAAGCGGCTCGCCGATCGACAGGGCGATCCCGTCTCGTGGCTCACCTGGCACGGGACGTCCGGCGTCGTGGCCTTCCTCGACGGCGACCTCGTGCGTGCGCGCGACGAGATGCGCAGCGGCCTGCGATGGTACGATACCGACGGCTACCGCGAGTACGTGCGGCAGTACGGCTACGACGGCGGCCTCTACAACTTCGCCTACCTCGCGTGGAGCCTTCAGCTCCTCGGCGAGCCCGACGCCGCACGGGCCATGGTCGAAGAGGTGCATAGCCGCGCGCAGGCGAACGGGACTCCGTACGGAATCGCGTTGGCGCTGTGCTTCAGGGCGCTCATCGCACGCGATCAGGGCGACGTCGCGACCGCCATCGACGTCGGCGACCGGGCGATCGCGCAGGCGATGGACCAGAAGCTCTACTACTGGCTCGGGTCGGTCACGTGCCTGCGCGGCTGGGCGACGATCCATGGCGGCGACCCTGCGGCGGGCATCGCGCAGGTCGAGCACGGGCTCGCGCTGTTCGACCTGATCGGGCTTCGCGCCTCGTACGGTTACCATCTCGCGGCACTCGCCGAAGGCCACCTCGCGACCGGCTCCGTCGAGCCCGGGCTGGCCGCGGTCGACCGCGCGCTCGGCCTCTGCGAGACGTCGCTCGATCGCTTCTATGAGCCCGAGCTGCTGCGGCTCCGCGGCGAGCTCGTGCGACGCGGCGGCGACGTCGCCGGCGCGGAGCGGTGGCTCCGGAGGTCGCTCGAGCTCGGCGCGGCGTGCCACGGCCGCTGGTTCGAGCTCCGCACCGCCACGAGCCTCGCGCGCCTCCTCCAGGAGCGTGGCTCTCGTCGCGAAGCGCACGGCGTGCTGTCGACCATCTACGGCACGTTCGACGGCGGCCTCGAGACTGGAGACCTGCGCGCAGCACGCGAGCTGCTCGCCGAGCTCACGCCGGAACCGCACGTATCTCCGGTCACCGCGAGCCTGGCGCCCCGCTAGGCGCCGCAAGCGCCGGCAGAGCCCGCGCGACAGGCAGACGCGCCAGATGCCCGCTTCGCGTTGCCCGGAATCCCCGTGCGAGCCCCACGAAGCGTGCGAGAGCGCTGAGCCCTCCGCGGCGTCACTCAGCGCCCGCGCTCGATCCCGAAGGCGTTGATGAGGTTGTAGAGATGCGAGCGCGCGATGTCGAGGCGACGCGACGCCTCGACGATGTTCCAGCCGCTCTCTTCGAGCGCCTGGCGCACGAGCTTCGCTTGGAAGCGCCGCGTGGCTTGCTGGAAGGTGTTCGGCGTTTCGACGTCCTCGGCGGTCTCGGCGGAGTCGGGAAAGATGTGCACGCGCTCGACGTGGAGCGAGCCTTCGCCGGCGGCGCGGATCGCGGCGACTTCGACGGCGTGCTCGAGCTGTCGCACGTGTCCGGGCCACTCGGCCGTCTGGAGCGCGCGACGCGCGCCCGGCGACAGCCGGAGCTGCGGCAGGCGATGACGCTCGGCCGCCTGGGCGCAGAAGAAGTCGGCGAGCTCGGGGATGTCTTCGCGCCGCTCCCCGAGCCCGGGGATGCGGATCGGCACGACCGCGAGCCGATAGTAGAGGTCGTCGCGGAAGCGCCGCTCGGCGACGGCGGCCTGCAGGTCGGCGTTGGACGCCGCGATCACGCGCACGTCGATGCGGACCGGGCGCGGGCTGCCGAGCGGATAGTACGTCTTCGACTGGAGGAGCTGCAGAAGCTTCGCCTGTGCACCGAGCGGCAGCTCGGCGACCTCGTCGAGCAGCAGCGTCCCGTGCTCGGCCATCGCGACCTTGCCCTCGACCCGGCGCGCGGCGGTCGAGTGCGCGCCCGGCACGCAGCCGAAGAGCTCGCTTTCGAGCAACGATTCCGGCACCGCGGCGCAGTTGAGCTCGACCAGGGTCGCGTTCCGCCGCGGGCTGTTCTCGTGGATCAGCCGCGCGAAGAGGCTCTTCCCCGTCCCCGACTCGCCGGTGAGCAGCACGGTCACGTCGAGCGGTGCGGCGAGCGCCGCTTCGCGAAGCGCGCGCGCGAGCGCCTTGCTGCGTCCGATGATGCCGCCCGAGTGCAGCTCGGTGCGGAGGCCGCGCGTCGGATCGGCGGCATCGCGCTGGCGCTGCTGGGCGACGAGTCGCTCGGCGAGCGGCGCCACCTGGCGCGCGAAGACCTCGGCGGCGGCGCGGTCCTCCTCGCAGAACGTCCCGGGCTGAGCGCGGCCCTGGAGATACAGGACGCCGATCGGCGGGAAGGCGCCGATCGGCGCGCAGATGACGGCGTCGATGCGGCCCATCTGCACGCTCTCGCGGTCGCGGAAGCGCGGATCGTCGGCCGCCGACGCCGTGACGATGGTCGTGCCGGTCGCGAGCGCGCTCGCGATGATGCCCTTCGAGATCGCGGCACGGACGGATTCGACCTGTCCTTCGGAGAGCCCGTGCACGTTCGACCAGCGCCGACCGCCGTTGCCGTCGTCGCCGTCGTACACCTCGAGCAAGGCGCTCGCGGCGCCGGTCACCTCGACGATGAGCGCGAGGGCGTCGTCGAGGAACGGCTGGAGGTCGTTCTGCTCGCTCAGGCGCAGCAGACGTAGATACAGATCTCGCTCGCGACGGAGCCGGAGGATCTCGGCCGTGCGAATCGTGTCATCCGGCATGGCCGGAGAACGTAGCACTGTACGATGAAGGTGAGGAACTTCCTTTGTCAGCGACGGGGCCGGAATTTCGGCAGTGTCACCTCGGCCGTCGCGTCCTCGAAGACGACCTCGACCGGGAGTCCGATGCGCACCTCTGCGAGTGCGCAGTCGACCAGGTTCGACAGCAGGCGAACCCCTTCCTCGAGCTCGATCACGACGACCGCGTAGGGGACCTCTGCCGCGAACCCCGGGTGGATCGCCTGGTGCATGACGGCGAAGCTGAACACCGCGCCGCGCCCGGACACCGGGACCCAGCTGGCCTCACGCGCGAGGCAACGGCTGCAGATGGCACGAGCCGGAAAGCGGAGCGCGCCGCACTTTGCACATTGTTGGACGACCAGCTCGTGGCGGTGCGCCGCCTCGAAGAATGGAGCCATGTCGGGGCCGATCTGCGGCAGGGGCTTCGCCATCTTGTCGACGGGCGCCGTCATCCGGGAAGCCTCGAGAGGACGAGCGTCGAGTGGGTCGAGAGGACGCCGCCATTGCCCGAGACGAGCGCGAGGTCGTGGCGCGGCACCTGGCGGTCGCCGCCTTCGCCGCGGAGCTGGATCACGGCCTCGGACACGGGTGTCATGCCCCACATGTAGAAGCTCGAGAGCTGGCCGCCGCCCGTGTTGACGGCGAGCTTGCCGCCCGGTCCGGTGACGTGCTCGGCGACGAACGGTCCGCCCTCGCCCTTCTTGCAGAACCCGTAGTCCTCGAGCGTGACGAGCACGGTGAAGGTGTAGCAGTCGTAGAGCTCGACCACGTCGAAGTCGGCGAGCGTCACGTCGGCCATGTCGAAGGCCGGCTTCTTTGCGAGCACGGCGCCCGACGCGAGCGAGTCGGCGGGATCACCGCCGAGATGCCCTTGCCCCATGCCCCACAAGTAAACCGGCGGCTTCCTGGCCGCCCGCGCGCGCTCGGCCGACGTGACGATCACGGCGCAGCCGCCGTTCGAGACGAGGCAGCAGTCGAAGAGGTGGAACGGCTCGACGATCCAGCGCGAGCGACGGTAGTCGTCGAGCGTCAGCGGCTGGTCGTGCAGCTGCGCCGCCGGGTTCCGGTTCGCCCACGCGCGCTGCGCAACCGCGACCTGGCCGAGATGGTCCTGCGTCGTGCCGTAGAGGTGCATGTGGCGGCGCGCGACGAGCGCGTACATCGCGTTCACGCCGTAGTAGCCGTAGGCCTGCTCCCAGCCGCGCGCGAACGCGTACGCCGCGCCGCTCGACTGCTTGTCGCCCTTCGGCGCCGGCGGCTTCAGCGGCGCGTCCGAGAAGACGCAGGCGACGGTCGTGCAGAGCCCGGCGGCGACGGCTTGCGCGGCGTGCTGGATCATCGCCGACGCCGTGGCGCCGCCGAGGTTCATGGTGGCGGACAGGCGGAGGTCGCGCAGCCCCATCGCCTGCTGGAGCTGGAACGACCCCATGCCGAGGTCGCCCCACGTGAGACCGGGGTTCACGAGCAGACCGTCGAGCGCCGAGCGCTCGAGGCCGGCGTCGGCGAGCGCCGCCTCCACCGCGTCGACGGCGAAGCCGATCGCGCTGTTGCCGTACACCTTGCCCTGCGGCGTGAGCCCGAGGCCGGCGATGGCGGTCGCGGCGCGGAGCGGATGACGGGGCATCGGGCGACGCTACGAAAGCGGCGCCGCCCGTGCAAGGCCTTACGACGTCGTCTTTTTGAAGACCGTGAACTGGCGGCGCAGGCCCTGCGCCTGGTCCTGCACCGACTGCGAGCGGCGGAGTGCCAACAGCGCCTCGACGACCTCGCGCTCGCCGACCTCTTCCCAGCCGTTCTCGTCGTGCATGGCGTCGAGGATCTCGTGGACGACGCGCGGGATGTCGCGCTGCGGGATCACGAGGTCACCGCGGCCGAGCGTGCCGCTCCAGTTCGAAGCGTACGGCCTCAGCACCCCGAGGATGCGCTCGGTGAGCGAGCGATCGGACCGCATGCGATCCACGGGAACGATTAAAGCACGTCGGCGCCTCAGCAGCGAACACGCCGAGCTTGCGGCCGCGGAGACGTCCGGCTACGAGACCCCCGTCGCACCATGACCAGCACCTTTCAACCCACGACGGCCTCCGCGGCGGTGCAGGGCTTGCCGCAGGTGTTCGATCCCGCCGCGGCCGAGGGCGTCGAAGCGGTCGTGCTCTTCGACCTCTCGGGGCGAGAGCCGGGTCAATGGACTGTCACCGTCCGCGACCAGACGTGCCGCGTGGCGTCGGGACGCACCATGGAGCCGACGGTCACGCTCCACATGGATTCCGACGTCTGGCTGGCGATCGCGCGCGGTGAGAAGAGCGGTCGCGACGCGTTCATGAACGGCGAGTACACCGTCGACGGCGACGTCATGTTCATGATGCGCTTCGGGAAGATCTTCCCGGTGAAGTGACGAGAGGGCTCACCACCCGCCGGTGCGCGACTTCGCGCCCGGGCGATACCCTCGCAGCAGCAACCGGTGGTCGACGACGGCGAGCTTCCCCTCGCGCTTGAGCGCCATCAGGCTTCGGTTGGTGCCCTCGCGCACGGCGCCGACCAGTATGGCGACGTCCGCCACCTCGAGCGGCAGCGCGATCAGCGTGTGCTCGGGGTGCGGTGACCCGAAGTCGTCGGCCAGGGTGCGCAGCACGTACTGCACGCGCTGCGTGATCTTCATCGGGAGCCATCACGCTCTTGTCGTGGCCGGCCGGCGAAACTACTGCGCGGCGCATTCGCCGTCGGGACCGCACACGGCGTTGAAGTGCGTCTTCGTCACGTCGAGGCCGGTCATGGCCGCGCAATCGTGTCGCGCGATGTAGAGACCGAGGACCGACGTCCGCACGCTGTCGCTGCAGGTCGTCGGGGTCTCCTGGCAGCAGACCGGCGTGGGATCGATCGCCTGATCGACACAAGCGCCCGACGGGTCGCAGACGAGGCCGGAGTGCGCGCCGATGCCGAAGCCCGCGTTCTGGCAGTACTGGATCGTGTAGGTGAAGAGCGTGAACGCGGGCGCGTTCGTGCACTGGCCATCCATTTCGCAGCACGACGACACGCCCTGCCGGCAGTCGGGGCCGCAGAGCGCGCCGCCGTCGCACTCCTCGAAGGTCTCGCGCACGCCGTTGCCACACGTCGGCGCCGCGCCGCACGACGGATCGGCGACGCCGTCGCGGCAGCGAAGCCGCCAGCCCGTGCCGTCGTCGAGCGACACCCAGCTGCACGAGCCCGGCAGGAACTGCGCGCAGTGCCGCGACGTCTCCGCGCCGTTCGTCATGACGTAGGCGACGCGGAGCGCGTCCGACGGCGCCGCGCCGAGCGCCAGCGGCGACACGTCGCCGAGGCTCTTCGACATGATCCGGACGCGCCGGCCGGTCGCGAAGAGCGTGCGCGCGACGCCGGTCGGGCCCGACGGCGCCGTGTTGTTCAGGAAAAGCGCGCGCGACGCGTCGTTCCTGATCCAGCCCGAGCCGTTCGCGTAGGCGCCGGCGGGGATGTCGAACGCGGTGCGCGTCGCACCCTGCGTGACGAACACGCGCACCGAGACGTCGCTCGTCGTACCCGGGCCCTTCGCGAGCCCGGCGAGGCCGTCCGACGACGAGTACGTGAAGCGCGCCGACGGTCGCGCCGGCCGGCTCGCGGCGACGAGCGACGTGGTCCCTGCGGCGGCGGTCGCGACGAATCCGAGCATCGCCGCGAACGCGACCACCAGCGACCCGGTTCGCATGCCCGGACCGTACCCGCGCCGGCCTCGCGGCGTCAACGACGAGCTCATGCCTGCAGCACGAGCGCGCCCGCGTAGACTGCGACCAGGTAGGCCCAGAGCCCGCAGAACACGACGTGTACGAGCGTATTGAACGCCCGGACGTCCCGACGTCGCGATGGCGTCGGGCGGCCGTTTTTCGTTCGGCGGCACGGGCGGGGTGTCCACTCGAGAGTACGACCGATCTAGGAAACTGGAAGGTCGCCGCGCCGCGGATCCGTCGGGAGAGGCCGCGCGCCGCAGGCGATGCGGCTCGCGGGACGATCGCCCAGGGTACGAGTCGGCCTGCGGAAGCGCTGCAAGGAAGGGCGGTTGGCTTCGCCGTCCGGCATGTACGCGTTCGCGCGTCGCCATGCCGTCGTCGAGCCGTCTCGCCGATCCATGCTTCGGCACCCTGCTTGCAAGCGTGATTCCTATGCGACGCTTCGAGCTATCGAGCTTCGCGTTCGGTGTCCGGTCCCGGCCTGAAGGGGTGGTGGTGCCTATTGGACGCGGTGATGGCCAGCCGGTTTCGAGGTTGGGAATATGGGCCATCCCGTACTGCTCATCGAGCACGCACGCAGCCACGCCGACGACGGCCTCGCTCCCGTACTGAGTCGCGACTCGGGGTTCGCACTGGAGTCGACCAGCTGGGACTCCCTCGTGTTCGACTCCCTGTCGCGCCGGACCTCCCGCATGATCGTCGCGGTGCCCGAGGCCCCGACGGAACGGGCGCGCTCGTTCTTCAAGTGGTTTCGCGCCAACCGCGTCGGCGTACCGCTGGTGGCCGTCCTTCCCGAGCGCGTGGACGACGAGACGTTGCGGTGCGCCCTCGATGCGGCGGACGACTTCGCCTTCTCGCCGGTTCGGCGGCACGAGCTGCTTCACCGGATGTCGCGCCTCCTGGGCGGCGAGCCGGAGACGGTCGATTCGGTTCGTCTTCGCCTGACGGACGAGCTCGCCCTCTTGCAGCTCGTCGGCTCCGATCCGATCTTCACGCGTCTCGTCCACCGTCTCCCGATCGTCGCGCGGGGCGGCTCGCCGGTGCTGATCACGGGCGAGACGGGTACGGGCAAGGAGCTCTTTGCGCGTGCGATCCATCACCTCAGCGAGCGCCGCGACTTCCCGTTCATCGCTCTCGACTGTGCCGCCGTACCCGACCAGCTGTTCGAGAACGAGTTCTTCGGTCACGTCCGCGGCGCCTTCACCGATGCACACCGCGACCAGCGAGGTCTGGTCGCGGCCGCCAACGGCGGCACTCTGTTCCTCGACGAGGTCGACACGCTGTCACCGGCCGCACAGGCGAAGCTGCTGCGCTTCCTCCAGCACCGGACCTACAAGCCGCTCGGGTCCGATCGGTTCCTGGAGGCCGACGTCAACGTGCTCGCTGCAACGAATGCCGACCCGGAGACCTGCGTGCGGGAGAAGCGGTTTCGTTCCGACCTCTACTTCCGCTTGAACGTCATCCGCCTGCACCTTCCACCGCTCCGAAGCCGCCGTGGCGACGTCGCACTGCTCGCGAAGCACCTTCTGGAGACGTCGGATCATACGGGCCAGAAGACGTTCTCTCCGTCCGCCCTTCGCGAGCTCGCCTTGTACGACTGGCCGGGAAACGTACGGGAGCTCGCGAACGTCGTGCAGCGCGCGATGCTCCTCACCGAGGGCGCGCAGATCCTGCCCTGTCACTTGGAGCTGCCGAACGGGTCGACGCCGTCCGGCCCGTCGGAGAGCTTTCGGCTGAGACGTCGAGGCGCCATCGAGTCCTTCGAACGTCGCTACGTCGAGGAGATGATCCGCAAGCATCGCGGGAATGTGACGCATGCGGCGTGCGAGGCCGGCAAGGACCGCCGAGCCTTCGGGCGGTTGGTGAAGAAGTACGCCATCGACCGGGGTGTCCTGTGAGCACGCGGACGCGTGCGAGGTGGCGGCGCACGCACGCCCTCGACCGCCGGGCGGAATCGGTCCCGGTGGTGGGTCG
>OEKX01000917.1_pt3 | contig 9910 bp, 7 predicted proteins | sample 1503491 | NCBI WGS metagenome assembly OEKX01 (sample SAMEA104379567, study PRJEB20068) | metagenome | isolation source: 1998 | reverse complement strand
GCCGCCGCTGCCGCCCGACGTGCCGGTGTCGGTCGATTCCGTCGTCGCCGACCTCGGAGGACTGGTCGGCCGCACGCGGCAGGGCCTCGCTCCGTATGGCGACGCGGTCCTCGAGACGCGGCGCGCAGTCGAGACGTTGGCCGTCCGGAAGTCGGCGCCGCCCGAGACGATCGCGACGCTCCGCCGCGTCGCCCGGCTGCACGAGACCGCAGTCCTCGCATGGAGGGCGATCGACGCCATCCGCGAGCGCGACGGCCTCGCGAAGCGCATGCCGGTCTCGGAGGCGACGACGGGCCCGTACTTCTCCGACTCGCAGATCCAGTCGATGCTCGACGAGTTCGAGTTCCTGCAGGAGACGATCGCCGAGGAGCCCCGCGATCGACGCTACGCGCAGTCGTCCGGCGCATGGCGACCCGCCGCTGCCCGTCGCATCGCGTGGGAGCACGCCGGGGAGGAGCTCGGCCGCGTCACGGCGACGCTGGCCTCGGCGCCCTGACGGCGATTCGCCAAGGCGTGCGGCGATTCATCGGCCGTCGTCCGCCGTGCGGCGCATGTCGTAGTCGTCGAAGCGGGGGGTGCGCATCTCCTCCCGGAATCGGTCGAAGGTCCACGGCCAGGCCGTCGGGAGGCCGGTCGCGTCCAGGTACCAGCTCCGGCAGCCGCTGTTCCAGATCGTCGTCCTGGCGGCGACGCGGCGCTCCGCGTCGAAGCGTGTCATCGCCGCGCGTGACGGGCTGAGCTGGTCGCAGGCGCCCGAACGTATCGCCTCGACGAGCTGCATGACGTAGCCCATCTGCAGCTCCGCCACCTCGATCAGCGAGAAGTTGCCGACGGGCGAGTTCGGGCCGTTCAACATGAAGAAGTTGGGGAGCTCGGGGACCGTGATCGCCATGTACGCGGTCGGTCCCGCCGCCCACGTGTCGTCGAGAGCGATGCCGTCGCGGCCGACCACGTGCATCGGTCGCACGAAGCGGTCGACGCGGAACCCGGTGGCGAGGACGAGCACGTCGAGCTCGTGCAGGCGGCCGTCGCGGGTGCGGACGCCCGCCGGCTCGATCCGCTCGATACCCTCGGTCACGAGCGTCGCGTTGGGGCGCTGGATGGCCTCGTAGAAGCCGTCCGACATGATGAGCCGCTTGCAGGCGGCGCGGTAGCTCGGCCGGAGCTTCTCCCGCAGCACCGGATCGCGCACCCCGTTCTCCAGGTGCGCGACGCACCCGGCGTGGATCGCCTTCAGCATCGGCGAGTCCGCGTCGACGAGGACGTTCGCGAAGCCGTCGGTGATGGCGCGCGAGACCTCCGTGCGCACGGCCTCCATGGCGGCGGGCTTGCTACGGAACGTCGCCTTCTCCTCGTCGGTGTAGGCGGGGTTGGTCGCCGGCGCGATCCACTGCGGCGTGCGCTGGAAGAGGCGCAGCGAGGCCACCTCGTCGACGACCGCGGCGACGATCTGGATCGCGCTCGAGCCCGTGCCGATCACGCCGACCCGTTTGCCTGCGATGGAGACGTCGTGATTCCACCGGGCGCTGTGGAAGCACGCGCCGCCGAACGAGCCGAGGCCGTCGATGTCCGGGTATGCGGGATGATGCAGCACGCCGGTCGCGGCGAGGACGACGTCCGCTTCGTCCGTGCCGCCGTCCGCGGTCGTGATGCGCCAGCGTCCGCGCTCGAATGCGCACCGCGCTACTTCTTTTCGGTACGCGATCCGCGCGTCGATGCCGTAGCGGCGTGCGATGTCCTCGAAGTACGACTGGATCTCGGCGCCCGGCGAGTAGCGCCGGCTCCACTCGGGGTTCGGCGCGAACGAGTAGCTGTAGAAGTGGGAGGGGACGTCGCAGGACAGCCCGGGATACGTGTTCTCGCGCCACGTCCCGCCGAGGCGGTCGGCCTTCTCGTAGATGCCGACGTCCTCGAGCCCTGCCTCGCATAGCTTGATCGCGCCGAGGATGCCCGCCATGCCCGCGCCGATGATGACGACGCGGGGGTCGTCGCGTGTGGCCCGGCGCACGATCGGCGCCCGCCGCCGTCAGCTCTTGCCCTTCCGCGCCGCGCGCTCCTTGCGCACGTCCTTGGCGCGGTCGCGATCCCGCACCTTGCGCCGCTCCTTCTTTCGCTTGCGCCGCCGCCGGATCTCGCGCTGACGTTCGGATGCCATCGCGCGCCATGTATATTGACCCGCCGTGAGCGGCAAGTCCGAACGGGCGTCGCTGGTCTCGCCCGCCTTCCTCCGGGTGATGGTCGCGAACTTCTGCTTCTTCCTGACCTTCGCCTCGTTCTTCCTGCTGCCGCTCCACGTGCGCGCGCTCGGCGGCTCCGAGCGGACGGTCGGGTTCGTCATGGGCACGAACGGCATCGCGGGCCTCGTCAGCGTCTTCCTGCTGGGCCCCGTGCTCGACCGCGTCGACCGGGTGCGCTTCCTGCGCGCCGGCCTCGCGATCATGCTCGTAGCGACGCTCGGCTACCTCTTCGTCGACCGGATCGGCTGGCTCCTCTTCGCACTCCGGGTCGTGCAGGGCATCGCGTTCGCCGCCGGCTTCAACGCGGCGTCGACGCTCGCGGCCGAGCTGGCGCCGCCGGCGCGGCGGGCGGCCGCGCTCGGGCTCTTCGGCGTCTCGACGCTCGGCACCCATGCGCTCGCCCCGTCGATCGGCGAGGTCCTGCTTCGCCTGGGCGGCTTTCATCTCCTCTTCATGGTGGCGGCGGCATACTCGGCGATCGGGCTCGTGCTCACGATCGGGCTGCCTCCCTCCCGCGTTCACGCCGATGCCGCGACGAGTCGAATCGCGGTCACGTCGGGGCTCGTCGGCACGCTGGGCGTCGTCGCGATGGCGGGGATCGCCTTCGGCACGGTGGTCACCTTCATGCCGACGTTCGTCCAGTACGACGCGCAGCTGGGTACCGTGTCGACCTTCTTTCTGAGCTATACCGCGGCGGCGATCGCGACCCGGTTCGGGGCAAGCGGCCTCGGCGACACGTTCGGCCATCGCCGGGTGATCGTGCCGGCGCTGGGGTTCCTGGCCATCTCGATCGCGAGCCTGGCGGCGGTGCATTCGGTCGCAATGCTCGGCGCCGTCGGCGTGGTGTTCGGGACGGCCCAGGGCATCGTCTATCCGACGCTCAATGCCTTCGCGATCGAGCATGCGCCGCCCGGCCAGCTCGGCCGCCTGCAGACGCTCTTCAACGGATCGTTCAACCTGGGGGTCACGAGCGGCTCCTTCGCGCTCGGCAGCGTCGCGGACGCATACGGACACCGCGCGGCATTCGTGTGCGCCGGCGCGATCGCGGCGATCGCCATGGCGCTCTTCGTCATGACGCCGTCGCACGCACCGAGCGGCGCGCTTGACAGCGCGCCGAGCCCGAGCGGATAGGCACGGCGTGGAGCTCGACTATCGAGCCTTTCCGGTACTCGTCGTCGACGACGAGAGCGACATCCTCCGGGCCTTCGAGCTGAGCTACGGCGACGACTTCACCGTGCTCACGGCCGAAGGCGGCGCGCGCGCTCTCGACGTGCTCGCGCACGAGGACGTGAGCGTCATCGTCTCCGACCAGCGGATGCCGGGCATGGACGGCTCGGAGTTCCTCGAGCGCTCGATGACCGTGCGGCCGCACTCGGTGCGGATCGTGCTCACCGGCTACACCGACATCGACGCCCTCGTGCGGGCGGTGAACCGCAGCCGCATCTACCGTTACCTCACCAAGCCGTGGGACGACGAGGAGATGCGGACGGCGCTCACGCGCGCGATCGAGCTCTTCAACCTCGCACGCGAGAACGCGCGGTTGGTCGACGAGCTGAAGCGACTGAACGATCGGCTCATGGTCGAGAACGCCTACCTCCGCAAGGCCAAGGTCGACCCGGGCCGCATCATCGGCGAGAGCCCGTCCATGCGCGAGGTGCTGGGGCTCGTCGAGAAGGTCGCCGCTCATCCGACGACGGTGCTGGTGGTGGGCGAGACCGGGACGGGCAAGGAGCTCGTCGCACGCGCCATCCACGACGCGAGCCCGCGCCGCGAGCGCCTCTTCGTCGCCGTCAACTGCGCCTCGCTCTCGGAGGGCATCCTCGAGAGCGAGCTCTTCGGGCACAAGCGGGGCTCGTTCACCGGCGCGATCGCCGACAAGAAGGGCCTCTTCGAGGTGGCCGACGGCGGGACGCTGTTCCTGGACGAGATCTCGGAGACGACGCCGGGGCTGCAGGCGAAGCTGCTGCGCGTCCTCCAGGAGGGCGAGATCCGTCCGGTCGGCGACACCCGCGACCGCAAGGTCGACGTCCGTGTCGTAGCCGCCACCAACCGCAAGCTCGAGGACGAGGTGAAGGCGGGGCGCTTCCGCGAGGACCTACTCTATCGCCTGCGGGTGTTCCCGATCCGGTTGCCGCCGCTCCGCGATCGCATGGAGGACTTGCCGGCGCTCGCCACCCACCTCGTGGCGCGGATCGCGACCCAGGTTCGGAAGCCCGTCGGCGACCCGACGACGGAGACGATCGCCGCCCTCCAGCGCTATGCCTTCCCAGGCAACGTGCGCGAGCTCGAGAACGAGCTCGAGCGCGCGATCCTGCTCGCCGAACCCGGCGCCCCGATCACCGAAGACCTGCTCTCCGATCACGTGCTCGCGAACGGGACGGGGAACGCGCCGAGCGTGCTGCAGACCCGCACCGACGGCTTCGAGCGCGAGCAGATCCTGGCGGCGCTCGAGCGCGGCGGCGGCGTCAAGACGCGCGCCGCCGAGGAGCTCGGCATCACCTACCGCGGGCTACTCAAAAAGATGCGGCGGCTCGGGATGTGACCGGTCGCCGCCCGACCCCGCCGCCTGCGGCGCGGGACGGAGCGAGAGTGCCGGCACCGGCTCGTCGGTGATGCCGAGGAAGCGCGGCCGGAGCACGTCGACCAGCGCCGGCAGCAGGATGAGCGCGCTCGTCGACGACACCATCATGGCGGCGGCGATGAGGCCGCCCATGCGCACGTAGTGCGAGAAGCCGGAGAGACAGAGCGTGAGGTAGCCGACCGCGATGGCGGAGGAGACGAAGAGCACGGCCTTGCCCGACGTGTGGAGCGCGCGGCGGAGCGCGGTCGTGAACCCGGGCTCGCGCGCGACCTCCTCGCGCAGTCGGAAGAGGAAGTAGATGGCATAGTCGGCGCCGATGCCGACCGCGAGCGCGGCGATCGTCGAGGTGTTCGTGTCGAGCGGCAGGCCGATCAGGCCCATCAACCCGAAGTTGACGGCGACCGTCAGCACGAGCGGCGTCGCCACCAGGATGCCGCCCACGACCGAGCGCAGGAGCAGCCCGGAGACGATGACGATGATCGCGGCGATCTGCGCGATGTTCCGTGCCTTGCCCTCGACCATCACCTCGGTCGCGGCCGAGACCGACGCGAGCGATCCCGAGAAGCGCACGCGGTAGCCGTCGGGGAACGTCGTTCGGACCGTATCGCGCACGAGGCGGATCAGCCCGTCGCCGTAACGCGTGCTGTCCTCGTGCGTGAGGAATCGGATCTTCGCCTTGTCGTGCGCGGGCGTGAGCATCGTGTTGAGACTGTCCTCGCCGCCCGACACGCCGTAGAGGAAGAGGTACTGCGCGGCCATGCGCCGCGTCGTCGGGAGATCGCCGGCGTCGGGACGATCGGCGTTGAGCGTCTGGTGCATGCGGCGCAGGAAGTCGACGTAAGAGACGCCCGTGCCGACGTTCGGCTGGGCGCGCAGCACGCGCTCGAGGTCGGCGATCGCCTTCAGGATCGCGGGCTCTTCCATGCTGCCCTCGCCCGGCCCTTCGACCATGAGCGTGAGCGTGTTCGTGCCCGCGAGCTCGGCGTTCACGCGCGCGTCGCCGAGGAAGATCGGGTCCGACGTGCCGAGCGCGCGGCGATAGCTCATGTCGATGTGGACGCGGAACGCGAGGACGACGCAGAGCCCGACGATGACGGCGGTCACGAGCAGCACGCGTCGTGCGCCGGGACCGACCGCGATCCGCCCGCAGGCGCCGAGGAACGCGTCCATCTGCGGGTGCGCCGCCGCCTCGAGCTCGCGCTCGCGCTGCGGCGGTGGCGGCAGCATCGCGCGGAGCGCGGGAATGCCGAAGAGCTCGATCACGAGCGCCGACACGATGCCGAACGCGGTCAGAAGGCCGAACGTCCGGATGCTCGCCAGGCTGAAGGTCGCGAGCGAGCAGAAGGAGAGGGCGGCGACGAGCCCGGCCGCGAGCATCACGGGCCCGACGCGACGCATCGCTTCGACGATGGCCGTGTGCACGTCCTCGGTGCGATCGAACTCCTCGTAGAAGCGCTTCAAGACCTGCACCGCGTGCCCGGCGGCGACCGCGAGGATGAGGATGGGCGTCGCGATGTTCGACGGATCGAGCGCGATGCCGAGGAGACCCATGAGCCCCATGGCCCACACGACCGCCATCAGCGCGGTCACGAGCGGGAGCACGAGGCCCTGGATGGTGCGGAAGGCATGGTAGTGCACGAGCCCGATCACGACGAGGGCCAGCGGGAAGAAGAGGAGCGTGCGCGCCGTGTGCTCGGTCAACCGTGCGGCGTACACGACCGGTCCCGAGAGCGTCGTGTCGAAGGTGCCGTCGTCTTCGGCCGCGACCGCCTTTTGCACGGCGCGGTAGAGGCTCAAGTAGTCGGGCGTCGTCTCGGTCAGGTCGAAGCTCGCCTGGATGCCGGCGGCTCGCGCGTCGGCGGCGACGAGCGTGCCGACGTACATCTCGTTCGCGAAGACGCGCTTGCGGACTTCTTCCGCCCCCGCGGCGTCGGTCGGCGGCGCTTCCATGACCGGCGTCACCTCGATGCCGTCGGTCGTGCCGCGGATGTCCTTGACGTGCGGCGCCGCGATGCTCTGCACGAGCGACGGATTGACGCCCGGGATCTTCTCGACGCGCGCGTTGATCGCGGCGATCTTCTTCAAGAACGCCGGCGTGAACACCTCGCCGTCGTGCGGGAAGAGCCCGATCACCACCAGGTTCTTGTCGCCGAACGTGCGGTACAGGTCGTTCAGCGTCTCGATGTACGGGTGCGACTGCGGCAGCAGGCGGTCGGGATTCGCCTCGACGTGCAATCGTCGAGCGCCGTTGGCGAGGACCACGGTCAGCGCGATCAGCACGGCCAGGACGAGCCAACGAAAGCGAATGACGACGCGCGTAGATGCGGCGAGCAGCTCGGCTAGCATCCCTCACCTCCGGCGGCGCGAAATCCCGGGCGCAGTCCACGCTGCATGGGCACGTCTTCCCAAAGCCCATCGCGTCCCGCAAGCGCATTCCGCAAAGAGCGGGGGCGTCGCGACGAACTGCCGGTCCGAGGGCGCGGGAGGCCCAGGGGCCTGGGTCGCAGCGCCTTGAACCGCGGGACTTCCCGCCCTCACGACCTGCACCATGCCCTTCGCGTCCCGCGGCGAACGAAGCGACGACCCAGGCCCCTGGGCCTCCCGCGCCCTCGACGAACCGCTCGCTCGCGACGCGCTACGTGCCGGTCGGGCGGAGGGCGGCTTCGGTTACGGGGAGGAGCACACGGAAGACGGTGCCCTGCCCGAGGTGACTTTCCACCGAGATCTCGCCGCCGTGCTCCACGACCATCTGGTGGACGAGCGAGAGGCCGAGGCCCGTGCCCTGCTCCTTGGTCGTGAAGAACGGGTGGAAGATGCTTTCGAGCTGGTCGGGCGGGATGCCCGCGCCCTCGTCGCGGACCTCGAGGGCCACCATGTCGCGGCGCCCCTGGAAGAGGCTCAGCGTGACCGTGCAATCTGCAGGGCTCGCCTCGATCGCGTTCAGGACGAGGTTGAGCACGATCTGCTTGATCTGGTCGGGATCGGCCCAGACGGCCGGCACGCCGGAGCGCGCGTGCAGGCTCAACCGGATGAGGCGTTTGCGCGCGGTCGACTCGAGGAGGCGCACGACCTGGTCGAGGATCGCCGCCAGGTCGACGGGCCGCCGCTCGGCCGACGTCGACTTCCCGAAGGCGAGCAGGTCGTTGATCAGGTTCGTGACGCGCCGGAGCTCGCTCAGGCTGAGCTCGCGGAAGCTCGTCACGAACTCCTTGTCGTCGACGCGCTGGGGCAGAAGGTCGAGGAACGTCTTCACCGCCGTCAGGGGGTTGCGGATCTCGTGCGCGATGCCGGCGGCGAGCGTGCCGATCGACGACAAGCGGTTGGCGCGCTCGAGCGCCGACTCGGAGCGGCGGAGCTCGCGCGAGAGCCGCGCGTTCTCGAGCGCGACGCTGGCGGCGCTCGCGACCGCGGCGAGGATCTGGAGGTCTTCCTGCGACACGATCCGGAAGTCGCGGTTCCGGCCGAGCCCGACGAGGCCGGTCAGCCGGTCGTTGGCGCGCAGCGGGATGCCGACCTCCCAACCATTTCCGTTGAACACGGCCGCCGCCGGCGAGCGTGCCGCCTCGAGCTCGCCCGTGAGCATCGGCTCGCTCAGCGGCTCGAGGGCGTCGAGCACGGGCCCGTCGATGGTGCCGTCGGCCTTGGGGAAGTGCTGCTGGAGCTGCCGCTGGCGCTCGTCGCGCAGGAAGATGTCGCAGTGGTCGATCTCGAGCGCGTCGGCGAGCTCCTCGCCGAGGCGGCGTACGAGCTCGCCTTCGTCGAGGAGGTGGACGACGTCGGAGGAGAGCTGGCGGAGGCGCAGGCGATAGTCGTAGCGGTGCGCGTAGATGGCGCGATGGACGCGCGTCTCGACGGCGTGCTGGAGGGTCGGGATCAGGAGGACCGCGACGAGGCCGCTCGCCACGACCGCGCTGCCGAGCACGACCGGGGCCTCGCCCCCGATGACGTGCACGATCGCACAGACGGCCGCCGCGCTCGGCAGCAGCACGACGATCGACGCGAGCGTGAAGCTCACGACCTTCCGGACCACGTAGTCGAGGTCCATGAACCGGTGGCGGACGATCGCGTAGGCGATGATCGCGAGCCACAGCACGTTCCCGAGGTTGCCCAGCGGATAGAACCCGTCGACGTAGATCGCGATGACGTTGGTCAGGATGAACGGCATGAAGATGAAGCCCGCGACGAAGAAGAGCTTCACCTGCTCGCGCTGTCGCGCCGAGACCGGATCCCTGTAGCGCAGCAACATGAGCAGCACCGACAGCGCCATGTAGACGATGATCGACAGCGCGACCGGTGCGTAGAGTCGGGTGGGCTCGATGTAGAAGCCCCAGCGATGCGTCTCGAGGCCCTTCACGAGCGTGCCGGGGAACAGGCCGATGACCGCGAACGTGGCCGCGATCACGTGACCGGCGGCGTCGAGTCGTCGCCAGACGGGCTCGCGGTACTGCGTCAGCAGGCGGATGAAGTGGTAGGCCGCGACCGGCGCGAAGCAGACGCCGACGCGGAAGATGCGGCTCCACCACTCGGCCTCGACGATGTCGTCGAAGTAGTAGAGGGCGAAGATGTCGAGGTTCCAGAGCGCGGCCGTGAAGCCCATCCACGCGAATGCTCGCGTCGTCGCCCCGCGGGCGCCGCGTGCGAGGACGATGACCGCGATGACCGCGTTGGCGAATGCCGCGGCCAGCGGAATGAGCCAATCGTGACCCATGTCGACCAATCGATGGTGACCGGGGCCCCTCGGAGTCTCAAGCAGGCGGCGCGGCAGGCGCCGTAGCGCCCGGGGGGCCGGGCGCCGGCCCCGGCGGGCAGCACTCGGGGCGGGCTCCGACGGCGACGCCGACGCGATCGTCCGGATCGCGCACCAGGATGCGGGTGTCGGCGCAGCCCCAGCGGATGGTGACGCGGTACTGCCGGTCGCCGCGCTGGCGGACGTCGGACGTCGTGGTGCCGTCGTTCGCGCGGACGTCGTCGCAGGAGAGCGTCTGCTGGAGCAGCTGTGCGATCTCGTGCGCCTCGGGCGAGAACGTCTTCGCCTCGACGCGCACGAACGCCATGAACTGCCACACGCAGCCGACGATGATCGCGACCGGGA
>OEKX01000509.1_pt1 | contig 9949 bp, 6 predicted proteins | sample 1503491 | NCBI WGS metagenome assembly OEKX01 (sample SAMEA104379567, study PRJEB20068) | metagenome | isolation source: 1998 | reverse complement strand
GCTCGTCTACCGGTGCGCGGAGAGCCCGCTCGGCGCGTTCGCGCTCGCGCAGCTCCGGGTCTCGTGTCGCAGCGGCCTCCGCCCGCGCGGGTTCCTCCTCGACGCCGTCGTCGATTCGCCCGCCGTCGCTCGCGAGCTCGCGGCGCGCTGGGGGCTCCGCGCTCGCGTCGGCGCGGTCCACGTCGCGCGCGGCTACGACGCGATCACGACGACGGTCGCGCTCGACGGACACACGATCCTCGAGGTCGCGCTCCGCGATCCCGATCCGCTCGGCGCGCACGACGTCCAGTACACGGCGAGCATGCACCTCGCCCACACGTCGCGCGGCGTGCGGCTCGTGCAGGTCGATCCGACGTACGACGTCACGCGCGCGGAGCGCGCGCGGCCGGCGCTCCTCGCCTGCGATCCGGCGTCGTGGGGCGACGCGCGGATCGTGGCGGGCCAGCCGGTGTCCGGATCGATCGTGCTCGCGGACGTGACGCTGCCGAAGCTCCGTTACGTCTGCCGCCCGGACGTGTGGGCGTTCGACGGGACCGAGCGGGTGTGACCCGAACGAGACGGTGCCGGCATCCGCGTGGCTGCGGATCCCGGCACCGACGACCTGGGGGATATGCTGCGTGGAAGGTTCAGCCGACCGGGGCGTGCTCGCCGGGCACCCGCGCTTCGTCGTTCCGGCGGAGCCGCGGGACCAGCATCGGCACGCGCTGGCGATACTCGGCGTAGGACGCTCCGTGCGCCGCCACGAGGTCGCGCTCCTCGAGCTGGATCGCGATCAGGATGTAGCCGGTCGTCGCGAGCGCGAAGAGCAGATGCGCGAGCGTCATGGTCGGCGTCGCCCAGAACGCGAGCAGCCAGCCGACGTAAAGCGGATGTCGAACGACGCGGTACGGCCAGGGGGTCGCGAAGTCGAGCTGCGTGTACGGCCGTCCACGGAGCTGGAGCCAGACCTGGCGCAGGCCGAACAGGTCGAAGTGGTTGATGAGGAACGTGCAGGCGAGCACGACGAGCCAGCCCGTCGCGAACACCGAGTGGAGCGCCGCACGGCCGACCGGCGAGTCGACGTCCCACACGACGCCGCCGAGCGGGCGCCACGCGACGAAAAGCGCGATCAACGCGAGGCTCGAGAAGAGCACGTAGGTGCTGCGCTCGGCGGGCTCTGGGATGAAACGCGTGAGCCACTGCTTGAAGCCGCGCCGGGCCATCACGCTGTGCTGGACCGCGAACAACCCGAGTAGCGCCACGTCGATCGCGATCGCGACGGCGAGCGATCCGCTCGCCGGTCCGTCGATCGTCCGCGGGACGCCGAAGTTCCCGATGAAGCCGATGGCATAGAGGAAGGTCGCGAGAAAGAGCACGTACGCGGACACGCCGTAAGCGAAGATCACAACGCGACGCATGGGTTTGCCTCCTGCCCGTTCACGACGGGCGTCGTCGGTCTGCGCGGTGCAGAGCAGCCCCCGTGCCACTTGACCGACGGTAAAGATGCGGCGTGAAGAGACCGCCTTCACGGGCAGGAGGGCCACAGGCGAGCGGCGTCGGGTGCCAACGGTGGTTCGCACCGCATACGGAGGTACGCGCCGTTCGGTTGGCAGCGCCGACGCTCGAGCGCTTCCGCGCTATGCCGCGCGCACGCCCTTCAGGCTGTAGTACCGGCGCGCGACCAGCCGGCGACGTCGCACGTCGACCATGACGTTGCACGCGTCGAGCACCGTGTAGCCGACGAGCGCCTCGTAGCTTCCGTCGGGACGCGGCTCCATGTCGACGAAGATCACCTCGCCGATGACGCGCCGGAAGCCGCCGAGCCAGATGCGCGCGGGGCCGCGAATCTCGGCCGTCACCACACGACCGTCGCCGAGCTCGAGATCGACCGTCGAGAGCTCCGAGAGATCGCCCAAGCGCTCCTTCCACGCCATCGGCAGGATGAGGCCGTAGGCGCCGGTGTCGACGATCGCGCGGCACGCGATGCGCCGGCCCGGCTCCAGCAGGTTCTCGACCGTCAGATCGACCCTCACCTCGCCCATCGTTCCCTCCGTGCGCGCGTAGAATGGACGCTCGGTACTCACGAGGCGCACCTCCTTCAATCGCTGCGCCGCTGATACTACGCCGCCATGCACGCGACCACCCCGGCGGCGCTGCGAGGTCGCGCACCGCTCGACGCGGCGCCGGCGGGGCGCAAACCGACAGAATCGTGGCGCTCACGGGGCGCAGTCGAGCGCCGGCGTGCCGAGCGGCGGCGTCTTTTGACAGTCGCAGAGCGCGGCGGCGTCGGCGAAGGTGACGTCGTCCGGCGCCAGGTCGGCGGCGGGGAACGGCATCGTGTCGTCGTCGATGGTGCGCACGAACGCGATCAGGTCCGTCACCGCGCTCGCATTGCCGTCGAGGATGTTCGCGTTTCCGCCCGTCCCGGCGCGCCAGTGGGCCTGGACGGCCGGCAGGAAGTCCGGATTCGTGCCGACGCCGAACGCTTCCTCGAGCGTGGCCGCCTGGCCGGCGCGGAAGTAGGGCGCCGTGTCGAAGATGCCGAGCAGCGTCGGCGTGTTGAAGCCGTCGGCGCCGAACGCGGCGGCGACCGTCAGGGGCGGCGCCACCGTGTTGACGGGACTGAGCGCGCCGTGACGGACCTCGATCGGATCGGTCGCCGTGAAGGTGCCGACCTGCCGCTCGATGCGAAGGCGCTCGACGGCGCCGGGCGGCGCGGGCACTTCGCAGGCGCGACCGGCTCCGGCCGTCGAGTTGAAGCCGTTCAGGAAGAGCGAGCCCAAATCCGGCGTGTTGACGATCCCCGTGTCCGTGCCGGGGACGGGATTCACGTCGGCGGGATCGTAGGTGACCCGGCTCGTCGTCCACTTCACGCCGCTGTGGCAGGCGACGCAGTTGGCCCCGTTCGGAGCCGCCGAGCCGAAGATGGTACGTCCGTGCTGAGGATCCCCACTCGTAGTGGGCGGCGCGATCGCGCTGCGGACGCCGAACGCGATCCAGTTCGTGATGTCGGTCTGCTGGAGGGCGCGGTCGGAGCTGGCAGGCCCGTAGTTCCGGACGTTGGCATCGGAATCGGGAACGAGGCCGTCGCCGTTGACGTCGGTCTGCGTGACGATGAAGCCGCGCCCGCCGAAGACGCCGCGCGTGTTCAGCTCGAAATCCGGGTTCTCGTCGCGCACGGGCGTCCAATTGAGCAGGCGCTGATCACCCAGGTGCTCGAGGCTGCTGAAGGTGCCGTCGAGCGAGATCGTCTGCCGCGGGCCGGCCTCGAAGGACCACGTCACGTTGTCCGTGCGACCGTCGGGATGACACGACCAGCAGCCGCCCCAACCACGATCGGACCAGAACGGTCGCGAGGTGAAGAAGTCGATCTTGCCGCGCAGGATGCTCAGGCCGAGCGCGTCCGTCGGCAGCTCGGAGGAGCGGATGCGCTGCACGACGGCGTTCGCGTCGAGATCGGCGACGATGACGTCACGGGTCGTCGGGCAGGTGACGTATGCGCGCGTGCCGTCGGCGTTCAGCACGAGCCCGCGTGGGTTCCGGCCGGAGCTCGTCGCATTCGCCGGGTCGATCGTGAAGATGCGGACCACGGGACTTTGCGCGAACGGTCCCGCCGCGGTCGGGGCGTTGATCGTCGGACGATCCATGCTGTCGAAGTCCATGCGCACGATGAAGTCGCTGCCCTGGCTCACGACCCAGCACTTGCCCGTCGCCTCGGAGCAGTCGACGTCCACCGGCGCCGACGGGAACATCCGCTCCGTGTTGTCGCGGATCTGCGCGTCGAGCAGGCCCGCCGGCAGATCGAAGTTGATGCCGCGGTTCATGTTGAAGGTCTGGTCGGCGAGCTCCTGATTGGTGTCGAGGTCGAAGACGGACAGCAGGCTCTGCACGTTCAGGTTGAAGCGCAGCGGCGGTTCGGGCGACGCGGCGGAGCTCGGCACGAAGCCGCGGCCGTGGAAGAGCACGATGCTCTGCAAGAGATTCGGGAACGCGCCGGTGTTCTGCACCACCGTGCCGTCGGTCCCGCCGTCGGCGAAGATCGTCCGGGGTGCGTCGCCTGGCGTGCTGTTCACGAACGCCCCGCGGGCGAACTTGAAGCCCGTATCGGCGACGGGAGCCAGCACGACCTCGCCGACGACCGTGTTGCTCGCGGCGGACACGACGTCGACGACCGCCTCGCGGGAGTCGTCGAAGATGCCTTCGCCCAGCACCGATTGGCCATTGGCCCCCGGCGGGAACGCGGCGGCCGGTCCGTCGCCGCCGCCGAGATCGGCGCTGCTCGGCGGCGTGAAGCCGGCACGCGGGCGCGCGAAGAAGCTCGGCACGTAGAGGAACTCGTCGGTATCGTCCGCATCGCCGTCGTTCGTGATCGCGAGCGCGCGCGGGCTCCGGCCGACGGAAATGGTCGCCGTGATTTCGTTCGTGCTCGTGTCGATCACCTGCACCGTCTGGTCGCTCGCATTGGCGACGTAGACGAACTGACCGTTCGGGGATGCCACGACGGCCCACGGCTCGGTGCCGACCTCGACCGTGGCGACGGTCGTGTAGGCGTCGACGTCGATCACCGAGACGGTGCCGCTGACGGTGTTGGCGACGTACACGACCGGCTTGCTCACCAAGGTCGCGACCGAGCGCGGCTCGGCGCCGACGGCCACCTCCACGACTTTGGTGAGCGACCCGTCGTCGGCGACGTCGAAGAACGACACCGTGTCGGTGTCGATGTTGGCGACGACGAGCTTCCGGCCGTCCGCGGTGAGGTCGATCGGACCGGACTTGTTGCTGCCGAACTGCACGCACTTGCATGCGGCGCTGCAGGCCTGGCCGGTGCCACAGCCCGTGGCGCTGCCGTCGCACTCTTCGCCGAGTGCGGCGTCGACGACCGCGTCGCCGCACGTCGAGGTGGCGGCGGTGAAGCTCACCGCATCGGTTTTCGGCGCCTTCAGCTTGCCGGTCATCGTGGCGCAGTCGGCGGCGATGGTCGCCGTCAGCTTCACCTTGCCGTCGACGCCGCTGCAGGCGCCGTTCGTGAACGTGACCTTCACGCCCGTCCCCCGCTGGGTCCGACGGAGCTTCGCCGGACGCGGCGCGCACACCGCGCCGATCCCGATCGTCTTGTTCGCGAGGACGACGACCTCACCACCGGCGCGGATCAGCGGCGCGCCGTCGACCGCGAACCGGCCGGCGGTGCAGAGAGGCGGCTTGGGCGCGGCCCAGATCCGCGGCGCATCGATCATGGAAAAAACGGCGCCCACTACCAGCAACACGCGCTTCGAGCTGGTCATCGGAATCCCCCTGCACCCGACGGTGCGTCTGACGCGCTCAAATCGTGGTAACCCGATTCGACACCGCCGTCGATACGGTTTCAGCGGAGATTGCGGGAGATTCAGGAGAAGACGTCGATCCCCGCTAGGATTGCGCGCTCGAGGACGCGGATCACCACAGCGTGCCCTCGACAGGGTGAACCTGCTAGGAAGGGTCGCTCATGCCCTACGACCATCGGGTCATCGAGCCGCGCTGGCAGCGCTATTGGGACGAGCACCAAACCTTCAGGGCCGTCCGCCGTCCGGGCCGGCCGAAGAAGTACATCCTCGACATGTTCCCCTATCCGTCGGGGGCCGGGCTCCACGTGGGGCATCCCGAAGGCTACACGGCGACCGACATCGTCACGCGCTACTCGCGCATGCGCGGCTTCGACACGCTCCATCCGATGGGCTGGGACGCGTTCGGGCTTCCGGCCGAGCAGCACGCGATCGAGACCGGCACGCACCCGGCCGAGACGACGCATGCGAACATCGCGACGTTCGCGCGCCAGCTGAAGTCGCTCGGCTTCGCGTACGACTGGTCGCGCGAGATCGACACGACCGATCCCGGCTACGTCCGCTGGACGCAATGGATCTTTCTCCGCCTCTTCCAGCGCGGGCTCGCCTTCCAGGCCGAGATCCCCGTCAACTGGTGTCCCGCGCTCGGGACGGTGCTCGCGAACGAAGAGGTGATCGACGGGAAGAGCGAGCGCGGCGGCCATCCCGTCATCCGCCAGCCGCTCCGGCAGTGGCAGCTCCGCATCACCGCCTACGCCGACCGGCTCGCTGCCGATCTCGAAGGCCTCGACTGGCCCGTGACGCGCCAGAAGCAGATCGACTGGATCGGTCGGAGTGAGGGCGCGGAGGTCGACTTCCCGATCGTCGGACAGCCGGGCGCGCTCCGGGTCTTCACCACGCGGCCCGACACGCTCTTCGGTGCGACGTACATGGTGATCGCGCCCGACCATCCGCGGACGCTCGAGCTCACGAGCCCCGAGCTCCGGGGCACGGTCACGGAGTACGTCGCCGCGGCGACGCGGAAGAGCGACATGGAGCGGACGGCCCTCTCGAAGGAGAAGACCGGCGTCTTCATCGGCGGGTTCTGCACGAACCCGATGACGGGGAAGCCCATCCCCGTCTATACCGCCGACTACGTGCTCGGCGCGTACGGCACGGGCGCGATCATGTCGGTGCCGGCGCACGACGAGCGCGACTTCGAGTTCGCGACCCAGTTCAACCTGCCGATCGTCGAAGTCGTGAGCCCGGACGGCACGTTCCACGACCGGCTCGACGCCGCCTTCACCGGCGACGGCATCGCCGTCCGCTCCGGCGCGTTCGACGGCCTCACGACGCCCGAGTTCCAGCGCAAGATCATCGAGCATCTCGAAGCGAAGGGCATCGGCACGCGGAAGGTGAACTACAAGCTCCGCGACTGGGTGTTCGCGCGGCAGCGCTACTGGGGCGAGCCGATCCCGATCTACTTCCCGGTGACGACCGACGGCGACCCGCGGAAGGGCGCGGCCCACACGATCGACTACACGAAGCCGATCCCGCTCGCCGACTCCGAGCTGCCGCTCCTCCTGCCCGAGCTCGACGACTACAAGCCGGGCAACGACCCGCAGGGCCCGCTCGCGAAAGCGCTCGACTGGCGGTTCTTCCAGAAGGACGGCCGCTGGTTCGCGCGCGAGACGAACACGATGCCGCAGTGGGCGGGCTCGTGCTGGTACTATCTCCGCTTCTGCGACCCGACGAACGATCGCGAGCTCGTGAGCCGCCAAGCGTACGACGACTGGATGCCCGTCGACCTCTACGTCGGCGGCTCGGAGCACACGGTGCTCCACCTCCTGTACGCCCGCTTCTGGCACAAGGTGCTCTACGACGTCGGCGTCGTGACGCATCCCGAGCCGTGGCTGAAGCTCGTGCACCAGGGGATGGTCCTCGGCGAGAGCGGCGAGAAGATGTCGAAGTCGCGCGGCAACGTCATCAACCCCGACGACATCGTGCGCGACTACGGCGCCGACGCGCTCCGCGCCTACGAGATGTTCATGGGTCCGCTCGAGCAGGTGAAGCCGTGGCAGACGGCCGGGCTGCAGGGCGTGCGCCGCTTCCTCGACCGCGTCGAGGTGCTCGCGCGGCGCGAGCCCGCGACGACCATGGACGAGGAGACGGCGCGGCTCGTGGCGCGCACCGTGAAGAAGGTCACGGACGACATCGAGGCGATGCACTTCAACACCGCGGTGTCGGCGATGATGATCCTCGCGAACCACCTCCACGGCCTCGACGCGCCGCCGCGCGAGGCGCTCGAGAAGCTCGTCCTCTGCCTCTCGCCGTTCGCGCCGCATCTCGCCGAGGAGCTCTGGGAGCGGCTCGGCCATCCGCCGTCGATCGCGGACGCCGAGTGGCCGACGTACGACCCGGCGCTCTGCATCGACGCCGAGGTCGAGATCGCGGTGCAGGTGAACGGCAAGGTACGCGGCCGCATCACGATCGCGCGCGACGCCGACGAGGCGACGGCGCGCGCGCTGGCCCTCGCCGACGAAGGCGCGAAGCCGCACCTCGAGGGCAAGACGGTGAAGAAGGTCGTCTACGTGCCGGGGCGGATCGTGAACGTGATCGTCGGCTGACGGCATGGCCACGCACCCCCTCGCCGGCAAGCCCGCCCCCCGCGACATCCTGGTGAACGTCCCGCGGCTCGTGACCGCGTACTACACCCGCCGCCCCGATCCCGACGACCCCGAGCAGCGGGTCGCCTTCGGCACCTCGGGCCACCGCGGCTCCTCGCTCAAGAGCGCGTTCAACGAGGCGCACATCCTCGCCATCGCGCAGGCGATCGTCGAGCATCGCGCCGCCGCCGACGTCACGGGGCCGCTGTACGTCGGCATCGACACGCACGCGCTCTCCGAGCCCGCGCTCGCCTCCGCGCTCGAGGTCTTCGGCGCGCACGGCGTCGACGTCATGGTGCAGGACGGTCTCGGCTACACGCCGACGCCCGTCGTCTCCCACGCGATCCTGACCCACAACCGCGGACGCACGAGTGGGCTCGCCGACGGCGTCGTGATCACGCCGTCGCACAACCCGCCCGACGACGGCGGCTTCAAGTACAACCCGCCGTCGGGCGGCCCCGCCGACACGACCACGACGAAGGCGATCGAGACCCGGGCGAATGCGCTCCTGCGCCACGGTCTCCGCGCGGTGAAGCGGATCCCGTTCGAGCGCGCCTTCGCGGCGCCAACCACGCACCGTCACGACTACGTGCAGCCGTACGTCGACGACCTCGCGAACGTCGTCGACATGGAGGCGATCGCGCGGGCGCGGCTTCGGCTCGGCGTCGATCCGCTCGGCGGCGCGAACGTCGCCTTCTGGGACCCGATCGTGGCGCGCTACGGCCTCGACGTCACGGTCGTGAACCGCACGGTCGACCCGACGTTCGCGTTCATGACCGTCGACAAGGACGGCAAGATCCGCATGGACTGCTCGTCGCCGTGGGCGATGGCGGGCCTGATCGCGCTCAAGGACCGCTTCGACGTCGCGTTCGGCAACGACGCCGACTCGGATCGCCACGGCATCGTCACACCGACCGCGGGGCTCTTGAACCCGAACCACTATCTCTCCGCCGCGATCGCGTACCTCTATCGCCACCGTCCCGGATGGCGCGCCGACGCCGGGGTCGGGAAGACGCTCGTGTCGAGCTCGATGATCGACCGCGTCGCGAAAGACCTCGGGCGCCGGCTCGTCGAGGTGCCGGTCGGCTTCAAGTGGTTCGTCGACGGCCTCGTCGACGGCTCGCTCGGCTTCGGCGGCGAGGAGAGCGCCGGCGCCTCCTTCCTCCGCCGCGACGGCACCGTGTGGACGACGGACAAGGACGGCATCATCCTCGACCTGCTCGCCGCCGAGATGACGGCCGTGACGGGCAAGGATCCAGGCGCCATGTATGCGGAGCTCGAGAGCCGCTTCGGCTCGGCGATCTACGAGCGGAGCGATGTGCCGTGCACCCCCGACGAGAAGACGAAGCTCGGCCGCCTTTCCGCCGACTCGGTACAGGCGGCGACGCTCGCGGGAGAGCCGATCGAAGCGAAGCTGACGGCGGCGCCCGGCAACGGCGCGTCGATCGGCGGCCTCAAGGTCGCGGCTCGGAACGGCTGGTTCGCGGCCCGGCCCTCGGGAACCGAGAACGTGTACAAGGTCTACGCCGAGTCGTTCCTCGGCCGCGATCATCTGATGCGCCTGCAAGACGAGGCGCGCACGATCGTGGCGTCGGTGCTGCGCGCGCCGTGACTAGCACGCGGTACGGCGCGTGGACTGGGCGACCGCGGGAACGGGGTTTGCACGGTAGTGTCGGGGGATGTCCTGCACCACCCGTTGGACCGACGGTTCGCCGGCCCGCGCCAGGAGAACTCACGGCCGGCGTCAAATTCTTGGCCTGCTCGTTGCGTGTCTCGTCGCGCCGTCGCCCGCCTTTGCCGGCGACACCGGGTTGGTGGCTGCCAACCGCCGCCTCGCTCGCGCCGCGGCGCATCTCGTTTCGGCGCGCGAGCGCGTCCTCGCGCGCTGCGCAGTCGACGTGCTTCGCTGCGCGAGCGCCGAGACGGCCACGTGCGCCGATGCGACCGCGCACCGCTGTCGGCGCCGGCTCGACGGACTCGCGGCCGTCGCTGACCGCACCGCACGTG
>OEKX01000001.1_pt1 | contig 10266 bp, 12 predicted proteins | sample 1503491 | NCBI WGS metagenome assembly OEKX01 (sample SAMEA104379567, study PRJEB20068) | metagenome | isolation source: 1998 | reverse complement strand
GCGCACGCGCCAGCTCGCGCACCTGGTCGCCGCGCCACTCGTTCAGGTCGCCGAGCAGCACGGTGAGCGCCGGCCCCGGCCAGCGTGGCGGCGCGGCGACCAGGTGCGCGAGCTGGCGCGTGCGCTCGGCGCGCCGGAGGCCCAGGTGGGTCACGAGCAGGCGGCACCGCACGCCGTGCGCGTCGACTTCCGCGTCGATCGCGCCGCGCGGCTCGCGTTGCCCGACGCTGAGGTCGATCAGGTCGACGCCGCGGACCGGGAGACGGGTCAGGAGCGCGTTTCCGTACTCGCCGTAGTGCCGCAGGAGGGTCGGTCCCGCGATGCCGGTGAGTCCGGTCGCCGCGGCGAGGTACTCGACCTGGTCGAGCCCGGCCTCGACGTGCGGCTTCGCGTCGACCTCCTGGAGCCCGACGACGTCGGCGTCGAGCTCGCGGATGACGGCCGCCACGCGATCGGGGTCGTGCCGCCCGTCCGTCCCGATGCAGCGATGGACGTTGTAGGTCGAGACGATCACGGGACGGCGTGCGCGCCCCCGAGCGCCCACGCGACGAGTGCGACCCCCGCGGCGCACGGCATCGTCACGACGAGCGTGCCGACGAGGTAGCGCGCGAGCGGCACGCCGATCGCGCCCGCGACCAGGCCGACGGTCGGGAACGGCGCCGTCGCCGACACGCGCACCGCGGCGATGTCGCGAATGCGTCCCGGCACGAGGAGACGCGCGACCGGCCCGAGATGGCGGCCTGCGACGCGGGCGAGTCGGCGCCGGGGAACCAGCCGGCCGAAACCCAGTAGGATCGCGTCGGCGATCGTCGCGCCCGCGATCGCGCCGATCAGGCCGCGCGGCCAGCCGAGCGAGAGGATGCTCACGGTGTGGAGCGCTGCGATCGGCACGTGAGCGACGGCGCCGACGAGGTAGCACAGCGACAGCGCCGCGATCGCCAGTCGCATGAACGTCGGGGCGAGCGGCGTGCCGCGACCGAGCCAATGCCAGACGATCGTCGTGCACACCACACCCACGAGCGCGCGGAGGCCGCGGACCGCCGCCCGCACGACCGGTTCCCGTAGCGTCGGCGGCAGGAGCCATTCGAAGAACGGCGCATGCGCGACCGGGCACTCGAGGTCGACCGGCGCGATGTCGGGCAGGGCGAGCGTCGCGACCTCGACGGGATCCCGTGCGAGCGCGACGAGGCTGCGTGGCCGGTCGTCGAAGCGCTCGATCGTGGCGATCAGCGACCCGGTCTCCTCGAGCGTCGCCGAGACCTCGTGCGGGGTCGTGCCCAGGTGCTCGGCCAGGAGCCGAGCACGGAAGGCGGCGATCGCCGGAGGCACGCGGAGGTCGCCGCGCGGCTCGACCGCGACGTCGCACTCGGTGTCGAGGCCCATCGAGCGATTGCTCAGGTTGGACGAGCCGACGCGCGCGAGCACGTCGTCGACGATCATCACCTTGGCGTGCACGTTCAAGTCGCACCCCTCGCCGGGAAGGCGCGGGTGATAGACGCGGAACCGTCCGTGACGATCGGCCGCGCGGAGCGCGCGGAGGAGGCGGTTTCGCACGGCGCCCATCGTCCGCTCTTCGAGCCAGCCCGAGCAGATCCGTGGCCCGACGAGCACGATCTCCGGTCCGTCGGGCTCGGCCAGGCGTGCCGCCATGGCGTCGGCGAGCCGCGCCGAGGTGAAGTACTGGTTCTCGACGTAGATCCATCGGCGCGCCGCCGCGATCGCATCCAGGTAGAGCGCCTCCACCTCGTTGACGGCCGCGCGCCCATCGTGCGGCGGATCGGTGCGTGCGATCGCGACGTCGACGTCGACGAGATCGGGCCGGAGATGCGGCGGCCAGGGATCGCTCGCGCCCGGCGGCGGGTGGATCGTTTCGCCGGTCGCGCGTTGCCACCGCGCACGGGCGAGGACGCCCAGGCGTTGCGCCGCCTCGCCGGCGACGGCGATCTGCACGTCGTGGAACGGTCCGTACGCCTTGCCGTTCGGGAGGCGGCGCGCGGGATCGTCGGCGCGGTGGGCAGGCGTGTCCCATCGGCTCGTCGTCAGGTCGAGACCGCCGACGAACGCGACCTCGTCGTCCACGACGACGATCTTCTGATGGTGGCATCCCGTCAGCGGATGCTCGGCGTCGAGCCGGAAGGCGAGCCGCGGATGCGAGAGCCAGCCCAGTTGAATGACGGGGAGCATCTCGCGCTCGAGCGCGAACACGAGCGAGAAGTCCCAATCGAGGAGATACGCGTGCAGGCCCGGTCGCGCCTGGAGAGCGGCGTCGAGATACTCGCGCAGCGTCGGCGGCCACCCGTTCGGCATCGGCCCGGGCAAGAGGCGCGTCGCCGCCTGGATGTCCCAGCCGATCACGACGATGCTTCGCTGCGCGCGCGCGACGGAGTGCGCGAAGGCCGTGAAGTACGCGTCGGCGTCGATCAGGAACGCGACGCGGGATGCTCGTGCGACGGACCAGCAATTGCGCCCCGGGACGCACAGGGCGTCGGACGTGCCGGCGAGCCCCGACGGGGCGCCGAGGTCCGGTTGCGAAGGCGCATGATTCGCTGCCATGGCTGCCGATCGGAGAAGCAAATCGCCGTCCAGCCGATGCCCGCGCTGCGTGCTCGGGGCGGCCCCGGCCGCCGCCTGTAGAACCTACACGAATTCCCCGAATCGGGGCTCGTTACCTCGATCGCGTGCGACCCGGATCAGGCGGCGCCGCGGTACGAGTTCAGCCGGTTGTAGAGCGTCTTCAGGCTGATGCCGAGGGTCTCGGCGGCGCGACGTTTGTCGCCGGCGAAGTGGGTGAGCGTCGCCATGATGAGCCGCCGCTCGGCATCGGCGAGCGACGTTCCCACCTTGAGCGGCGGCGCCGCCGACTGCTCGGGCAGCTCGACCTCGGGCACCCCGACGTCGGTCGGGATGTGCGACGCTTCGATCTCCTCGTCGGCGAGGATGAACGCGCGCTCGATCACGTTCTTGAGCTCGCGGACGTTCCCCGGCCAGGCGTAGCGCTCGAAGCGTGCCATGACCTCGGGGGTGATGCGCTTCGAGGTCCCGTGCTCCTCGGCGAGCTGCGCCAGGAACCGCCGCGTGAGCAGCTCGAGGTCCTCGTCGCGATCGCGCAGCGGCGGCAGCGAGATCGGGAAGACGCTCAGACGATAGTAGAGGTCCTCGCGCAGCTTGCCCTCGCTCACCGCCTCGGCCGGCAACCGGTTCGTCGCCGTGATCACGCGCACGTCGACCTCGACCGGGACCGAGCCGCCGACCCGGAGCACGTTGTGCGTCTCGAGGACGCGCAGCAGCTTCACCTGCAGCTCCATCGGCATCTCGGTGACTTCGTCGAGGAAGAGCGTACCGCCGGCGGCGCGCTCGAAGTGGCCGCGATGGCGCTGGAGCGCGCCCGTGAAGCTGCCGCGCTCGTGGCCGAAGAGCTCGCTCTCGACCAGCGTTGCGGAGACCGCGCCGCAGTTGATGGCGAGGAACGGGCCCATGCGGCGGCGGCTCAGCTGGTGAATGGTCTGCGCGACGAGCTCCTTGCCGGTGCCGCTTTCGCCGGTAACGAACACCGTGACCTCGGTCGGGGCGGCGCGTGAAATGAGGTCGTAGACGCGCTGCATGGGCTCGGAGATGCCGATCATCGGGCCGAAGCGGCCGAACTTGCGCAGCTCGCTGCGCAGCGTGCCCACCTCTTTCTTCACCGACACCGTGCGCGCGACGTTCGCCAGCACGGCACGCAGGCGGGGCAGGTCGAGGGGCTTCGGGATGTAGTCGAGGACGCCCGTTCGCAGCGCCTGGATGGCGGAGTCGACCGAGGCCTGGCCGGTGATCAGCACCATCTCGGTCTCGGACGCCGTCGGGTGCTCGCGCAGCTCGAGCCCGTTGCCGTCGGGCAGCATCAGGTCGCTGATGATGACGTCCGGGGTACGTTCGGCGAGACGCTGGCGCGCCTCCTCGACGCTGGCCGCCGTGCGCACCGCGAACCCTTCGAGCTGGACCACCTCGGCGAGAGCCTCGAGCTGGGTCGCGTCGTCGTCGACGAGCAGGGCTTCTACTTTCATTGGGACTCTCCGGGTGGGGGTACGGGCAGCCGCAGCACGACGCCGTTGCCGTCGTGGCGGAGCTCCCCGCCGGCCCACTGCATCGCCGACTCGGCACGCGCCACGCACTCCGCGTCGGGCGTGTCCGGCGACGAGGCGCGCAGCGCCGCGCGCACGGTCCCGGCGCCGTTCTCGCTCTCGACCGTGACGTCGACGCTGCCGCCGTTGGCCGCTCGGTCGAGCATGTCGAGCAGCAGGTCGAGCATCACTTGGGAGACCACGTCGCGGCGTCCGCGAACCGCGGGGGCCACCTGCGTCGGTGCGAGCGTCATGTCGACGCGACGCGCGACGGCGTAGGGTCGCGACAGCGCGACGGCGTCGCCCGTGACCCGGGCGAGGTCGAATTCGGTGGCCTTCGCGTCCGGCACGACCGCGTGTCGAACGAAGACTTCGGCGATGTCGAACAGGCGACGTCGCCCGTCGTCGACGGCCGCGAGGCTCCGCTGCCGGCGCCCCACGTCCTCGTCGTCGTCGGGACGCGACTCCATCGTGAGGAGCTGCAGATGCAACGCCACCGTATTCGCCGCGCCGCGGAGCTCGTGCATCGTCGCACCGCTCAGTCGCGACAGCGCCCGGATGCGCGCGTCGACCAAGAGATCTTCGTTCATCAGATCGGTCGGTGACCGGTCCCAGATATCCCCATCCTCACGCGGCCGTCAATCCCTTTGTAGAAACCGCTCACGGCGTACGCGGCGTTTTGCGTGCCCGTAAGGCGTTCGCGCTGCGTCGGCGTGGCACGCGAGGTGCAACGTCATGTCCACGATGACCAACGACATCCAACGCCATTTCGACGACGTCATGCCGCCGCCGTTGGAGCCGCGCGCGCTGATGCCGGTCCAGTTCTTCACCCACCGCGAGCGGCGGAACGCGCAGGACAGCATCCGGCGCCTCATGTACGCGATCCTCGAGGACGCGGTGTCGGTCTACACGAGCGAGGTCCGCTCCGCCCGGCAGAGCCGGACGTTCCAGCAGACGCGCCGGTGGATCGACAGCAACGACCGCACCTGGGTCTTCTCGTTCCTGCGGATCTGCGAAGCGCTCGATCTCGATCCGGACTACGTCCGGCGAGGCGTGCGGATGCGTGCCGCCATGCCGAAGAACGGACGAGCGCACTGATGGCTGCCACCGCAACCGCGCTGCGCACGCTCGACGTTCCGCCGCAGAGCCTGACGGTCGAAGGCGCGATCGATCACCTGGTCGGCGCCGCACAGGGCGTCGTCGAGAACGAGATCCAGCTCGCGAAGCTCGAGGCCCAGGTAACGGCCAACCGCATCCTGCGTGGCGCTGCGATGCTTCTGGTCGGCGTCGTCCTGCTCGGCGGGGCGGCGGTCGCGCTCGCGATGGCCGGCTACCAGGCCTTCCCGCCCGAGGTCACGCCGCTCGCTCGGCTCGCGATCATCGCGGGCGTCTGCGTGGTGCTCGGCGGAGGGCTCGCTGCCTTCGGCGCGCGCCGGATCGGCAGCCATGAGCGCGACTGAAGATCGCGAAGTGATCCGGCATTCGCTGCACGAGCACCAGCGCGAGCTGCGCGAGGCGGTCGAGGAGCTGAAGATCGCGGCGAAGTCGGCCGCCGACCCGCGCGATCCGATTCGAGAGAACCCGGCCAAGTGGCTGACGGCGGCGCTCGTCGTCGGCCTCTGGCTCGGTTGGCGACACTGAACGAAGGAGCGACACCATGGCAACGACGAGCACACGAATCGACGACGTGACGACCGCCGCGACCGACGCGATGAGCGCGACGGCCGATGCAGTGAATCGCACGGCGGACCGCGTTCGCGACGAGTTCGGGACGACCGAGCGTCGCGTCCGCGAGCTGGTCGACGCCTATCCGCTCACCTGCTTCCTGGGCGCGGTCGCGGTCGGCTACCTGGTCGGCCGCATCGCGACGCGGGTGTGACGGCGATGGCGACGACGACGACGGCGAAACGAACGAACGGCTCCGACGACCGCGCCGACGGCGGTCACGGTGCCACGGGTCCGCAGCAGATCCGCGAGAGCGTGCGCGCGGTCCAGCGCGACACGCGCGAGCTCATGGGTGCGATCGAGCAGCTCTCGGGCAGCGTCAGCGGGGCGCTCCGCGAACAGATGGATCGCCGTCCGTACGCGGCGCTGGGCGTGGGGTTGATCGCGGGATACGTGATCGGCGGGGGATTGAGCTTCCGCCTGGCGTCGCTGCTCGGCGGGACGGCTGCCCGTGCGGCCATGCTACAAATGGTGTCACAGGGCGTCGGCTCCGTGGCGCGTGGAGGACGGGAACGATGACGACCGGAGCAATGACGACCGAGTTCCTTCGCAGTCTCAAGGACAACGTAAAGGACCATCTGCCCGCGACCGACGACCTGCTCGGCAGCGTGGGCTTGCAATACCAGCGCAGCGCCGCGACGGCGTCGTTCAACACGCTCGCCGCGTTCGCGCTCGGGGCCCTCGTCGGCGCGGTGTTCACGGCGCTCTATGCGCCGAAGCCTGGGCACGAGGTACGACAGGACTTGAACGACCGCGTTCGCCAGTGGGGCGAGCGCATGGGCTGGTCGGATCGGCGCGCGGAAGACGACGACGTCGCAGCGCACTGACGGAGTCGTCTTCTCCGTCGATCCGACCGGTCGAGAAAGAGGAACACACATGCGCTACGCGATGGCGTGGTTGTTGGGAGTGCCCGGCATATTGATCCTGCTGTGGATGCTCACGTCCGTACGATGAGGATTGCTCTCGTGGCGCCGCTGCACGAGGCGGTCCCACCGCAGCGCTACGGCGGCACCGAGCGCGTCCTCTCGTGGTTGACGGAGGAGCTGGTCCGGCGCGGTCATACGGTGACCCTGTTCGCGAGCGGCGACTCGCGCACGAAGGCGAACCTCGTCCCGGTCACGCCGGTGGCCTTGCGCCCCTGCGGCGCCAAGGAGGTCATCGGCCCGCATCTGAAGGAGATCGGACTCCTGCGCGATCGGATCACCGAGTTCGACGTCGTGCATTCGCACGTCGACTTCTTCGCGCTCCCCTTCCGGCGCCCGAGCGACCCGCCGCTCGTGACGACGTTGCACGGGCGTCTCGACCTGCCCGAGTTCGCGCCCGTCTACCATGCGTTCCAATCCGAGGCGTTCATCTCGATCAGCGACGCCCAGCGGCTGCCGGTGCCCGACCTGCGTTGGGTCGCGACGGTCCATCACGGGCTGCCGCTCGCCGACTACCCGGTCGGGCGCGGGAGCGGCGACTACTTCCTATTCTTGGGACGGATGTCCCCGGAGAAGCAGCCGCATGTCGCGATCGATCTCGCGCGGCGACTCGGCGTGCGACTCGTCCTCGCCGCCAAGGTCGATCCCGTCGACCGTGCGTACTACGAGGAGGCAATCGCGCCCCGGCTGACCGCGGCCGGGTCGGCCGTCGACTACGTCGGCGAAACCGACCTCGCGGAAACGGTGCGGCTCCTCCAGGACGCACGGGCGCTCCTGTTCCCGATCGACTGGCCAGAGCCGTTCGGCCTCGTCATGATCGAGGCGATGGCGTGCGGGACGCCGGTCGTGACGCGACGCTGCGGCTCGACCCTCGAGGTCGTCGACCATGGGACGACGGGCTTCGTCTGCGACGACGACGAGGGCATCCTGCTCGCCATGCGGCGTCTCGACCGTATCGACCGCGCGGCGTGCCGGGAGCGCGTCGAGCGGCGGTTCACCGTCGGGCGCATGGCCGACGATTACGAGGCGGTGTACCGCCGCCTCCAGCGGGAAAGGATGTCGCGGTGGACGACGTCATCCGCGTTCACGATCGATACTACATCCTCGCCACGTCGGGACTGTCGGACGACCGAACTCGGGTCCTGAAGCACGGCGACACGTTCGCGGTCTTCGATCGGCACGGCGACGTGCAGCCGATCGGGCTCGGCCAGCAGGGTGTGTTCGATCGCGGCACGCGCGGCCTCTCGCGTTTCGACGTGCGCGTCGGCGGCACGCGTCCGCTCTTGCTGAGCTCGACGCTCGATCGCGAGAACGCGATCCTGCTCGTGAGCGCGACGAACCCGGACCTGCAGCGCGACGGCCGGGTCGAGGTCCCACGTAACACCGTGCACCTCGAGCGCGCGAGCGTCGTGCTGGACGGCGGTTGCTACACGCGGCTAACGCTCCGGAACTTCGAGCGCGAGCCGGTCGACCTCGTGCTCGCGGTGGGCTTCGAGGCCGACTTCGCCGACGTCTTCGAGGTGCGCGGCGTTGTCCGCGCCCGGCGCGGCACCGTGCACGAGCCGCGCATCGAGGACGGCCGCGTCGTGCTCGGCTACACCGGGCTCGACGGCGTCGTCCGCCGCACGGTGATCACCTTCGACCGTCCGACGACGTCGCTCACCGCGAACCGGGCCGAGCTCTCGGTCCACCTCGCGCCGGCGGGGCGGACGGACCTCGAGATCGGCGTCGACTGCCGTGCCGACGGCAACGGGCGCGCGACCGTGCGACGCACCTTCGACGAGGCCGTGCACGGGACGCGTGCGACCATGCTGCGGCTCACGCAGGAGGAGTGCACCGTCCGCACGTCGAGCGCGGCGTTCAACGACTGGATCTCGCGCTCGACCGCCGACCTCGCCATGATGACGACGCAGACCGTCGAGGGGCCGTTCCCGTACGCCGGCGTGCCCTGGTTCTGCACCCCGTTCGGGCGCGACGGGATCATCACGGCCCTCGAGGTCCTGTGGGCGAAGCCGTCGCTCGCGCGCGGCGTGCTCCGCTTCCTCGCCGCCACGCAGTCGACCGAGACGAGGCCGGAAGCCGACGCCGAGCCCGGCAAGATCATCCACGAGATGCGCTCGGGCGAGATGGCGGCCCTCGGCGAGATCCCGTTCGCGCGCTACTACGGCAGCGTCGACGCGACGCCGCTGTTCGTCATGCTGGCCGCGGCGTATCACGCCCGCACCGGCGACGACGCGCTCGTCCACGAGCTATGGCCGAACGTGACTCGCGCGCTCGATTGGATGGCGCGTGACGGCGACGTCGACGGCGACGGGTTCGTCGAATACGCGTGCCGCTCGCGAGACGGGCTGCACAACCAGGGGTGGAAGGACTCCGAGGACTCCGTCTTCCACGCCGACGGCGCGCTCGCGGAGGGACCGATCGCGCTCTGCGAGGTGCAGGCCTACGTGTACGGCGCGAAGCGGGGCGCGGCCCGGCTCGCCGGCGTCGTCGGCGATCGCGACCGCGCGCGATCACTCGTCGCGGAGGCGCGCACGCTCCGAGCCCGCTTCGAGGCGGCGTTCTGGTGCGACGACCTCGCGACCTACGCGCTCGCGCTCGACGGCGACAAGCGCCCGTGCCGCGTGCGCACGTCGAACGCGGGCCACTGCCTCTACACCGGCATCGCGAGCCCGACGCGCGCGCGACTCGTGGCCGGCACCCTGACCCACCCCGACATGTACTCCGGATGGGGTGTCCGTACGGTGGCGTGCGACGAGCGGCGCTACAACCCGATGTCGTATCACAACGGATCGGTGTGGCCGCACGACAACGCGCTCATCGCGGCGGGCATGGCGCGCCATCACCTGGGGCACCATGCGGAGAAGATCCTGCAGGGCCTTTTCGACACCTGCCAGTGGGTCGACCTGCAGCGCCTGCCGGAGCTGATCTGCGGCTTCGGGCGCATGCCCGGCGCGGGCCCGACGCTCTATCCGGTCGCCTGTGCGCCGCAGTCGTGGGCGGCGGGCGCGGTGTACATGCTGCTCTCCGCCGCCCTCGGGCTCACGATCGACGGACCGGAGCAGCGCATCCGCTTCACGTATCCGCGCCTGCCGGGATTCCTCGAGACGGTGTGGATCACCGGCCTCCGCGTCGGTCACGCGCACGTCGACCTGGAGCTCCGCCGTCACGGTGACGACGTCGGCGTGAACGTGCTGCGACGCGACGGCGCGGTCGAGGTAGTCCTGGTCAAGTAGCCGGTCGGGCCGGCGGGTGCGTCGACGCGTGGGGTGGCGTCAGACGGGCAGCGTGGTCGACGACGTCGAAGCGGCTGCGAGCTCTCTCCCGATGGGCGGATATTCCGGCGGGTTCGGGAGCACATGGCCCCGCGGGGCGGGTGCACGGCGGGGTGCACGTTGCGACCGTGGAGCCCCCGGCTCCGTGATGTTGCCCTCCGGGCGTGACGCCTCCTGCTCCGCACGCGGGGGGGGAACCGGCCCGGCGGCTTCCGCGACCTCCGTCCTCGTGCGGGGGTGGAT
>OEKX01000035.1_pt1 | contig 10289 bp, 6 predicted proteins | sample 1503491 | NCBI WGS metagenome assembly OEKX01 (sample SAMEA104379567, study PRJEB20068) | metagenome | isolation source: 1998 | reverse complement strand
CCCCCGCCGACGAGAAGTTCGTTCATCTCGCTCCACCTCGAAGTCGGACGCCTCGATCGGATCGCCGTCGCCGCACGTCGCGCGGGCGTACAATGATGGATACCCGACTGTCCAGTCGTCATGGCTGCTCGGCATCTCGCAGCGGGTGCCGACCCTAGCGAGGGGTCGTCACGGTGAGGACGGGAGCCCTAGTGCCGCCGTGCGACTGCCGTGGTCGGCGGTCGGGTCAGGGCAGCGTCGTCGACGTCGACGTGGTCGATGGGCAGGTCGTGGTCGAGCCGTGACAGCGGCACGGCTCGGGCTCCCCGAAGCAGCCGACACCGATCTCGAAGCAGTTGAGGCCGAACGGACAGGTTCCACCGCACACGCCATCGACGGTGCCGCACGGCGCGAGCTTGACTCCCAGGATGGAGACGAGCGCGTCGACTTGGATCTCGGTTTCGTGCTCGTCTTGCGTGGTGCGACAGCCGCCGGCGGCCTCGATGCGCTGCCACGCGGCGCTGAACTTGTCCTCGGCCTTGGTCAGACACGCCTGGTCGATCGGGAGGCCTCGCGCGTAGGCGGTCGCGAAGCACTTGAGCTTGGTGCTGGTCTTGCGCGCCGTCGCCTTGAGCTTCGCGGACGCGCACCGGCCTCCGGGGTCGCCCGCTCCGACCGGGACGGCGACCAGGACGACCGCGGCGATGACAAGCGCGAGGACTCGTTTCATGCCGACCTCCTCTTCGTCGGATACGCCGGCAACGCGCTCCCCGTCAACGGGATCGCGCGCGACACACCCTCACATCCTCACGCGAGCCGGTCGAGACTCTCGCGCACCCGATGCACGAGGGAGGGCGCGCCCTGGCGACGAGCGAGCGCCGCAGCCTTCCGCAAGACGGTGATTGCCGCCCGCCGGCCTCGCACCCGCCCTGCTCCTCGCGTTCGGAGCGCGATCCCCGCACGCAGCTCGCCCGCGAGCCGCAGCAGTTCGGGCTCCCACCAGCGCTCTCCGGTCTTCCTCGCGACGCCGAGAGCGCTCTCCACCGTGTCGAGCGCCGCCTCTGGTCTCCCGACCGCCGCTTGCGCGTCGCCGAGGAGACCGAGCTGATACGGGCCCAGAAACGCCGCCCCCGTCCCCTGCCACTGCGCGATTCCCGCACGGATGTCCTCCACGCCGCGCGGCTCCCCAGACCCGACGGCAACCGCCCAGCCGCGGGCACACTGCGCCACGGCGACGAACAGCGAGAATCCGTGCGCCGTGCCGAGGCTATGCAAGGCGTCGGCCTCCGCGCACACCTGCTCCGCATCGCGCGCGAACTGATGCAGCATCGTCGCCGCGATATGCGCGTAGCCAAGGGCAAGAAGTTGGCCGGGAGCGCTCGCGTCGCGGCGCATCTCCGCCAGATGCTCCGCCATCTCCGCCTCGTTCCCGCGTAACCACGCGAGGAAGCACAAGTGCGCGCGGACGACGATGCCGGGATCCAGCATCCGGAACGCCGGCGAGCTCGGGTCCATGCCCCGCCGCAGCCGAAGGCCTCGCCCGAGCGCGGCGCGCGCGAGCACGAACCGCCCGCCGTAGAAGAGCGTCACACCCAGCGCGACGTACGCCTCGAGCAGCTCCGCCTGCTCACCGCTCTTGCGGGCCATCGCCACACCCCTGCGAGCGAGGAGCAGCGCGCGATCGATGTCGCCGCGGATGAGCGTGATGCGATGCAGCCCCCGGAGCATCCGGAAGAGCTCGGGACGGTTCTCGATCCGCCGGGAGAGATCGGCGGCGCGACGATGAGCCCGCTCGACCTCGGGCGCCCCATGACCCCGGCTGTTCATCAACCACAGCGCGAGCGTCATCTGCAGGCGCAGCTCTTCGAGCGGCCGATCCCGTCGCGCCAGCTGTCCGACGAGGTCGAGCGCGTGCCTGAGCAACGCGATTGCCTCCTGGCCGGCGAGCCTCCGCGCCGCATTCTCCGCAGCGACCCGGAGGAATCGGATCGCACGTCGGCTGGCACCGCCCCGCTCGAAATGCAATGCGAGCTCGGAGGCGACTTCGTCGCTGCGGTCTCCCCAGGCGGTTTCCTGCGCCTCGCCGAGCCGGCGATGCAGGCGTGCTCGGCGGGCAGGCGTGAGGCGGCCGTAGAGGACTCGCTGATGGAGCGCGTGCACGAACGCGTGCCGGCCGCTCGTGGCACGGTGGGGAGGCGAGTCGAGACCGCAGGCATCGACCAGGTGCGCGGATCGCGTGACGGCGACGAGACGCTCGTCGACCGTATCCGCATCGAGGCCGAGCGCGGCCGCGACGGCGCCCGCAGAGAATTCGCGTCCGGCTGCGCTTCCAGCCTCGAGGATCTGCTGGTCGTCCTCGGTCAGCCGCTCGACCTGCCGCTCGATCAGATGCCGCAAGCTGTCCGGAAGGACGTCGCCGAGAGCCTCCACCCGCTTGCGGAGCCGCCAGCGTCCGTCCATTTCCGCGACCACCTGCTGCGTCACGAGCTCGTCGACCAACGAGGTGAGGAACAGCGGATTTCCGTCGGTGATCTCCAGGATCGTCGTACCGAATGCCGGCGGGAGCTCGCTCACCGGGAAGCGAAGCGAGAGGTATCGCTGCACGTCGGCGCCTGGAAGCGCGCCGAGAGCAACTTCGCGCGCACGGCCGCTCGACAGCAGGTTCTTTCTCACCGATCCGACGGGATGCCCGCTGACGACGACGTCCGCCGGCCGGTAGGTTCCGAGCACGAGCACGCGCGCTCGTTCGGCACGGACGGCCAGCGACGAAATCAGGTCGATCGTCGAGGGATCGCTCCACTGGAGGTCATCGAGCCAGAGAACCAGCGAGCGCTCTCCAGCGAGCGCCTCCACGGCGTCGCACATCTCGCGCAGCATCCGCTCACGGTTCGAGCCGGCGACACGAGCGAGAAGACGATCACGCTCCGACGCCGAGAGGAGCGGCGGCATCTGTGCGAGCCACGTCGGGGCGTAGCGACCGAGGACGTCCAGAACGCGCTCTCCCCCGGGACCACGGCACATCGTCGCCAACGCCTGCAGAATGGGAAGGTACGGCTCCCTCGGGCCGTAGTGCTCGACGCATTGCCCGTACGCGACCCGAAGCTCGTGGCGCGCCGCTGCGCTCGCGAGGAAATGGCGGGCCAGCGTCGTCTTACCAACGCCCGACTCTCCGGTGAGGAACAGGATCTGCCGCGCCCCCGACAGTGCCGCGTCGAGCGCCGAGCCGAGCTCGTCGAGCTCGGTGCGGCGCCCGACGAAGGTCGATCCCGCGTGGCCGATTGCCCACGACGAGGCCACCGCCGTCGACCCGGCCTCGATCGACGCCACGAAGCGGTAGCCGCGGCGCCCGACCGTCTCGATGTACCTCGGTGCCCTCGGATCGTCATCGAGGACCTTCCGCACCTCGCGCACGCACCCCTTCACCAGCGGCGCGCTTCCGTGGCGGTCGGCCCAGACGGCATGCACGAGGTCCCCGACCGACACGAGCCGTCCCGCATTCTCCGCAAGGTGCCGCAGGACGGCGAGCGCCTTCGGACGGATGCCGAGCTCGGTCGCCCCGTTCCAGAGGCGTCCGCTCTCGGCGTCCAGCCGGAAAGGGGCGAAGAAGATGTCGCGGACCGAGGTGGGCACGTCGAGGCGGCTCATCGTAACAACGGCACGACTCGCGATTCCACCATAATTCCACCGAGCGCGGCTTGGCCGGATCGCGTCCCGTGCGGCAAGGATCCTCCATGCCGGGAATCGAGCCCAGAGAAGGTGCAGGGCCGCGGCGGGAGCGGCGCCGTCCGCCGTCGGACACGTCGACGCCGCGTCTGTCACCCGAGCGAGCGTTCGTCGTCCAGCTCGAGGCGCAGCACTCGGCAAGTCGGCGAACGCTTCGCGGACGCGTCGAGCATCTCTCGACGGGCGACGCGCGCCGCTTCGCCTCCACCGAGGAGCTCGCCGGCTTCATGAGCCGTCATCGAGGAGGTACGCGATGAGGGCACGGTCATGGCGCGGCCGGGTGGTCGCCGGACTGCTGCTCGCACTGGCCGTCGCACCGGCCGACCTGGCGTTCGCCAGACCCGCGCCGAAGTGCCCTCCCGGCCGGTTCCTGGTCGGCGGAGGGACACCGCTCCTGCCGTCGGGTCGGACGCCGGCCATCGACGCGGTCGTCATCGACGGCAGTGGGTCGATCGCCGTGGCCAGCGGCTGCGCGCCGGCGCGCGCCAGAGCAGTGCAGACGAAGAAGGGAACGAAGCTCAGCGCGAAGTGGCCGGCGGGCGCCTGCGCCGGCATTACGGGCAAGGCCAAGCTCCGCGCGAAGATCGATCCCGCGTGCGGTGTCCTCACCGGCACGCTCAGCGCGAAGAAGCTCAAAACGAAGTTCACCGCCCTCCGCTCCGCGTGCGGCGACGGCATTGCCGACGTGGACGGCGGGGAGACGTGCGACCTGCCGCCGAATCCCCCGGAGACGGCGGTGTCGAAGCTTCCGAGCGCGGACACGGGCGGCTTCCCGGCGATCGGCGAGATCAGCGTCGACGCGAACGGCCAGGCCGTGGTGCGCACGGAGATCGAGGTCGCGTTCCAGCCGTCGGCGACGCCCGCCCAGCTGGAGGCCCTCGTCGCGTCGGTGAGCGGCCAGGTGATCAGCTCGATCGCGGGCGTGGCGCGTGTGGTCGTCCGCATCCCCGATCCCGGCACGCTCGACGGCCTCGACCTGGTGCTCGCGCAGCTCCGGGCGGCGCCGATCGTGCGCGAGGTTCGCCGCGGCGAGATGCCGGGCGTCTCCGTGCTGCCGGAGTTCCCCGGCATGACGCCGCCGTTCGACATCGTGCAGGATCTCAAATTTCTGGAGCATCATCTCGCCGTCGGCGCGGGTGCGGCGTGGAACGCGCGCGCGGCGCTACCACCGAGATCGCAGCGGCCGTTCGTCGTGGTCGCCGACTTCTTCGGCAACGGCCCGCCCGACCGCGCCTTCGACGTGAGCGAGCGCGATCAGGACTTCCAGGTGAACGCCTTCGAGGCGCACGGCTATCACGTGCTCGGCATCATCGCGGCGACGTTCGACGGCTTCACAGATCCCGGGGCGTTCCGTGGCCGGAACCTCGCCACGGGCATCTATCCGAGCACGGTGCCGCTGCGGGTCGTCGACGGTCAGCCGGGGCACCGAGTCGAGAACCAGATCCTCATCCAGGTCATCGACCAGATCGCGACCAGCCCGCTGCCGACCATCGTGAACACGAGCATCGGCTTCCTCTGCACCAGCCCGGCGCTCGCCGCGGTGAACTGCCAGAATCCCGACCACTACCGAGCGGAGGCACGGGCGTGGATCGAGAAGGTGCGCGGCACGAACGGCGGCCGAAACCTCGAGAGCGCGTTCCTCCACGTGACCTCGGCCGGGAACATCGACACGCCGGGCGACACCGATGGGCGCACCGACAGCGAGTTCACCGCCGCCGCGCTCCTCCCGGAGAGCGAGCTCGGCGTTCCACCGCTGACCAACGTGCTCGTGGTGGAGAACCGGACGAAGTTCACGGCGCAGCGACCCTTCCGCCCGGACTGCCTGAGCTCCACGTCCAAGCGTGGCGGCAACATCTCGGCGATCGGCGACCAGGTGTTTTCGCTGACCGACGCGCGCGAAAGCGCGACCCGCGTGACCGCGGGCTTCCGCAGCGGCACGTCGATGGCCGCACCCCAGGTGGCGGGCCTCGCGGCGTATCTCCTTTCGCTGCGCCGTACGTTGTCGGTGGCAGAGCTGAAGAGCTTGCTCCTGGCGACGACCCGTCCGGTTCCCGGCTGCGATGGGGCCCCGGTGATCGACGCCTACGCCGCGGTGCTCGCCGCCGACCACGGCACCGAGCGCACGGTCCGGCGCGCCCTCCTGGACGTCACGAACACCAATGGCGATCCGCAGGGCGACGGCGTCTTCGACGTGCATGACCTCGGCGTCATCCTCGGCGAGCTCGAATCCGCCCCCGGCGACATCGACTACTCGCGCTACGACCTGAACGGCGACGGCCGCACCGGCGGCACCGAGCGCGCGCGGGTCGACCTCGACGTCGACGACCCGCCGGCGTACACGCCCATCACGAGGACGCTCGCGAGCCTCGGACCGGTGGAGTTCGACGAGAACGCCGTCACCGATCTCCAGGTCCTGTGCTTCTACGCGTACTCGTCGCTCTACACGGGCTCCACCCAGGACCGCGACGCGTTGCTCGGCACCCAGTGCGCCCCGTGCCCGGCGGGACAACAGCTCGGCCGTGCCATCGACCAGTGCCAGTCGACCACCACGACGTCGCCGGCCGGCTCGACCACCACGGTCACCGCCACGACGGACGTCCCCCCCACGACGACGATCTGCATGTGCCCGCCCGGCTTCCAGTGCTGCGCGGGGACGTTCTGCTGCTTCTGAACGCGTGACCATGACGCGCTGAGCTTGGCCTCGGCGGGTCGGAACCGGTCTCGACGTCCTGGCTTCGGCGTCGAGTCCCGACGCGGACCCCGCGTGGCTTCACCGATAGACGATCACTCACGGCCGGGGGGCCGGTCCGCGGCCGCGCAGTCGCGATATTCCATTGACAACGGCTTCCCCCAGGCCATATCCCCTGGGATATCTCGGTCAGCCGATGCTGCCGGGTGGCCACCATCGGCCTCCGCGCGAGCGCGCGCCGGGAGGACTCATGTCGAGGAAGATCGCGGCCGCAGTCCTGGCTCTCGGCCTTGCTAACGCCATCGGAGCGCTCGCTGACGTCACGCCGACGCGGAAATGCGTGGCGACGAAGCTGAAGGCGGCGGGCAATGAGGTCGCGCGCAAGATGACCTGCCATGCCAAGGCGAAGGCCCGGTCGGTGTCCGTCGACTCGGCGTGCCTCGGCGCGGCGCAGGCGAAGGCCGACGCGAGGATCGACAAGGCCGGCACGGCCGACTGCGCGGGCACGGCGGCGGCGATCGATGCCGCAGTCGACAGCTGTGTGGGTGCCTTCCTCGGCGATGCGCCGGGTGACGGGACCTGCCCGGCAGCGAGTGCGAAGGCCGCAGGCAAGGCCGGCGGCGGACTGCTCCGCTGCGAGGCGCGTAGCGTGACGAGGCCCGGCACGCTCGGCACCTGCGATGCGAACAACGATGGCAGGCTCGCCAACAAGCTCACGAAGGCCGGCGGCTGCGTCGCGTTCGACGCGGTTCACACCGACGTCCATGCGTGCGACGACCGCGTGAAAGCCGTCGTCGTTCCCCCGGCGCCCACCACGTCGACGTCCTCGCCGGCCGCTTCGTCCTCCACCACGTCGACGTCGTCGTCCACGTCATCCACGAGCGGGATCCCCGTGTGCGGCAACGACGTGAAGGAAGGCGGAGAGACGTGCGACGGCACCGACGCCGCCGCCTGTCAGGGGCTCTGCCTCGCCGACTGCACCTGTCCGCCGCCGATGTGCGGCAACGGCGTCATCGAGCAGGGCGAGGCGTGCGACGGCAGCGCCACCACCTGCATTCCGGGACTCTTGGATGGATGCGAGGCGTGCCAGTGCTGCATCGCGGAAGGTGACGCGTGTGGGCTCGGCCCCGAGAGCTGCTGCAGCCCCGCCCAGTGCCACTTCATCGGACCCGGCTTCGGGATCTGCACGACGGTCTGCATGCCGAGCGGTGGCCCGTGCGGAGCCGGTTTTCCGCCGTGCTGCTTCTTCCCCTGCGGGCCGGGCGGGATCTGTCCGTAGGCGGTAGACGATCTCGTCTGCCTCGCGATACTGCTCGTTGCCATCGCGTTGCAAACCAGACGCGCAAAGACCGGTTCCAACCCATCACTATCGGTCGGAACCGGTCTCTACCGAAGGTGAAACTACAGGCGTTTACGAGCGGGCGACCGGGGTCGAACCGGCGACCTTGTGCTTGGCAAGCACACGCTCTGGCCAACTGAGCTACGCCCGCAGAGCGAGGCGGACCATACCATCCGACCCCCCGCTGTCAACCGCGCGACGCCTCAACCGAGGCGGATTTGGCGCAGCACCCGCACGTAATAGTCGACCGCCGACCACACCGCGACGACGAGCGAGATCCAAAGGAAGCGCATGCCCGCGGCGTGGAAGTCGACGACGAACGACGTGAACGGCACCGGGTACTGATAGTGCGCGAGGAGGCCCGTCAGCGCGAACATCTGGAAGATCATCTTGTACTTCCCGAGCTCCTGCGCCGGAACGACGAGACCGCTCTGTGACGCGATCCCGCGCAGCCCCGTGACGGCGATCTCGCGCAGCACGATCACGACCGCCATCCACGCCGGCACGCTCGGCTCGAGCGGCGCTCCCGTGAGCATGATGAGCACGGCTGCGACGAGGAGCTTGTCGGCGAGCGGATCGAGGAACTGGCCCAGCACCGTCGTGCTCTGGCGTCGTCGCGCGAGCCAGCCGTCCAAGTAGTCGGTGATGCACGCGACCACGAAGAGCGCCGCCGCGATGCCGCGCGGAACCGGTCCGGTCCACTCGAGCAGCACGACCACGACGGGAACGAGCGCGATCCGGAAGAGCGACAGGAGGTTCGGGAGCGCGAGCACGGCGGCGCCGCGCCCGACCGTCTCAACGATGGGCGGAGATGAAGACGACACCGGGGCCGCTGCTCTTGCGGGGTCGCTCACGGCGATAGTTCTCGCGGAACCGAAGAACCCGAGCAAGATACTCGCGCGTTTCGGGGATGTTTGGGATCCCCCCCGCAGACTCGACGCGCTGGTGGCCGGCATTGTAGGCCGCCACGGCGTACGGCACGTTCCCGCCGTAGCGGTCGAGCAGCCACTTGAGATGCCGCACGCCGCCCTCGATGTTGTCGCGCGGCTTGAAGGCGTCCTGCACCCCGTGCTGGCGCGCCGTCGCCGGCATCAGCTGCATGAGGCCCTGCGCACCCTTCGGCGACACCGCCTTGTGGTTGAAGGCGGACTCGGCCTTGATGATCGCCTTCACGAGCGCGTACTCGACGTCGTAGGCGGAGGCCGCCTGACGGATGAGCGCGTCGAACGCCTGCGGACCTTCGCCGGGAGGCGGCAGCCGCGACGGGCTCAGGGCCGACACGGGAAGCGGCCGCGGCAGCTCGCGGACGACGATGCGGGCGGCCGCCGCCGTCGGCGCGTTCGTGTAGTAGGTGACGCCGCTCGCCGGGTCCGGGATCGAATAGATGTGCGCGCAGCAGGGCGTCACGCGCAGGAACGTCGCGAGACCCACCACCACCACCATGCTCCACGTCCGCCGGCGCGGTCGCATCCAGGGAACTAGGATACGGGCCCACCTCCCCGAGTGTCAATCCGACGACGCACCGCTTGACCGAGCAGCGGACGTCGGGGATGCCATGGCCGTGGCCGCCCAGACCGAAGTCCTCGTGATCGGCAGCGGGATCGCCGGGCTCACCTGCGCCCTCGAGTGCGTGCGCTACGGCCCCGTGGCGTTGGTCACGAAGGACCGCCTGCCGGAGAGCTCGAGCCAGTATGCCCAGGGCGGCATCGCATCGGTGTGGAGCCCGGAGGACAGCTTCGACTCGCACATCGACGACACCCTCGTCGCCGGGGCGGGGCTCTGCCACCGCGACGTCGTCGAGACGGTCGTCCGGGAGGGGCCCGAGCGGGTCCGGGAGCTGATCGCCCTCGGCACCAACTTCGACCTGCGCGACGGCGGCGAGCAGGAGGACTGCGAGTACGACCTCGGCCGCGAGGGCGGGCACTCACACCGCCGCATCCTCCACGCGCTCGACGCGACCGGACACGAGATCATCCGGGCCCTCTTGGAGGCGGTCCGCGCCCACCCGGACATCACGATCTACGAGGGCCACCTCGCCATCGACCTCCTGATCGACCGCGAGGGCCGGACGCCCGAGTGCTGGGGCGCCTACGTCCTCGACCGGACCACACGCGCCGTCCACCGCATCGCCGCGCGCGCGACCGTGCTCTGCACCGGCGGCGCGGGAAAGGTCTACCTCTACACGTCGAATCCGGACGTCGCGACCGGCGACGGCCTCGCGATGGCCTACCGAGCCGGCGCGACGGTCGCGAACATGGAGTTCTTCCAGTTCCACCCGACCTGCCTCTACCACCCCGCCGCGAAGTCCTTCCTGCTGACCGAGGCGCTTCGCGGCGAGGGCGCCGTGCTCCGGCGTCCCGACGGCGAGCCGTTCATGAAGCAGTACGACTCGCGCGCGGAGCTCGCCCCGCGCGACATCGTCGCGCGCGCCATCGACTCGGAGATGAAGGTCCACGGCTACGAGTCCGTGCTCCTGGACATCAGCCACAAGCCCGCCGCCTGGACCCGCGATCGGTTCCCCACCGTCTACGAGCGCTGCCTCGCCTTCGGGTTCGACCT
>OEKX01000253.1_pt2 | contig 10296 bp, 10 predicted proteins | sample 1503491 | NCBI WGS metagenome assembly OEKX01 (sample SAMEA104379567, study PRJEB20068) | metagenome | isolation source: 1998 | reverse complement strand
CCGCCAGTCGAAGCCGGGAACCGGATGGAACGGCGCGCCTTCCGGGAGGCGGCGCGGGATATGCGCGTCCATGAAGTGGACGTACAAGAACAGCGGCCGCGCGGGATCGCGTGCGCGCCAGAGCGCGAGCGCGCGGTCGACGAGCGGCGTGGCGTCGCCGTGCGCGTCCTCGGTCGAGAACGGGAGCAGCTCGAAGTGCTCGAAGCCGCGGCCGAGCTCGCTCTCCGCCGACACCCACGTGTGCGCACTGACGCCCGCCGTGGCGAAGCCGGCGGCGCGAAGGATCGCCGGGAGGAGGGGGGATGGGTCGGGGCGCGCGAAGGACATCTCGCGTGGATGCGCGTCGACCTGGAACGGCGCGAGCACGTTGTCCCGATAGTATTCCCCGCTCATGAGCTGCGGCATCGACGGCCGCGTCGCGTGCGAGTTCGCGTAGTGCCGGACGAACCGCACGCCGCGGCGCGCGAGCGCATCGAGGATGGGCGTCGTGTCGCCCTCGTGTCCCCACGCGCCGAGATGATCTGCTCGTGTCGTGTCGAGGAGCAGGAAGACGACCGAGGGATACGACGGACCCGCGCACAGCGGCACCGGATGGACGAGCACGGCGACGATCGCCACGACCACGCGACGCCACCGCATGCGGGTCGCTTAGCGTCCCTCGACGTGAAGTCAAGCATGCGCGGAGCCGGGTGCAACGGCGGCGTCGCGCGCTTGCGCCGCGCGGCGTGCGGCAATAGGAAGCGCCCCGTGGCGTCGCCGAAGGTGCTCATCGTCGGGCTCGACGGTGCGACCTGGAGCCTTTTCGCACCGTGGGCGGAGTCGGGACGGCTGCCCGCGCTCGCCGCGCTCATGCGACGGGGGACGTGGGGGCGTCTGCGATCGACGGTCCCCGCGCTCACGTTGCCCGCCTGGTCCTCGTTCATGACCGGCAAGAACCCGGGCGGGCACGGGGTGTACGGCTTTCGCCGCCTGCCGTGGAACCGCTACGAGGGAGCCGGCCTCGCCAACGCACGCGATCTTCGCACGACGACGATCTGGGACGTGGCCGCGGCGGCGGGACGGCGCGTCGGCGTGATCAACGTCCCGCCTTCGTACCCGATCCGGCCGATCGCCGGAGGCTACGTGGTCGGATGCATGCTCACGCCGCCGGGCCAGCCGTTCACGCATCCGCCGGAGGTCGCGGACGAGCTCGGCGAGTACGGCATCGACATCCCTCCGCCGAAGAACCTGCGCCGAACCGACCCCGACTATCGCGAGCGCGCACTCGCGTACCTGGAGGGGATGGCGCGGCAGACGCGCCTGCGTGCGGAGGGCACGCTCCGCCTGATGGCGGCACGCCCGGTCGACGCGCTGTGCGTGGTGTTCTACGCGCCCGATCGAGTGCAGCACTACTTTTGGGAGTACGTCGATCCCGCCCGCACGAGCGCGCCACCGGACGAGCCCGCCGTGCGTGACGCGCTCCTCGCGGTGTACGCGGAGCTCGATCGCGGGCTCGGCCGGCTCGTCGACGCGGTCGGTTCCGACACGGCGATCGTGCTGCTGTCCGACCACGGCTTCGGCCCGAAGCCCGAGCGCTCGGTTCGCATCAACCGATGGCTCGCCGACCATGGACATCTCCGGCGCCGGCCGTTCTGGAGCATGCGCCGGAAGGTGGTGCGGAAGCTCTTCCCCGAGCCATGGCGAAGCCGCTACGACACGACCGACTTCATCCTCGTCGATCGGGCACGGAGCCACGCCTGGGCCGAGACGATCTTCACCGGCACGGCCGGCGTCTGGGTGAACGTCCGGGGACGTTATCCCGACGGCTGCGTGGAGCCCGGCACGCAGTACGAGTCCGTGCGCGACGACATCCGCCGTGGATTGAGCGAGCTGCGGGACGAGCAGGGGCGACCGGTCTTCGCGCACGTGCGCCGTCGCGAGGACGTCTATACGGGTCCGTTCGTCGGCGAGGCCCCCGACCTGGTCGCCGAATGCACACCGCAGTACGGCGTGCTCTTCGAGAGCCTTCGCCGAGAGCTGCGGGTCCCGGAGCTGTTCGGGCCGTTCGAGGAGCTCGGCTACACCGGGACGCACGATCCCGACGGGCTCTATCTCTTCGCCGGCCCGCCGTTCGCCGCCCTCGGTCGCAGCGAGGATCATCCGATCGAAGCCATCGCCTCGACGGTGCTCTATGCGCTCGGCGTCCCGATCCCGAGCGACCTCGAAGCCGCGCCGTGCACCGGTGCCGTGCAGGCCGAGCACCTCGTAGCGAATCCGCCGGCGTATCAGGCGCCGCTCGCCGGCGACGGCGGGGCGGCCGAGGCGGGATGGCGATCCGGCGAGGACGAGGAGCAGGTGGCCGAGCACCTGCGCGCGCTCGGCTATCTCGAGTGAGCCGATGACGGCGCGCGTCCCCGGGCGCGTCAGCGTCGTGATTCCGTGCTTCAACGGCGCCCGATTCCTCCGCGAGGCGATCGACAGCGCGATCGCCCAGACCTACGCCGACGTCGAGATCGTCGTCGCCGACGACGGCTCGACGGACGACAGCGTCGCGATCGTCGCGTCGTACGGCGATCGGGTCCGCGGTCTGCGGCAGGCGAATGCGGGACCGTCGGCGGCCCGGAACCTGGCGCTCGGCGCTGCGACCGGTGAGTACGTCGCGTTGCTCGACGCCGACGACCGCTATCATCCGCGGAAGCTCGAACGGCAGGTGGAGATCTTGCAGGCGCGGCGGGACGTCGCCGTCGTGTATTGTGGCTGGCGCCTCGTCGACGCCCACGGACGCGAGCTGCCGGAGCGAGGATGGCCGCGAGTGGAAGGGGACCTCCTCGAGCGCCTCGTCCTCGGCAATCTCTTCCATCCGGTTTCGGTCGTGGTCCGGCGGGAGCTCGTCGATGTCGCGGGCGGCTTCGACGAGCGCTGTCCCGTCAACGAGGACTGGGATCTCTTTCTACGCGCCAGCCGCCGGGGTGCCCGTTGGGCGTGCGTCGAGGAGGTCCTCTGCGACTACCGGATTCATCCCGGTCAGAGCCATGAGCGCCTGACCCTCGTCCACGACGTCGCCCGGGAGATCCTCGACCGCCTTTTTGCCGACGCGACGCTCCCCGATGCGATTCGGCAGCTCGAATCTCGCGCCTACGAAGAGGCCGATCTTCGCGCCGCCGCGGAGCTGCACGGAGCCGGCGCCACGATCGAGGGCTACATCGCGTTCCGGCGGGCCGTCGCACGGCGTCCCGGCATCCTCGACGAGCCACGCACGATGCTTCGGTTCCTCCGGATGATCCTCCCGGACGGCGTACGCAGCCGTGCCGAGGTCGTCCGGCGGCGCCGCGACATGCTCGGCTTGTTGAGGTCGATCCTGGCGAGCGCTGCTCGCGGCCCCATGGAGCAGGGGCGCGCATGGACGACGCTCGCGCGCGCGGCGATCCGGCTGGAAATCCGCGCGTGGCTCGGCAGAAGCGGTCGGCGACGGTAGAATCCCAAGGTTAACATAACGTCTCTTATCAGACGTTGGTTGGCAATGACGCATTTTGAGCTTCACGGGGCGACGAGGCCGAGACTAACCGCGACGATTCCGATGGCGTACACGAGGAACCGCCAAAGGATCGGTGCCAGGAAGATGGCCGCGGCGGGTCGGGCGCGCAGCATGATCGCGGCCGTGATGCCCAATGCGACTACCCATAGGATCAGAGGGGGCACCATCTCATGCCGCGCGTTTCGTCTTCGCGCGTTCCAGCAGCTCGGCGATGTCGCTCATCGTCCAGACGTGGTCCGCGATCAAACGGCCGCATGGACGACGACGCGTGAGGCTAGGCCGCGCGCTACAACCGTTGGTTAAACGTTGGGCCGATGTCGCGCATTTTGAAAGCGTCGCCCACGCAAATCGTCGAAGTGCTCGACGGCCCTGAGCTCCTTGAGATCGGCGAGAAGATTCGCGCCGCCGGCGAGAGTCGCTTACTCGGCCGTGTCGGGCATCGGCGGCGTGCCGCCGGGCGCCGCTGGCGCCTCATCGGGTTTCACCACGCCAGGCACGCGGGCGGCGATCGCCTGGCGCGTGTCGGCGTCGAGATCCGACGCCTTCAGCGCCTCCGCGTACAGGGACCGCGCCTGATCGGTGCGACCCGCAGCTTCTTCGAGACGCGCCAGCGCGAGCTGCGCCGGCGTCCGGAACGGCCCGACGATCTCGGTCGCTTGCCGATACGCGTCGCGCGCTCCGTCGAGGTCGTTCGTCGCCTCTTTCGCGTGCGCGAGCCCGACGAGCGCCTCCTGCTTCAAGTAGTCCGTCGCCGGCGACGTGGCGAGGTACTCGGTATACGCGGTCGCGGCGCCGGCGGCGTCGGGCTGCTCGGCCAGCGCGTGGGCGCGATAGAGCGCCGCGATGCGACCGGACGGTGTTCGCGGATACGCCGTCGTCACCGCCGAGAACTCGGCGGCCGCTTGCGCGTAGTTCTTCGCATCGAACAGGCCTTGAGCGGTTTGCAGCTGGATGGCGGCGGCATTGGCCTGACGCTGCGAGTACCAGTTGAGGCCGAGGACCACGGCGGCGATCGCCACGACGACGGCAACCACGGAGACCACGACGTTCTGGTTGTCCCGCGCCCAGTCGACGGCCTGCGTCGTCAGGGTCTGGAACTCGTCGGGCTCGCGCAACGCCTTGCGCGAGACCTTGTAGTGATTCGCAGTCGCCATCCCCTACCCCCGCCTCACATCTTGTACTTGAAGTCTTCCGGCGACATTTTCTCCAGGATCTCGGCCCATTTGTCGCGGGAGACGCTCGAGAGGTCGGGGTCGCGCGGATCGTCCATCTGCTGGAGCACGCTCGACGCCTCGAGCACGGCCTTGGCGACGTAGATGGGGCTCTTCGTGCGTAGCGCCAGGCTGATCGCGTCGGACGGCCGCGCGTCGATCGTGAGCTGGCGGTCGCCGACGCGGAGATAGATCAACGCGTAGTACGTGTTGTCGCGCAGCTCGGTGACCTCGATCCAGTCGACCGTCGCGCCGAGCTCGGTGAGGATGCCGCGCAGCAGGTCGTGCGTGAGCGGCCGGGCCATCTTGATGCCTTCGAGCTCGGCCGCCATCGCGGTGGCTTCGAGGAGCCCGATCCAGATCGGTAGGTTCAGCTTGTTCTCGGGATCGCGGAGGATGACGATCGGCGTCTTCGTGACGGGATCCAGCGTCAGCCCACCGACGGTCATGAGGATGAAGTTCTCGCGATTCATGGGATCCTTCGTCCGGGCATCATGGATCACGCCCTCCGGGAGGTCAATGCGCAGCTGCCTCAAACGGCGACCAGTCGGTCGATCACTCGGTAGAGCTGATTCAGATTCCGGCACTCCTCGACCACGGTACAGTACGGGGCGTAGCGGTCCATCTCGCTGTCGCCGAATCCCCACGTCATTCGGTTCTCCGGGTTGAGCCAGATGACCTGCTTGGCGCGGAGGTGCACGTCCTTGAGCGCCCACTCGTGCGGCAGGTTGTAGTTGTTCCGAGCATCGCCGAGGACGATCACGGTCGTGCGGTTGTTCACGGCGCCCAGGTAGTCGCGGTGGAACGAGCGGAACGCGCGACCGAAGTCGGAGTGCGCGTAGACGTTGATGACGTTGCCCGTCAGCGCCGTGTCGAGCGCGACGTTGGCCTCGTGCTCCGTGAAGAGCTGCGTCACCTCGCCGATGTCGGCGACGAAGATGAAGCTCCGCACCTTCGAGTAGAGGTCCTGGAGCGCGTAGACGAACTGCAGCATGAAGCGCGACACGTTGCGGACGGAGTCCGAGACGTCGCAGAGGACGATCACCTGCGGCTTGTCCTTCCGCTTGTGGTCGAAGTACATCCGGAAGGGCACGCCGCCGAACTGCAGGTTCTCGCGTAGGGTCCGGCTCGAGTCGAAGCGCCCGCGGCGTGCCCGCTTGCGGCGGATCGTCACGACGTTCTTCAGGCGCTGCGCGAGCTTCGTGACCGCCTCCTGCATGCGGCGCATCTCCTCCTCGGTGAGGTAGAAGAAGCTCTTCTCCGCGAGCGCTTGGAGACCTTGCCGGTCGCGGCGGTCGACGTCCTGGCGGTCGAGCTCCTGACGGACCATGCTCTTCAGCATCTCGGTCAGGTCCTGGAGGCGGCGGTCGAGGAACGCGCCGAAGCGCTTGCCGGTCTCCGGATCGAGCCCGCCGAGCGCGCCCTTCAACCCGTCCATCTCGCCGGTCAGGTTGCCGAGGCCGAGCGCGGCGGCGAGGGCGTGCGTGAACTTGCCCTCCTGGAAGCCGTGTTGGATCTCGCCGAGCTCCGCATGCGCCGCGGCTTCGCGCAGGAGCTGCTCCAGGCGCCCGGTATCGGCCTGGAGGAGCGCCTTCGCGAGCTCGGAGAGCTCGATCCCCTGCTCCTCGAGGAAGCGCTGCAAATCCTCGAGCAGCTTCTGGAACGCGTCGGGATCGAGCTCGAGCGCCTTCTCGGTCGCGTTCGTGATCTCCTGGATGACGTCGCTCAGGCCCGAGAAGAAGAGATCGAACACCCGATCGAACGTCTCGACGTCGACCGCGCGCTTGACCGCCGTCGCACGGAGCGCCGCGCGCACGGTCGACCGGTCGTCCAGGCCGACGACGCCGAGCGCGCGCATCGCGTCCATGGTCTCCGACACCGAGACGCGGAGCCCGTTCTGGCGGAGCAGCCCGCAGAACTCGACGATCCTGCCATCCATCGCCGGGCCGCCCGTCGCGACGTCCTAGTGAAGGACGTCCTTCTTCTCGCCGCCGTCGGCGGGCGCGGCCGCGGCGGCCTGTTTCTGTTTCGTCCGCTGCAGCTCGCGGAAATCCTTCAGCTCGGTCTGCGCCTTCCGGATGTCGGCTTCGTACTTGAGGATGACCGACAGCGTCTCCTGCACGAGGTCGTGGTCGACGTTGTCGACGTTCAGGAGCAGGAGCGCGCGGGTCCAGTCGAGCGTCTCGCTGATGCTCGGGTGCTTCTTCAGGTCGAGCTTCCGGATCCGCTGGATCAACGCGACGACGTCGGTCGCGAGCTGCTCGCCGACGCCCGGCACCTTGAGCTTGACGATGGCGAGCTCGTGCGCGCGCTCCGGGAAGTCGATGTACAGGTGTAGGCAGCGGCGTTTCAGCGCGTCCGACATCTCGCGGGCGTTGTTGCTCGTCAGCACGACGAGCGGCACGTGAACCGCCTTCAGTGTCCCCAGCTCCGGCACGCTCACCTGGAAGTCCGAGAGGATCTCCAGGAGGAACGCCTCGAACTCCGTATCCGACTTGTCGACCTCGTCGATCAGGAGCACCGAGGGCGTCGCCGAGGTGATGGCCCGGAGGAGCGGCCGCGGCAGGAGGAACCGGTCGCTGAAGAAGACGTCGTCCTCGGTCGCGATCCGATCGACGGCCTCGGTGAGCGACTTGGCCGCGCCGAGCACCTCGCTGATCTTGTCCTTCAGGATCTGCGTGTAGAGGAGTTGCTTCGCGTACTCCCACTCGTAGAGGGCCTTCGTCTCGTCGAGCCCCTCGTAGCACTGGAGGCGGATCAGGTCGTAGCCGAGGGAAGCCGACAGCACCTTCGCGAGCTCGGTCTTGCCGACGCCGGCGGGGCCTTCCACGAGGATCGGCTTCTTGAGCGCCGTCGCCAGGTAGACGACGGTCCCGATCGTTCGGCTCGTGATGTACTTGAGCGCTTCGAAGCGCGCGATGACGTCGTCGACGGACGAGAACATGGGCGAGGTCGGCGGACGCTAACACACGGGGTTCCCCGAGCAAAGCCGCGCGCGTAGCGGGCTAGGCGATGCCGCGACCGCCGTCGACGTGGAGGATGCTGCCGGTCGAGAACGACGCTTCCTCTGCGAGGAACCGTATGGCACGTGCAACGTCTTCGGGCGTCCCGATGCGGCCGAGCGGCGTCGCACGCCGGATCGCGGCGAGCGTATCGGGCCCGAAGTCGTCCGGGGGCAGCACCGGTCCCGGCGCGACGGCGTTGACGCGGACGGTCGGCGCGAGCTCCTTCGCGAGCGCCTTCGTGAGCGCGACCATGCCCGCCTTCGAGACGCAGTACGGGAGGTAGTCACGGTACGGGCGCTCGCCCGCCCAGTCGGCGAGGTTGACGATCGTGCCCTCCCCGCGCTCACGCATCGCACGACCGATCGTCCAGGAGAGCAGGAACGGCGCCTTCAGGTTCACGTCGAGGCTCGCGTCCCAGATGGCTTCGGTGAGCGCGTCGAAGCGCGCACGCAGGTAGTTGGACGCGTTGTTGACGAGGAGGGCGATGCCGCCGGAGCGCGCCTCCGCGTCGGCGGCGAGACGCAGCACCTGCGCGGAATCGCCGAGATCCGCCGCCAGCGCATCGGCGTCGACGCCGAGGGCGCGCAGGGAGGCGACCACTTCGGCCGCCTCGCTCGCCGACGTGTGATAGTGGACGATCAGGTTGGCGCCGCGCCCGGCGAGCTCGCGAGCGATGACCGCTCCGATGCGCTTGGCGCCCCCCGTGACGAGCGCCCACCGTCCTCGGAGCTCCATGCGCGACCCTTAGCCGAGCGAGACGCCCGGCGCTACGCGTCCCCGCGCACCTGCACCCACACCAGGCCGCGGTGCACATACTGGACGCCGGCGAGCGTGGTCATGGCCCCCGCCGCGTAGAAGACGCTCTGCTCGAGCTCCGGGACGATGACGTCCGGCCGCACGAGGCCGACCAGCACGAGCGCCACCGAGCCGAGCTGGAAGAACGTCGACAGCTTCCCCGCGACGGTCGGGCGCACCTCCATCGTCTCCTGAGTCATGGTGAAGAGGAGGAAATAGCCGAGCACGACGACGACGTCCCGCGAGAGCACGAGGACGGTGAGCCAGCGCGGGACCTCGTTCATGAGGGCCAAGCTGATGAAGGCGGAGAGCAGGAGGAGCTTGTCGGCGGCGGGATCGAGGTACGCACCGAGCGCCGTCTTCGTGTGCGTCAAGCGTGCGATCGCGCCGTCGAGGGCGTCGGTGATCCCGGCGCCCACGAAGACGGCGAGCGCCTGGCCGTAGCGGTGATCGCCGAGCAGGATCAGGAACACCGGAATCGCGAACAGACGGAGCAGCGTCAGGAAGTTGGGGATGTTGAGCACGCTCACCCCGACGCCGCGTCGAGCGCCTTGCGTACCTGCCCGGCGACCTTGGTCGGGACGAGCGCGGTCACCGTGACGCTGCCGTCGCGGTAGTACTCCTCGAGGATGCGCCCGGCGCGGCGGAGCGTGGCGACGAGATCGCCGCGCGCCGACGGGATCTGGAGGCGCACGCGCGTCAGGTCGCGCGACAGCGCCGTCTCGATCGCCCTGAGCAGCTCGTCGATCGCCGCGCCGGTCCGCGCGGAGATGAGGACACCGTCGTGTGGCAGCCCGGGTGGCATGTCGCCGAACAGGCGATCTCGCTTGTTCAAGACGAGCAGCTGCGGGACGTTCGCCGCGCCGATCTCCGCGAGGACCTCCACGACGACACGCTGCTGCTCCGGCCAGGTCGGATGCGAGACGTCGATCACGTGCAGCAGCAGGTCCGCCGTCCGCACCTGCTCGAGCGTCGACTTGAAGGCCTCGACGAGCTGGTGCGGCAGCTTGTGGATGAAGCCGACGGTGTCCGCGAGAGCGACGGTGAGCCCGCCCGGAAGCCGCAGGCGGCGGACGGTCGGATCGAGCGTCGCGAACAGCCGGTCTTCGACGAGGACGCCGGCCTCCGTGAGCCTGTTCATCAACGTCGACTTGCCGGCGTTCGTGTAGCCGACGAGGGCGACCGTCGGGACGGGCGCCGCCGAGCGCTCGCGGCGGTGGAGGCCGCGCGTCCGCGCGACGTCGTCGAGCCGGCGGCGCAGCACGGTGATGCGCTCGCGCACGCGCCGGCGGTCGACCTCGAGCTGCGTCTCGCCGGGGCCCCGCGTCCCCACCCCGCCGCCGAGACGCGAGAGGTGCGTCCACTGGCGCGTGAGGCGCGGCAGCAGGTACTGGAGCTGCGCCAGCTCGACCTGGAGCTTGCCCTCGGTCGTGCGGGCACGCAGCGCGAAGATGTCGAGGATGAGCGCGCTCCGGTCGATGACCTTGCAGCCCATCGCCTTCTCGAGGTTCCGCTGTTGCGCGGGCGAGAGCGCGTCGTCGAAGATGACGACGTTCGCCTTCGTCGACTCGACGAGGTCGTGGACCTCGGCCACCTTGCCGGCGCCGATGTAGGTCGCGGGCGAGATGCGGCGCACCGTCTGGACGGCGCGTCCGGCGACCATGAGGCGCGCGGTGTCGGCCAGGCGGCCGAGCTCCTCGATCGACTCGTCGACGGGGATCCGCGCCTTCGGCAGGTCGATGCCCACCAGGATCGCGCGCTCGACGGTCGG
>OEKX01000324.1_pt2 | contig 10339 bp, 9 predicted proteins | sample 1503491 | NCBI WGS metagenome assembly OEKX01 (sample SAMEA104379567, study PRJEB20068) | metagenome | isolation source: 1998 | reverse complement strand
CCCGCCGGCGCAGGGGCGGTCGGCCGCGCCGCGCAGACGGGGCGGCCCGTCACCTCGAGCGACGTGCTGACGGATCCCGACATCACGCTGCCGCCGCCGATGCGCCAATGGATCGAGCAGGAGGGCCGCCGCGCCGCCCTCGGCGTGCCGCTGGTGGCCAACGGGGCCGTGGTGGGCGCGCTGAGCGTCGGTGACAGCGTCGGACGCGTGTTCGACCCCGAAGAGGTGCAGGTCGCGCAGGCGTTCGCGGACCAGGCGAGCCTCGCCCTCGACAACGCGCGCCTCTACCAGGAGGCGCGCGCATACGTGGAGCGTCTGCGCGCGGTCGAGGAGGTCAACCGGCTCGTGTCGTCGTCGCTGAACGCCGGCGAGATCCTCGCCAACCTCGCACGCGCCATCGCCCAGTTCTTCGAGGCGCCGTACGTGAGCGTGTGGCGCGTCGACGCCGCCGACGGCCGCCTGCGCCGTGCGCTCGTCCACGGCGATCCCGAGCTCGCCGCCGAGCTGCACGACGAGCTCGCCGTCGGCGACGGCGCCGTCGGCTGGGTCGTGCGCCATCGCCAGCCGATTCTCTGGACGGATACACGGACGGACCCGCGCTACTTCGACGCGCCACCGCTCGAGCGTCGCGGTCTCAACTGGCTCACCGCCTACCCCATCGCCATCGGCGAGCGCATGATCGGCGCGTTCGCGGTGCATCGCGCGACGGCATGGACGTCGACGCCCGAGACGCAGTCATTGATGGGCTCGCTGGCGGCCCAGGCCGCCGTCGCCCTCGAGAATGCGCGGATGTACGCCGACACCACGGAGCGGCTGGCGCAGACGCGCGCGCTGCTCGAGGTCGCCGAGATCCTCAACTCCACGCTCGATGCCACGCAGCTGCTCAAGCGCGTGGCCATCAAGATCGCGCAGGTGTGCGCGGTCGATCGCTGCTCGATCGAGCTCTGGCAGGGCGAGCGCGCGGTGCCGCTCATGTCGCAGTTCGCCGACGGGCGCGCGATGCCGGATCTCTGGCGCGAGTTCCGCGCGCTCGCCGTCGATCCGCTGCGCGAGATTCCGGTGAACGCACGCGCCATCGAGACGCGCCGGCCGGTCATCGTCGACGACGCGGCCTCCACGACCATGGTGCCGCACGAGTGGATCGAGCTGTTCGGCCTCAAGGCCTTCATGACGGTGCCGATGGTGTCGCAGGAGCAGGTGATCGGCGTGCTCACGCTCGATTACTGCGAGCGCCAGCTGACGTTCGAGCCGTGGCAGGTCGCGCTGGCCTCAGCCGTGGCCACGCAGCTCGCGCTGTCGCTCGAGAACAGCCGGCTCTACGCGGAGGCGCAGGAGCGGCTGCGCGAAACCTCGACGCTCCTGGCCGTCGGCCGCCTCCTGTCGCAGCCCGACGGGGGGCAGGACCTCATGCGCCGCGTGGCCGGCGAGGTGGCGCGTGCGTTCGGGGCCGACATGGCCGGCGCGTATCTGCTCGACGAGCGCCGCGAGCGGCTCTTTCCCGTCGGCGGCTACCACGTGCCGAAGGAGCTCATCGAGTCGTTCTTGCGCCGACCGATCGTGCTCGAGCGATTCCCGTGGCTGCTGGACGCCTGGAACACCGGCCGCGCCGCCTGGAGCGCCGACGTGCTGCACGATCCGCGCTTCGACAGCGAGTGGACGCAGGCGCTGCCGCAGCACTCGGTGCTCTTCGTGCCCACGATGGCCCACGGGGCACCGGTCGGCGGGCTGTTCCTCGTGTGGTGGCGCGCGGGACGCACCTTCACGACGGCCGAGATCCGGCTGATCGAGGGCGTGGCGGCACAGGTGGGACTCGCCATGGAGAACGCCGACCTCACGCGGCAGACGCGCGCCAAGCTCGCGGAGACCGAGACGCTGCTCTCCGCCAGTCGCGCGTTGTCCTCGACGCTCGAGCCGCAGGCGTTGATCCGGCATTTCCTGCGCTCGGTTGCGCGAGCGATCGGTGCCGACTGCGTCGGTTCCTGGACCGTGGGCGAGGACGGCGAATGGCTCGAGCCGCTGGCCGGCTATCACATTCCCGCGGAGCGGTTGCCGGCGTTCCGGCAATTCCGCGTCTCGATTCTCAAGCATGCCTTCTATGCCGAGGCCGCGCGCACCTGCCGACCGGTGTACACGACCGACGCGCTGCACGACACGCGCCTGCCGACGGTCATCCGCGAGCAGGGGGCGCATCGCACGCAGCTCTTCGTGCCGGTCGTGGCCAAGGACCGGATGATCGCCGGCTTCGCGGCCGTCTGGTGGGAGGAGGCGCGTGAGTTCACGGACGGCGAGCTCGCGCTGATGGAGGCGCTCGCGAACCAGGCCGGCGTCGCCCTCGAGAGCGCGCGGCTCTTCGCGGAGAATCGCCGTCGCGTCGAGGAGCTCTCGGTGCTGCACGATCTGTCGCGCGCGGTCACGGGCCAGCTCGATCGCAAGGCGCTGATCGAGGCCCTGCGTACCCACGTCGCGCGCGTGCTCGCCGCCGAGAACATGGGAGTGGTGCTGCAGGACGACGAGCGCGGCGACCTCGAGGTGGCGCTCCGCGTGGCGGGCGGCGTGGAGGACCTGGCGCCGCCGCGCCGCTTCCCGCTGCACGCCTGCGGGCTCGCGAGCGTGGTGCTGCAGCAGAATCGCGCCGTGCGCACCGACGACTACGTGGCCGCGTGCGCGCGCCACGGCGTCGAGCCCGCCGGCGTCTCGGTCGGCCTCCGTCACTGGCTCGGGGCGCCGATGATCGCCGGCGAGCGCGTGCTCGGGGTGATCATCGTGCGGGACGCCGAGCGTGCCTTCACCGAGGCCGACGAGCGGCTGCTGACGAACATCGCCCACCTGGCCGCGCTCGCCCTGTCGAGCGCGCGGCTCTATGCGGAGCGCACGCGCGCGCTCGAGGAGCTCGGCGCCGCGCAGGACCAGCTCGTGCGCACGGAGAAGCTGCGCGCACTCGGCGAGATGGCCTCCGGCGTCGCGCACGACTTCAACAACCTGCTCGCCGCCATCCTCGGGCGCGCGCAGCTGCTTCTGCGTCGCGTGAAGGAGCCGCAGCCGCGGCAGTGGCTGCAGGTGATCGAGCGCTCGGCACTCGACGGCGCGCAGACGGTCAAGCGGCTGCAGGACTTCACGCGCATCCGCCGCGACGAGCCGCTGGTGCCGCTCGCCCTCGAGGACATCGTGCGCGAGGCGCTCGAGATCACCCAGTCCCGCTGGCAGGAAGAGCCACTCAGCCGCGGCGTCACGATCGAGGTCCACACCGCGCTCGGTCCGGTGCCGCGCATCCTCGGCGATGCGCCGGAGTTGCGCGAAGTCTTCACCAACCTCATCCTGAACGCCGTGGATGCGATGCCCGACGGCGGAGCGCTGATGGTCAGCACGACCGTTGCCGACGGTCAGGTGGTCGCCACCGTCACCGACACCGGCGTCGGCATCCCGGCTTCGGTTCGCGACAGGGTCTTCGACCCGTTCTTCACCACCAAGGGTCCGCGGGGGACGGGGCTCGGGCTGTCGGTGAGCTACGGCATCGTGTCGCGACACGGCGGCCGCATCAGCGTCGAGAGCGTCGAAGGGCAGGGCGCGACGTTCCGGCTGAGGTTTCCGCCGGCGCTCGACCAGCGTGCGGTGGGTGTTCGCGAGATTGCCGCGCCGGCCGGGTCGCCGACGACCCTCCGCTGCCTCGTAGTCGACGATGAGCCCTCCGTGCGCACCGTGCTCGGCGACATCCTGACCGCCGCCGGCCACGAGGTGGTCGAGGCGGCCGACGGCGCCGCCGCGCTCGAGCGCCTGCGCGCGGAGCGCTTCGACGTCGTCCTCACCGATCTTGCGATGCCGCGCGTCTCGGGCTGGCAGGTGGCGCGGTTCGCGAGGCAATCCGTCCCCGGCGTTCGCGTGTTCCTCGTCACCGGGTTCGGTGTCGAGCTCTCGGTCGACGAGCGCCGCGCCAACGGCGTCGACGCCGTTCTCGTGAAGCCGCTGCAGATCCAGGACATCCTCGATGCCGTGGCCGAGGTGGCGCGCCCGCGACCGCCGGCCGGCCTTCCGGAGGAGCGCTGATGGCCTACCAGAACATCACGATCGCCCGCGACGGCAGCGTCGCCACCGTCACCCTGAACCGGCCGGATGCCTTCAACGCGCTCAATCTCGGCCTCGGGCGCGAGCTGTTTCACGCCGCCATCGAGCTCGACGAGGATCCCGACGTGCGCTGCGTGGTCGTCACCGGCAGCGGCAAGTCGTTCTGCGCGGGCGGCGACGTCAAGGACTTCGCCGATAACCTGCCGCGCGTCGGCGTGCTGATCAAGGAGCTGACGACCTACCTGCATGGCGCGATCTCGCGGTTCTGTCGCGCCGACAAGGCCGTCATCATGGCGATCAACGGCGTCGCCGCCGGCGGCGGGCTGAGCCTGGCGCTGTCCGGCGATCTCGTGGTCGCCACCGAGTCGGCCAAGCTGACGATGGCCTACTCGAAGATCGCCGCCACCCCGGACGGCTCGTCGTCCTATTTCCTGCCACGACTGGTCGGGCTGCGTCGCGCCATGGATCTCTACTTCACGAACCGCGTGCTGACCGCGCGCGAGGCGCAGGAGTGGGGCCTGGTGACGCGCGTGTTTCCCGACGCCGAGTTCAAGAGCGGCGTCGAGACGCTCGCGCGCGAGCTCGCGCAGGGGCCGTCGAAGGCGTTCGGTGGCGCCAAGCGGCTGTTCCACGAGTCCACCTGGCAGAGCCTCGAGACGCAGATGGAGCTCGAGGCGCAGGCGATCGCGACCTCCGGCCGCACCGAGGACTTCGCGGCCGGCGTCACGGCGTTCGCCAGCAAGAAGACACCTCCGCCGTTCAGAGGACGCTGAACATGAAAGCACGCTTCTTCTATCGCCCGGGGTGATCCTCGTGCGCCAAGACGAGAGAGCTTCTCTCGTCGTGGGGGATCGAGTTCGATCCCATCGACGTCCAGTCCGATAGCGCCGGCCGTCAGGAGATGGAGCGGCTCGGCGTGCCGCGCGCGCCGGCCCTCGCCGTCGGCGATCAGGTCGTGCACGGCTGGAACCCTGCCGGTTACGCGACGCTGCTCGGCGTGAGCTACAACGCCGCCGTCCGCTTCACGCCGCAGGCGCTCGCGGCCCGGCTCGATCGCGTCCTCGAGAGCGCGCAGCGCCTCATCGAGCGCTTCGACGCCGCGCGCCTGGACCACGTGCCGCCCGAGCGCAAGCGCACCGTGCGTGATCTCGGCTACCACGTCTACCGCGTCGCGCTCTCGTTCATCGACGCGGTGGACGGCGGCGAGCTGCCCGAGAGCTGGTTCGACGACCGGGCGCCGGGCGATCTGATGACCGGGTCCGACGTCGCGCGCTACGGCGCGCTCGTCCGCGCGCGCATCAGTGGCTGGTTCCAGGGCGCCGGCCCCGACGAGCTGACGCGCACCGTCGTGACCTACTACGGTCCGCAGAAGGCGGACGAGCTGCTCGAGCGCACGGTGTGGCACGCCGGCCAGCACCTGCGCCAGCTCTACGTCCTCGCCGAGCGGCTGCATGTCACGCCGCGGGCGCCGATGCCAATGGACGCGCTCGAAGGGCTCCCGCTGCCGGAGGCGATCTGGTAGCCTCGGGCGATCATCGGCGACGGGAGGCGGCATGACGACCGAAGCGTGGTTCGACGGGCTGACGGCGGAGCTCCTGGCGCAGAGCCCCTTCCGACGCTCGGAGTACTTCAAGCGGTTCGCCTCGGGCGCGCTGACGCGCGAGCAGGTGTGGGCGCACATCGCCCAGCACTATTTGCTCATCGCGTGGTTCCCGCGGATCTTCAGCGGCATCCACACGCGCTGCGAGGACTTCGAGGTGCGCAAGGACTGCGCGCGTCATCTGCTCGTCGAGGACCTCGGGTACTTCGAGGGTCGGGTGGGCGGCACGCCGGACCACGACGAGCTGTTCCGTCGCATCGGTGACGACCTCGGCCACGGCCGCGACGAGTACGCGCGGATCGTGGCCGTGCCCGAGATGGCGGCCATCATCGCCTTCTTCCGGCGGCTGGCCCACGAGGTGCCGTGGAGCGCCGCGCTCTGTGCGACGGCGCTGCTCGAGGAGGAAGTGGTCGAGATCGCGCAGACGGTCGGCAAGGCACTCGTGGAGCACTACGCGGTGCGGCGCGAGTGGGGGGCGATGAACTACACGGTGCACGAGGCGATCGAGAAGGAAGAGTCCGGCGAGACGAAGAAGACGATCTTGAAGCATCTGCGCACGCCCGATGACCGTCGCGCCGCCGAGGCCGCGATGCGCGAGATGCACGGACTGCTGGAAGCGTACGCCGACGGCCTCGCGCGGAGGGCCCTGGCATAGTCACGCGAGTTCTCCTCCTCGTCGCGATCGTCGTCGCCTGCGCGTGCTCGCAGGTGCCGCTCACCGGCCGCTCGCAGCTCCTGCTCATTCCGGATTCCCAGGTCGCGGAACTCTCCCGGCAGAGTCGCGCGAAGTTCTTCCAGGATGCGGAACAGAAGCACGCGCTCGTGAAGCCGGACGACGCCGAGAGCGGCACGTATGTGCCGATGGTCGAGCGCGTCTCCGCGCGCATCGTGCAGGCGGCCGGTCTCGCCCAGCAGACCCAGTGGCGCGTGGCGCTCGTGCGCTCGAAAGACGTCAACGCCAATGCCTCGGCCGACGGCACGATCGTCGTGTACACCGGCATCCTGCCGATCGCCGAAAGCGAGGCGGGGCTTGCCGTCATCCTCGGCCACGAGGTCGCGCACGTGGTGGCGCGGCACTCCGGCGAGCGGCTGAGCCAGATGCTGCTGGCCCAGGGCGTGACGAACGCGGCCGCCGCCTTCGCGAGTCCGCAGTACCAGGCGCCGCTCGGGGCGGCCCTCGGCCTCGGCTCGCAGTACGGCGTACTGCTGCCGTTCAGCCGCCACCACGAGTCGGAGGCCGATCACCTCGGCATCTACTACATGGCCAAGGCCGGCTACGATCCCGCCGAGGCGCCGCGCCTGTGGGAGCGGATGAGCGCGAAAGGCAAGTCGGCCACGCCCGAGTTCATGTCGACCCACCCGAGCGACGTGACGCGCATCGCTCAGCTTCGCGCGTGGCTACCCGACGCGCGGCGGTACTACGAGGATCCGAGCCTGCCGCTGCCGGCCGCGCTGAACCGCTGAGGGGCCCACCCGAGGTCAGTTGTCGTCGTCGGCCCAGGCGGCCGTGAGCCGGTGCGCGAGGGTCCGGTGACGACGGAAGTAGTAGGCGAGCATGGCGGTGGCCGCCAAAATGTTGCCGACGAAGATCGTCCAGCCCGCGACCTCATCGAGGATCCACGCGGCCGCGATCAGGATGAGCCCGAAGAAGAAGATCTCGAACGACACGAAGAGGATGACGAGGGCGAAGATCAGCATCGGCTGTCGCTCGGCGCCCGCGATCAGGAGCGCACCGACGATGCCGAAGACGACGAACGCGGCGCCGTGGACGAACGTATAGCTGGCGACGGCGGCCGGTGCCGTCGGCTGGCGTAGCAACGCCTTGCCGAGCAGCTCCGGTGTCCGGAGCGGGTCGCCCTGGATCGCGTCGATGGCGAAGAACCACAGCGCGACGACGGCGGCGCCGATGATGCCGGCCACGATGCCCTCGCGCAGCACGAGACCCCACGAGCCCACCAGCGATTGCGGAAGCGCGCGGTGCGCGCGGAAGAGATACCAGAGCATCGCGACGGACGCGAGCAGATTGCCGACGAGGACCGCCCACCAGACGAGCGCGCCGTGCATCGACTGGCCGAAGGCGCCGAGCACGCCGAAGAAGAACGCCTCGAAGCACGCGAAGAGCACGACGAAGCCGACGAAGAGCGCCGGCTCGCGCTCGCTCACGGCCATGATGGTCGCGGCGACCACACCGAAGGCCACGAACGCGAGGCCGTGCAGGATGGTGTAGCCGAGGATCGGCCCGACCGCGGGCGCCGCGACCGGCGTGTTCGGACCGTAGAAGACGAGCGCGCCGAGAACCCCCGGCGTCAGGAACGGCCGGCCGCGCGCGATGTCGAACAGCAGGAACCACACCGCGACCACCGCCGCGCCGATCAGGCCGGCGACGACGCCTTCCTTCAGAACCGAGCGTTCCCCACTGTTCATGGCGCTCGGCCGAATGGTAGCAAATTAGTCTCGCGCCAGCCGGAAGCCGTAATCCGAGTAGCGCCGGCTCGGCGGCAGGGACGAGCGGTGAGCGACGCCGCTCCAGGGATTGGCGTGGCGCCAGGCGCCGCCGCGGCTCACGCGGCGTGTGCCCGTGTCCGGTCCGCGCGGATTCTTGGCGGGGGAGCGGGCGTAGTACGTATCGTCGTACCAGTCCGCGCACCACTCGTGGCACACCCCCGACAGATCGTAGAGGCCGAGCGCGTTGGGCGGCGTGCTCCGTACGCGCGGCGGATGCGCGAAGCGATCGGCGGGCGGCGCGCCGCGCCACGGCAGACCGGCGTCCGTCATACCGGCGCGCGCCGCCTTCTCCCATTCCGCCTCGGTCGGCAGCCGCCCGCCGGCCCACGCGGCATACGCGGCCGCGTCGTCCCACGTCACGCCGACCACGGGCTGGTCCGGCGCCTCGAAGCCGCGTTTGTCCCAGAACGGCGGCGCCGGCGCGGCGGTGGCGCGCGTGAACGCGGCGTAGTCAGCGTTGGTGACCGGCGCGTCCGCGATGCGAAATCCGTCGAGCCACACCTCGTGCACGGGACGCTCGGCGGGCGGACCGTGCCGATCGCCCATCAGGAACGCGCCGGCCGACACTGTGACGAAGTCCACGAGGATATAATGCGCCTCATGAAGACGGCGGAGCGGATGGGACGACTCGGGACGGAGTCTGCGTTCGAGGTGCTCGCGCGCGCCAAGGCGCTCGAGCGGCAGGGCAAGCAGATCGTGCACCTGGAGATCGGTGAGCCGGACTTCGACACGCCGGCCCATATAAAGGAAGCGGCCAAGCGCGCGCTCGACGCCGGCGCCACGCACTACGGACCGTCCGCAGGCCTGCCCGAGCTCCGCGAGGCGATCGCCAGGCACGTCGCCGAGACGCGCGGTGTCCCGGTCGCGCCGGAGCAGGTGGTGGTGACGCCGGGCGCCAAGCCGATCATGTTCTTCACGATCATGGCGCTCGTCGGCCGCGGCGACGAGGTGATCTATCCGAACCCGGGATTTCCGATCTACGAGTCGGTGATCAACTTCGTGGGTGGCACGCCGGTGCCCATCCCGCTACGCGAGTCGAGCGAGTTCGGGTTCGATCTCGACATCTTCGAAAAATCCGTCTCGTCGCGAACGAAGCTGATCATCATCAACTCGCCCGAGAATCCGACCGGCGGCGTCCTCGATCGCGGCCAGATCGAGCGCATCGCGGCGCTGGCGGCGCGCCACGGCATTCCGGTGCTCGCGGACGAGATCTACCGCCAGTTCCTCTACGAGGGCGAGTTCGTCTCGATCCTGCAGGTCCCCGGACTGCACCGGCAGACGATCCTGCTCGACGGCTTCTCGAAGTCGTACGCGATGACGGGCTGGCGTCTCGGCTACGGCGTCTTCCCTCCCGCGCTCGTGGAGCACATCACGCGGCTGATGGTGAACTCGGCCTCGTGCACCGCCTCGTTCGTGCAGCTGGCGGGCGTGGCCGCGCTCGAAGGCGAGCAGGCGCCGGTCGGACGGATGGTGGCGGAGTTCAAGCGCCGCCGCGACATCCTCGTCGATGGGCTGAACAAGCTGCCCGGCGTGAAATGTCTGCGACCGCGCGGCGCCTTCTACGTGTTTCCCAACATCACCGGCACCCGGCGCTCGTCGGCCGAGGTCGCCGAGCGCCTGCTGAACGAGGCCGGCGTGGCCGCGCTGTCGGGCGCCGCCTTCGGCGCCCATGGCGAGGGCTATCTGCGATTCTCCTACGCCAACTCGGAGGCAAATCTGCAGACGGCGCTCGAGCGGATGCGGCCGGTGTTCGAGTCGTTTGCGCGCTGAGCACGGTCGCCGGCGTCGTCGCTGACGGTCTGGCGCGCGCCGGCGCGCGGCGCGTATTCGGCGGGCCCGGCGCGTCGGTCGCCCTCGAAGACGCAGTCCGCTCGCACGGGCTGACGGTGATCGACGCCGCGAGCTCGATCGGCGCGTGCCTCATGGCCGCCGTGACCGGCGAGCTCGACGACGCGCCGGGCGCTGCCATCGTCTCGCTCGTCGACGGCGTCACCGCGGTGGTCGACGGCGCCGCGCACGCGACGCGCGACCGCGCGCCGGTCATCATTCTCTCCGACGGCGCGGCCGAGGCGCGACTCCTCGATCCCGTCACCAAGGCGAGCCTGGTGGCCGATGCGGCGTCCGCCGCGCACTGGATCGCCCACGCCGCGCAGCTCGCCATGGCGCCTCCGCGCG
>OEKX01000090.1_pt1 | contig 10430 bp, 7 predicted proteins | sample 1503491 | NCBI WGS metagenome assembly OEKX01 (sample SAMEA104379567, study PRJEB20068) | metagenome | isolation source: 1998 | reverse complement strand
CCGCATGACCCAGCCGATCGCGTTCCACGGCCACACCGGCACGGTGCTCGAGCGAACGCCGCGCTCGATCAGGTCGACGATGCGCCGCGCGCCGTCCTCGACGTCGATGACGAACGGTCGCGACTTGAGATCGCGGTTGATCGGCGTGTCGATGAAGCCGGGCGCGATGTCGACCATGTCGATGCCGAGTCCGCGCACCTCGCCGCGGGCCGCCTCGAGGTAGACCGAGAAGCCGGCCTTCGACGCGCTGTATGCCGACGAGCCGGGCAGGCCGCGGAAGCCCGCGACCGACGTGATGCCGACGATCCGGCGGGGTCCCTTCCCGGGATTCGCGCGCCAGCACTCGACCGCCGCGTCGACGGTGGCCATGGCGCCGATCAGGTTCGTCGTGACGATGTCGCGGGAGCGCGCGAACTCGCCCGCGCCGATGCGGTGGTTGCCGCCGATGCCGGCGTTCGCGACGACGAGCTCGACGTCGCCGAGGGCGCCGAAGAGCTCGTGCACGGCGTCGCGCGTCGCGCCCGCGTCGGTGACGTCGAGGAGGCGGACGACGACGCGACGGCTCGGCCACTGGCGTCCGATCTCGCCGGCCACTTCGGCAAGCAGCGCTTCACGCCGCGCCGTGAGCGCCAGGTCCCATCCGCGTCGCGCCAGCTCGACGGCGAGGGCGCGGCCGATTCCCGAGGTTGCTCCGGTGACGATGGCCGACGGCATGATGGGCTGGTACACCGGCGAGGCCGATGGCGTCCATGCCCGCCTTGACACCCAAACGCCCGTTTGGATACCCCTGACGGGTCATGCAGATCGCGCTCACACCGGAGCAAGAGTCGCTCCGTCGCCAGCTCCGCGAGTACTTCGCGGGGCTCGTCACGCCCGAGTACCAGGCCGAGCTCGCCACGTCGGAAGGCGGCGGGCCGCTCTACCACGAGGTCCTTCGCCGGATGGGGAAGGACGGCTGGCTCGGCATCGGCTGGCCGCGCGAGTACGGCGGGCAGGGCCGTACGCCGATCGAGCAGTTCCTCTTCTTCGACGAGGCCATGTACGCCGGCGTGATGGTGCCGACGCTCACGCTGAACGCCGTCGCGCCGACGCTCATGCAGCACGGCAACGAAGAGCAGAAGAAGACGATCCTGCCGAAGATCCTTCGCGGCGAGTGCCACTTCGCGATCGGTTACACCGAGCCGTCGGCGGGCACCGACCTCGCCTCGCTGCGCACGAAGGCCGTCCGCGACGGCGACACGTGGGTCATCAACGGCAACAAGATCTACACGAGCCAGGCCGAGTACGCGGATTACATCTGGCTCGCCGCGCGCACGAGCTCCGACTCGCCGAAGAAGCACGACGGCCTCTCGATCTTCATGGTCCCGACGACGGCGCCGGGCTACCGTGCGACGCCGATCACGACGATGGGCGGCTTCCGTACGAACTCGACCTACTACGAGGACGTGCGCGTGCCGGCCGACCATCTGATCGGTCCGCAGGACGGCGGCTGGTGGCTCATCGTGACCCAGCTGAACCACGAGCGCGTCTCGCTGATGACCGTCGGCATGGTGCAGAAGCTCTGGGAGGACACGGTCGCGTGGGCGAAAGCGACGAAGCTCGCGTCGGGCGGCCGCGTGATCGATCAGGGTTGGGTGCAGACGAACCTCGCGCGCGTGAAGGCCGGTCTCGAGGTGCTCCGGCTCGTCAACTGGAAGCAGGCATGGGCGCTCACGCACGGCTCGCTCAACTACGCCGACGCCTCGGTCGTGAAGGTCTTCGGCAGCGAGTTCTACGTGACCGGCTACAAGCTGCTGCTCGAGGTGCTCGGTGCCGTCGGTGCCATCCGCGACGGGAGCCCCGACGCCGTCCTGCACGCACGCTGCGAGCGGCTCTACCGCGGGCACGCGCCGATCCTGACCTTCGGCGGCGGCACGAACGAGGTGCAGCGCGAGATCATCGCGATGGCCGGCCTCGGCATGCCGAGGGCGAGGTAGGTCGATGGACTTCAATCTCAACCAGGACCAGGAAGCGCTGCGCGATCTCGCGCGGAAGATCTTCACCGATCACGTCACCGACGACCGTCTGAAGGGCCTCAAGGCGGCAGGTGAGTGGCACGATCGTCAGACGTGGAACGCGCTCGCGCAGGCGAGCCTCCTCGGCGTCGCCGTGCCGGAAGCGCTCGGCGGCTCGGGCATGGGCTTCGTCGAGCTCGCTATCCTCTGCGAGGAGGTCGGTCGCGCGGTGGCACAGGTCCCGGTGCTGGCGTCGCTCGTCTTGGGCGCGCTCCCGATCGTCGAGTTCGGCACGCCGGCACAACGCGAAGCCCTGCTTTCCGGCGTCGCAGCCGGGACGACGATCCTCACTGCCGCTCTCACCGAGGTCGCGAACGACGATCCCGCGCGACCGACGACGCGCGCCACTCGCGACGGCGGCGGCTGGCGGCTCGACGGCGCCAAGACCTGCGTGCCGGCGGGCGAGCTCGCGGCGCGCATCCTCGTCCCCGCGACGACGGACGCGGGCGCGGTCGGCGTCTTCCTCGTGGATCCGAAGGCGGACGGCGTCACGCTCGAGCGCCAGGTCCTCACCAACTGGGAGCCGCACGCGAAGCTCACGCTCTCCGGCGTCACGGTCGGCACCGGCGACATGCTCGGCGATACCGCGCGCGGTAGCGCGATCGCGCGCTGGCTCGTCGAGCGGGCGACGGTCGCGTACTGCGCGACCCAGGTCGGCGTGTGCGAGCGCGCGCTCCGCATGACCGCGGCGTACACGACCGAGCGCAAGCAGTTCGACCGCGCCATCGCGACTTTCCAGGCCGTCCAGCAACGCGCGGCCGACGCCTACATCGACCTCGAGGCGATCCGCATGCCCACCTGGGAGGCGATCGATCGTCTCGCCGGCGGCACCGACGCGACGGACATGGTCCGCATCGCCAAATACTGGGCCGCGGACGGCGGCCAGCGCATCGCGGTCGCGACGCAGCACCTGCACGGCGGGATCGGCGTCGACGTCGACTACCCGCTCCACCGCTACTTCTGCTGGGCCAAGCACATCGAGCTGGTCCTCGGCTCCGCGCCGGCCCAGCTCGCCAAGATCGGCGCATCGATCGCGGCATAGTGGTCCGCGGCGCCGCGCGCGTCGCAAGTCGGCAGCGGTCGCAAATCGCGAGCGAAGCGGTCTTGCCACGTCGCGGGCGCGCGGTAGCGTTCGAGCATGCAACGCCGAACGTTCCTGGGTCGCACGCTCGGCACGATCGGCGTGGCGACGCTCGCGCGTTTCGCTGTGGGTGCGCCGCCACCGGCCGCCGGCCCGGGTGAGCGGAAGGGCGACATGCTCTACCGGCCGCTCGGCTCGACCGGCGTCACCGTCTCCGCGATCGGGCTCGGCGGCTTCCACATCGGGCAGGTGCCCGACGAGGCGGACAGCATCCGCATCATGCGCGCCGCCGTCGACCGCGGCATCACCTTCTTCGACAACTGCTGGGACTACAACGACGGCGCGAGCGAGGAGCGGATGGGGAAGGCGCTCCGCGACGGCTATCGCGACAAGGTCTTCCTCATGACGAAGATCGACGGCCGCACGCGTGACGCCGCGGCGAAGCAGATCGACGAGTCGTTGCGCCGGCTCGGCACCGATCGCGTCGACCTGCTGCAGATGCACGAGACGATCCGGCTCGAGGATCCCGATCGCGTCTTCGCCGAGCACGGGGGAATGGAGGCGCTCATCGAGGCGCGCAAGGCCGGAAAGGCGCGCTTCCTCGGCTTCACCGGTCACAAGGACCCGACGGTGCACAACCGGATGCTCGATACGGCGAGCGCGCACGGCTTTCGCTTCGATGCCGTGCAGATGCCGCTGAACCCCATGGACGCGCACTTCCGGAGCTTCGAGCGCGACGTGCTGCCGCGGCTCGTGCGCGAGCGCATCGGCGTCCTCGGCATGAAGTCGTTGGGCGGCAAGGTGCTGCTCGACAGCAGGACCGTGACGCCCGTCGAGTGCCTGCACTACGCGCTCAACCTGCCGACGTCGACGGTGATCACCGGCATCGACCGCATGGAGATCCTCGATCAGGCGATCGACGCGGCGCGCACGTTCCGTCCGATGGAGCGGGACGAGGTGCGGGCCCTCCTCGCGAAGACGGCGACCGCCGCCGCGGCGGGGCGCTACGAGCTCTTCAAGACGAGCGACCGCTTCGACGCGACGGCGCGCCATCCGGAGTGGCTCGCCTGACGGGTCGATCCCTCGGGCGTCGACTAGCCGCGCGTGGACGCGACGGCCGCCTGGAGCAGCGCGGTCCGCTCGATCGCGTCGCCGTCGCGCCGGGCGACCAGCGCGGCGCGCAGCTCCTCCTGGTGCGCCGGCGTGCCGACGACGAGGACGAGGCGCGGGGCACGATCGCGGCGCGCGAGGTCGTAGAGCAGCGCGGCCGTCTCGGTCGTCTCCGACGCGACGTCCACGATCACGACGTCGGGCCGGACGGTGTCCGCGAGCTGGATGGCCTGCGAGCGGTTCCACGCCGTCTTCACCGACATGCCGGCCTGCTGCACGCCCTGGCGGAGCGGGATCAGGATGCCGCTCTCCGAGCCGACCATGATGACGCTCGCGCCCTGCGGTGCGAGGGCTTCGAGCCGCGTGCGCACGCGCTCCGGGTCGACGGGACGGGTCACCACGTCGAAGCGGCCGAGCGCGATCGCCTGGGTGTCGCCGGCGACGCACGCGAAGAACGGCGTCGCGACGTTGCCGGCACGGACTGCGGCGACGGCCTCGATCGCGCCCGGTTCCGCGAGGTTCACGATACAGCACGCGGGCGCGAGCTCGCGCAGGAGATCCGGGTTCGCCTCGGCGAGCGTGAGGACGTGGGCGGTGACGGCATCGTCGGACGGCCACGCGTCGCTCGCGTCGATGACCGCGACCGCCGCGGCGACCGCCGGCGACGGATCGACCGCGGGCTCGGCCGAAGCGGGCTCGCTCGCCTGCTCGGTGACGGGCGGCTCGTCGACGTCGACCACCGGGGTCGGCTCGATCGTCTCCTCGACCGCGACCAGCGGCTCGAGCTCGACGGGGGTGCACGCCTCGGCCGGCGGCTCCTCGGCGACGATCGGGTCGTCGGCCGGCGACGCCGCGGCGAGGTCGGCGGCGTCCTCGGTGGTCTCGGCGTGTTCGTCGCCGAGCAACCCGTCATCGGCCTCGTCGCCGGCCGAGGATTCCTCGACGAACGCGATCGGCTCGGCCGCCTCGACCGCGGCGATCGGCGGAACGTCCGCCGCGACGACCGTCGTTTCGACGACCTCGTTCGCCCGCGCGTGGTCCTCGGCGATGCTCCGCACGCTCCGCAGCTCGGTCTCGGCCGCGATGCGCGCCTGCTCCGCCGTGCGCGTCTGTTCCTGCAAGGCGTCGACGCGGAGGGCGGCGGCGCTCGCCGCCGCCTTCGCCTTCACGAGCTCGCCTTCGAGGACCCGTGCGCGCTCCTCGGTGCGTGACAGCTCGAGCGCGAGCCCCGAGGCGGTCGCATCGAGCGCGATGTCGGCCGCGGCTTCCGGGCTCGGCGCCGCCTTGCCTTCGTGGACGGCCTGGATGCGCTGCTCGAGGCCGGTGATGCGGAGGCGGAGGCGCGCCTCGCGCTCTTTCGCCTCGTGCAGGCGCGCGACGAGCTGCGCGCGATCCTCCACCATGTCGTCCTGCGCGCTGCAGAGCTTGTCGATCTGCACTTGGGCGAGCTGGTACTCGTGCTGCGCCGCGAGGAGCTCGCTCTCGGTCTCGACGAGCTTCGCCCGTGCCCGCGCGAGCTCGCCGTTCGCGTTCACGCGGCTCGCCTCGAGCTGCTCGATCATCTGGCGCGCGCGCGCGAGCTCCGCTTCGCGTACCGCGACGTCCTGCGAGACCATCGCGCGCTCCTGCTGGACCTCGACCAGGCTCGCCTGCTCGGCCGCGAGCGCGGCACGCAGGCTGTCCATCTCGTCGACGACGGCGAGCCGCGCGTCTTCGGCCGACTGCACCATGTCGCGCGCGAGCCGCAGCGTCTCCTCACGATCGGCGTGGGCACGCGCGGCGACGGCCTCCATCTGCTCGCGCACGCGCCGCTCGCGGGTCGCGAGCAGCTCGGCCTCGGCGCGGCGTCGCGCGAGGTCCTCGGTCAGCACCTGGACCTGATCGCGTTCGCGGCCGACGTCGGTCTCGAGCACCGCGCGCTCGGCGCTCCACCCGGTCTCGCGCGCCGCGAGCTGCGTCTCGAGCTCGCGAATGCGCTCGTCCGCGTCGGCGACGTCCGTGCGCAGGAGCTGGACCTCTTGCTCCAGCGTGTCGCGCTCTTCGAAGATGCGCTCGAGATCGGGCAGGAGCGGGCGCACGACCGAGACGAGCGACCAGCCGTCGACCGCCTGCGCCGCCGCAGCGCGCACGAGACGCACGAGCTCGCTCGTCACGTCGCGCACGCGACCGAGCGCGACCGCCGCGACGTCGTCGCTCGCAGCCGTCGTGCTGGGGACGAGCGGCGCGTTCTCGGAGCCCTTCAGGTCAAGCTCACTCACGTCTCCTAAGGTAAGAAGCGGCGCGTCGAGTGAGAAGCAGCCGAGGCGGCTCCGCGTGTCAGGGGTCTGACAGGGAGGCCGCATCGCTCGCGACGAGGCGCCGCCGGGGGCGTGCCACCCCTCGCTCGACACTGCCCCGGGGCGGATGGTAGAGCGTCCGGCCCGAAGAGTGTGATGAAGCGTCCGCGGTGGGTCGCGGGCGGCCAACCACTCGAAACCCGCGGGATTCAGTCAGATTCTACCGGCTGGGCCCCGTTTGTTTGGAGAAGGTTCCCGTATGCGATTCCCACGTGTGACCACCATGGTGCTCGCGGCCGTCGGGGCCGCACTGGCTCCTGCCCTCGCCCATGCGAGCGAGGCGAGCCTGGTTCTGCCGAACCTCGATTCCGTCACCTTCGTCGGTATGGGCGGTGCCCGCCTGCTGCTCGTGATGGGCATCGTCGTCTGCAGCGCGGGGCTGGTCTTCGGCCTGGTGCAGTTCCAGTCGCTCTCCAAGATGCCCGTGCATCGAGCGATGAAGGAGATCTCGGAGCTCATTTACGAGACCTGCAAGACGTACCTGATCACGCAGATGCGCTTCATCCTGATCCTCTGGATCTTCATCGCGACGATCATGGCGGTCTACTTCGGCGTCCTCGCGAAGGACCACGAAGGCCACACGCTGTCGATCCTGAAAGTCGCGACGATCCTCGTCTTCAGCATCGTCGGCATCGCGGGAAGCTGCGGCGTCGCGTGGTTCGGCATCCGCGTCAACACGTTCGCGAACTCGCGCACGGCGTTCGCGGCGCTCCGCGGCAAGCCGTATCCCACCTACGCGATCCCGCTCCAGGCCGGCATGTCGATCGGCATGCTGCTGATCGTCGTCGAGCTGGCGATCATGCTGTTCATCCTGCTCGGCGTGCCGCCCGACTACTCGGGGCCGTGCTTCATCGGCTTCGCGATCGGCGAATCGCTCGGCGCGGCGGCGCTCCGCATCGCCGGCGGCATCTTCACGAAGATCGCCGACATCGGCGCCGACTTGATGAAGATCGTCTTCAAGATCAAGGAGGACGACGCGCGGAACCCCGGCGTGATCGCCGACTGCACGGGCGACAACGCGGGCGACTCGGTCGGCCCGTCGGCGGACGGCTTCGAGACGTACGGCGTCACGGGCGTCGCGCTGATCACGTTCATCATGTTGGCCGTGAAGGAGCCGAGCGTGCAGGTGCAGCTCCTGGTCTGGATCTTCGTCATGCGCCTCATGATGGTCGTGTCGAGCGCGGGATCGTACTTCATCAACCAGGCGATCCAGCACGGTCGCTACGCGAACGTCGACAAGATGAACTTCGAGCATCCGCTCACGTTCCTCGTGTGGCTCACGTCGATCGTGTCGATCGCGCTCACCTTCGTGGTGTCGTTCGTGCTGATCGGCGGACTCGGCGACGGCACGCTCTGGTGGAAGCTCTCCGCCATCATCAGCTGCGGGACGCTCGCCGGTGCGGTCATCCCCGAGGTGATCAAGGTCTTCACCTCGACCCAATCCCGCCACGTCCGCGAGATCGTGACCGCCTCGAAGGAGGCCGGCGCATCGCTCAACATCATCTCGGGCTTCGTCGCCGGCAATTTCTCGGCCTACTGGATGGGCATGGTCATCATGGGCCTCATGGGGCTCGCATACCTCGTGAGCACCCAGGGCACGGCCGTCCTCTTCATCACGGGCCTCGGCGGGGTGACGCCGGCGCCCGTGTTCGCGTTCGGCCTCGTCGCCTTCGGCTTCCTCGGCATGGGCCCGGTGACGATCGCCGTCGACTCGTACGGTCCGGTCACGGACAACGCGCAGTCGGTCTACGAGCTGTCGCTCATCGAGAGCGTCCCGAACGTCGAGAAGGAGATCGAGCGCGACTTCGGGTTCCGCCCGAACTTCGAGAAGGCGAAGGACTATCTCGAAGAGAACGACGGTGCCGGGAACACCTTCAAGGCGACGGCGAAACCCGTCTTGATCGGGACCGCGGTCGTCGGCGCGACGACGATGATCTTCTCGATCATCATGACGCTGACCGACGGCCTCAAGACCGGCATGGAGAATCTCTCGCTCATGCACGCGCCTTTCCTGCTCGGGCTCGTGGCGGGCGGGGCCGTCGTGTTCTGGTTCACCGGCGGTGCGACCCAGGCCGTCGCGACGGGCGCCTATCGCGCGGTCGAGTTCATCAAGAAGAACATCAAGCTCGACGGCGTCGTGAAGGCGTCGGTCGAGGACTCGAAGAAGGTCGTAGAGATCTGCACCCAGTACGCGCAGAAGGGCATGCTGAACCTCTTCCTCGGGATCTTCTTCTCGACCCTCGCCTTCGCGTGCATGGAGCCCTTCCTGTTCATCGGCTACCTGATCTCGATCGCGATCTTCGGCCTCTACCAGGCGATCTTCATGGCGAACGCCGGCGGTGCCTGGGACAACGCGAAGAAGATCGTCGAGGTCGAGCTGAAGGCCAAGGGCACGCCGCTCCACGACGCGTGCGTCGTCGGCGACACGGTCGGCGATCCGTTCAAGGACACGTCGTCGGTGGCGCTGAACCCGGTCATCAAGTTCACGACCCTCTTCGGACTGCTCGCCGTCGAGCTCGCGATCTCGATGGACCCGGGGCTGAGCCGGATGCTCTCGGCCGTGTTCCTGGTCGCGTCGATGGTGTTCGTGTACCGGTCGTTCTACGGGATGCGCATCGGCTCGGCGGACTAGACGAACGACTCGAGCCTGAGGTTCGCGCGTAGGCGCGGCAATGATACTGCGCGGCACGGTGCGACTTCGGTCGCACCAACGCGCCGCCGCCGGGGGGTTGCATGACCGAGCATGACCGCGACGCGATGGTGGCCGTTGCCCGCGCCCACGCCGCGGCGGAGCGTGCCGGCGACATCGAGGCTACGATGGCGACGCTCGACGACGACCCGACGTACGAGCTGCAGCCCATGGGCGTGGTCCTGCGCGGCCGCGACGTGGCGCGGCGGTACTACGAGCATTTCTTCTCCGACTGCCAGCGGCGCGTCCGGCGTTCGGAGCTTCGCTCCGAGTGGATCACCGATCGGGGTGTCCTGCAGGAATACACGCTGCACGTGCTCGACCCAGACGGCACCACGAGCCGCCACGACGTCGTCGCCATTCTGAGCTTCGGCAGCGCCGGTAAGCTCTCGGGCGAGCGCCTCTACGCCGGCGACACGCTGATCCGGTTCCTCTTCGGCCCGGTGCTGCACGGCGCTGCGCGCGTCTGACCACCGTCCCGACGGCCGTCGAGGTGGGTTGCGTGGCGCTGCGAGCGGTCTACCCTGCCGTCGAATCCGCGTTCGATCGACGTCCCGTCGTACGCGGACCACGAATGTTGGAGCTGACCGCCACCGGGTGTGCGGGGATCTTCGCCGGCGCCGCCGTCTACACGACGATCGTGCAGCATCCCGCGGCCGCTGCGCTCGGCACGCCCGCGGCGGTGCAGTTCTTCCGCCGGATGTACGACCGAGCGGCGCCGATGCAGGTATCGCTGGCGCTCGTCGGCTCCCTGGCCGCGCTGGCGGCATGGTGGAGCGGAAGCGGACGGCTCTGGTTGCTCGGCGCGTGTCTCCTCTCCTTCTCCATTCCCTTCACGCTCCTCGTCATCTTGCCGACGAACCGACGTCTCCAGGATCCGACCCTCGATCTCTCGTCGGCCGAGGCGGCGGAACTGCTCGCACGGTGGGGACGACGCCATGCCGTCCGCAGCATTGCGAGCATGTCGTCGTTCGTGGTGTTCCTGACGGCGTCCGCCGGCTGCTGACCGACGCCGCGGGCGCCGCACGGCGCCGTCGCGGTGATGCGTCGTCAGCCGCCCTTGGCCTTGAAGATGCCCGGACCGTTCGCGCGCACGCCCGCCGGCGTGAAGCTCGCCTCCCAGCACTTCCCCGCATCGCTCTGAAGCTGCGCGCGGAGCG
>OEKX01000440.1_pt5 | contig 10468 bp, 9 predicted proteins | sample 1503491 | NCBI WGS metagenome assembly OEKX01 (sample SAMEA104379567, study PRJEB20068) | metagenome | isolation source: 1998 | reverse complement strand
GAGCCGCTCGCACCGCCCGCAGCCTACGGCAGGGATCGCCTCTTCATCGCCATGCACGTCGGCAGCGGTGGCGGGCGGTCGCTCGCCGCGCACGCGCGCGCGGGGCACCCTGTCGTCTCGGTGCGCTTGAGCGATGCCTACGACCTCGCGGGCGAGTTCGTCCGCTGGGAGATCGCGACGGCGATCGCCGCCCACCTGCTCGGCGTGAACGCCTTCGACCAGCCCGACGTGCAGGACACGAAGACGCATACCGCCCGCCTCCTCGCCGATCCCGCGCGCCGGAGCGCCGGCCCCGCCACGGTCGCGTCGATCGACGCGCCGGAGCTGCCCGCGGTCGTGTGGCGCGCGCTCAGCCACGGTGCCGCCAGGCGCTACGTGGCGATCACGGCGTACGTCGCACCGAACGGCCGACGCACGAAGGTCCTGACCGAGCTCCGCGCGCGGGTGCGCAAGCTCTTCGGGATCGCGACGACGTGCGGATACGGACCGCGCTTCCTGCACTCGACCGGGCAGCTCCACAAGGGTGGACCTGCGGCGGTCACCGTCGTGCAGCTGACGGCCGACGATCCGGTCGACGTGCCCATTCCCGGCGCCGGCTACAGCTTCGGGACGCTCAAGAGCGCGCAAGCCAACGCCGACGCCGAGGCGCTCGCAGCACGCGGCCGCACCGTGGTGCGCGTGCACCTCGGCCGGAACGTCGAGCGCGGCCTCGAGCGCCTCCGCGCCGCGCTGGCCCGGCGCCCGAAGGCGCGCGGCGCCTCCCGCCGCGTCGCGCACGAGCCCGTCCGCGCTCGCCGCCGCTGACCCGCTACTGCGGCAACGTCGCCGGCACCGCGACGACGGCGGACGAGACGGACTCAACCGCGCGACGGTCGGACGAGCGCGCGGCGGAGCGCACGCCAATCGTCGGCTCCGATCAAACCGAGCGCGGCGGCGATGCCGACGTATCCGGCAGTGGCCGCGATCGCCCCCGCGATCGTCGGCGCCGTGATGCGACCGGCGACGACGGCGATTGCGGCCAGCACGACCAAGGGCGCCACCGCCCGCCACACTGCGACGAGGACCGGGCGTGCCGCGGTCGAGAGGGCGAGGACGATCTGGCCGAGCGCGGCCGTCGCGACCGTCGCCGCGGCCGCGCCGGCGAGCCCGAACGCGCGCACCAGCACGACCTGCATCCCCACCCCCACCACCGCCGCGATCAGGTTCGCCGGCAGCAGCGTACGCTCGGCGCCGCGCGCCACCAGCGCGTGCAGCGTGACGCCGCCGGTCACGGCGAGGAGCGCAATCCAGGCGAGGATCGCGACGGCCGGGCCGGCGGCGGCATAGGCCTCTCCGAAGAGCACCGTCACGAGCGGCGTGGCGCCGACCGCCAGGACGACGATTGCCGCCAGCGCGAGCGCGGCCAGGCGGCGTGCTGCGTCCGCCGCGAGCGCCGCGGCGTCACCGGGGCTCGCGGCCATGCGCGGGAAGAGCGCCAGGAGCGCGCCTTCCGGCAGGACGCCCAGCACTTCGGTCAATCGCGCGGCGACGCCGAGGAGGCCGACGACTCGCGGGCCGGCGAGCATCATCGCGACCAGATGGCCCGCGCGGGTGTGGACGGCGATCAGGAGGGCGTTGCCGCCGAGCGGGGCCGCGACCCCCGCGAGCCGCCCGAGCGTCTCGCCGGTCCCGTGACCGCGAGGCGGGAGATCCGGCCCGACGGCGAGGGCGACCGCCGTCACCAACGCACTCGCCGCGGCGCGCGCCAGGAAGATCGCCGCTAGACCCGCGCCCGCACGCGCGACGACGATCACCGCGCCGCCGCCGACGATCGCGTCGGCGAGCGCGACGCCGGCCATCGCCCCCATGGCACCGCGCGCGCGCAGCACGCCGCGCATCGAGATCGATGCGCCGAAGAGCACGAGCATGCTCGCGGCGAGGCCGGCGCCGGCGAGCATCCGGTTGTCACCGTCGGCGGCGAAAGCCGGCAAGAGGAGCCAGCCGACGGGCACCGCGACCAGAGCCCACACGAGCGCGCGCAGCAGCGCCGTCGCGCCGAGGATCTCGCCGACGCGCGCGGGCGCCGACGACATCGCCGCTACCGCGGCGACCTCGACCCCCTGGTCGGCCATCACCTGGACGAGGGTCATCCCCGCCAGCAGGTAGCCGTAGCGTCCGAACGTCTCCGGCGTGAGGGTCCGCGCGAGCACCAGCACGACGACGAACGCGATGGCGCGCTCGACGACGACCGTCCCGATGCCGACCAGCGCCCCGCGCGCCGTGTCGCTCCCGCTCACGGCGCGCGCCTCGGCACGAGGATCCGATACGGCCCGATGCGACGGATCTCCACGAAACTCCGCTCGAGCATCGCCACGATCGCGGGGTGAGCCGCCGCGGCGTCCTTGAAGGGTCCCGTCACCGCGTCGAGGACGACGATCGTCTCGGGCGGGTGCGCCATCGCCGCCGCAACGAGGGCTTGCTCCTCGTCGGCCGGCGGACGGCCGGGGAAAAAGTAGTCGTGCCGCCACGGCGACGGCTCGCCGAGCGCGAAGTTGACGAGACCGAGCGCCGGAAACCCCGCCACGCTGCGCCGCGTGCGCACCGCCTCGACGAGTTCCGGGAAGCGGCGGAGCGCCTCGTCGCGCAAGAGATCCCAGCGCACGTCGATGCGCGCGAGCGGAGGCGGTGACGGTTCCGCGCCGAGCGCGGCGGCGATCACCGGCACCGTTGGCGCGAACCGCCCGACCGCGGCGACGGCGACCAGGACGGCGAGGACACTCGAGACCCACGGCGCGAGTCCCGCCGCGACGATCGTCAGGACGGCGAGGCTCGCCGGCGCGAGCGGCAAAAGGTGCCAGAAGTCCATGCGCGGGAAGAGTGCGAGGTAGCCGAGCGCTGCCGCCGCCACGACGGCGATTGCGGGCCGCGCGCGCACCCGCCCGCTCGCGATGAGCGTCGTCGCCGCCAGGTGCGCGAGCGGAAAGAGCGCGAACCACGCGGCATCCGCGCCCATGCGGATGCTGTGAACGGTGCCAGCCCCATCGAGCTGGCCCGTCAGACCCCCGAGCGTCGGATGCCCGGCATGGTAGACGCGCACCGTGTCGGTGCCGACCTGCAGCAGGTCGGTCACCACGGCGGTCCAACCCGCCTGCGCGACCATGATGCCGACGACGCTACCGGCGGCGACGGCGAAGCCCGTCCCGAGGCGGACGAGATCGGTCACGATCCCCGTCCCGTTCCGGGCCCGCACGAGCGCCACTACGAGCGGAAGCAGCGGCACGACGAACACGACGGCGAGAAGCACGTCCAAGAACTCGTGCAGGAGCAGCACGACGCCGGCGAGCAACGCGAGCGCGACCGCGATGCCGATGCCGCGGCCCGCACCCTCCTCCGCGCGGCCCGCGAGGACGATCGTGATCGCGGCCGCGGCGAGGCCGAGGACCCCGGTGTTCTGCTTGAAGGCGAACGCGACACCCCAGAGCACGCCGACGAGCACGACCGGCGCCTGCTGCCTGCCGAGCAGCAGGATGGCGACGAGGCCGAGCGCGTCCGCGTACCAGGCCGGATAGGGGATGTTGCCGGGCGCGCAGACACCGGGAGCCACCGGCAGGAAGAACCCGATCAGCAGGAGGACGGCGACCGCCGCGCATCTCCGCCCCCCGAACGTGCCCGCCAGCCGCGCCAAGAGCGCAGCCCTGAGCCCATGAACGATCGCGAGTCCCGTCCGTACCGTCGTGATCGACGCCCCCCACCAAGCGAACGCGGGCAGGTGCAGCCAGTAGAGCGCCGGCCCGTATCCCACGTGAAAATCACGATATGGGACTTGCCCGTGCGCGACCCGATCCATGTGGGCCAGCAGCGCGCCCTCGTCGGCGAGCTCGATGCCATACCGGCGCAGGGTGAGGCTGTACGCCGCAACGACCAGGCCGGCGGCCACCGCCCAACCCCAACCGGCTTCGCCCCGACGTATCTTGGGGCTATGCGAGCTTTCCTGGCTCTTCACCATGAGGGAAAGTCGTTTGCCTGGCGATCGCGATGCGCTATAGTGCGAGCCCAATGAGCCGCCCCGGAATCTGCACGGTGTGCCGCCATCGCAAGGACAAGGTCCATCGGAGCCGCGCCTCGGGAAAGCTCGTCTGCCCTGCCTGCTCGGACCGGCTGCGCTTGCGCGTCGACACGTGCGTGAGCTGCGGCACGCGCAAACTGCTGCAGGCGCGCGGACGGTGCTTCGCCTGCTACAAGCGTGAATGGCGCGCGCGGCGGGGAAACGAGCATGCCCCGGCGGCGTCGGCGCCGGCCGTAGACATGCTTCGCACGGCCTGACTGTGCCGTCGCGTCCGTCTCCCCCGCCCCGACCACGGGCTAGGGCCTAGGGAGCACCGGGCGTCCTGTCAAGGTAGCCGACCCAAGACTACGTCTTGGGTCGGGGGTGGATTCGCTGGTGTAGCGTTGGTGGTACGCGCGAGCGGTATGCCGCGGCCAGCAAAGCTGGCGCGGCATGCGAGGGACGCACCGACGCTTGCGCGGATCGTGCGGATGACCGACGGCACGCGTCTGACGGAACGACTGAGCGCGAAGATGCGGCTCAGGTCGTCAGCGTGCGAACCTCAGCGCAGTCGCTTAGCGCGCAGTCCAGAGGCGGACCGTCAGGTCCGGGCCCGTCGTCACGTTGAGGAGCGCGAGCGACACGCGGGGGCCGCCGGCGGTCGAGGCGAGGACGTGTCCGTCGGGGGACCAGGCGACCGCGCTCACGATATCCGCGTGACCCTCGAGCCGATCGTACGGAGCGCCGCTCGCCGCCTCGAAGACGTGGACGGCACGATCAGCGCCGCCGACGGCGACGAGCGTGCCGTCGGGGCTCCAATCGAGGCCGTGCAAGGCGGCGCCCGACGGCGACTCGACGTGCACGACGGACTCGCCCGACGCGAGATCGTAGATCACGAGCGCACCGTCGTTGCCGGCGGCCGCGGCCCGGGTGCCGTCGGGCGCGACGCGTACGTTCCAGATCCATCCGCTGCGCGAATCCGCCCAGCGCGGCGCGTGAACGGCAATGGACGGGTTCGCCTGGCACCAGCTCGGCTGTGCTTCGTAGGAGAGCGTCGCGAACGTCGCGATCGTTGCTGCGTCGAAGCCGTCGACGGCCGGATCGAAGTCCCACGCCTTCACGTGGCCGCGTCGATCGCCGGTCACGAGGCCGCGACCGTCGGGCTGCCACGCAACGGACGCGAAGTTGCCGGCGTCCTTGTCGTACAGCACGCCGACGACACGGAACTGGTTCGGGCCCGGCTCGAGCGACCAGACGCGGATCATGCGATCGCGGCTCGCCCCGGCGAGGAAGCGGCCGTCGGGCGAGAACGCGAGGCCGAGCGTCCAGCCGTTGATCTCGCCGAGCGCGCGGATGCCGCCGTCGGTCGCGTTCAGCTGCCCCGGCTTGCACGTGACGCTCCCCGGCGCGCCGGCGTCCCACAGTTTGATCGCGTGATCGCCGGCGCCCGATGCGACGACGTCGCCGAGGAACGGGTTCGCCGTCCACGCCGTCGCGACGACGAAGAAGTAATGGCACGAGAAGCTCTTCTCGAGCGCTTTCGTCGCCACGTCGGCGATGCGCGTGTCGTAGCGCAGCCCCGAGGACGGCTCGCGGAAGCGGCCGCCGACCGCGAGCCGCGTGCCGTCGGGCGACCAGGCGATCGCGAGCCCGCGCCCGGGCAGCGTGATCGATCCATCGTCGGCGAAGTGCACGTTCGCCGGCGTCGTCGGGACGTCCGGTGTTCCGCCCGCCGGCTGTCGCGGCGTGCGCGGCTTGTGTGGACGGTGCGGGCGATGCGGCTCACGCGCCATCGCCCCCGTCACCATCACCACGCACAGCACCGCCCCCAACCACCACCGCAGCCGCCGCATGCCGGTCGATGGAGCAACGTGCGTTCCACGTGCGCGAGCCCGGCACGACGTGCGACGCCTCGGCAGTGGCGCACAACAATGGCCGCGCGCCGCTGCCGCGACGTCGCGGGTGCGCCATGCGGTGTGCCGCGGCGCACGGTTGACGTGCTTCTACCCTGGAGTTAAGCGCCGCGCATGTTGACGCTCTATCACTCGGCGCAATCGCGCTCCGTTCGCCCGCGCTGGCTGCTCGAAGAGATCGGCGTGCCGTACGAGCTCGTGCAGCTGAACCTGCAAAGCGGTGAGCAGCGCAAACCCGAGTACCTGAAGATCAACCCGAACGGCACGGTCCCGGCGCTCGTCGACGGTGAGGTGCGGCTCTTCGAATCCGCGGCGATCTGTCAGTACCTCGCCGATCGCTTTCCGGAGAAGAAGCTCGCGCCGCCGGTCGGCACGCCCGCGCGCGGCTACTACTACCAGTGGACCCACTATGCGACGTGCACGATCGAGCCGCCGCTCCTCACCATCTTCCTGCACACGGTGATGAAGCCCGAGGCGGAGCGGATCCCGCAGCTCGTGCCGCCGGCGCGCGAGCAGCTCCGCGCGGCGCTCGGCGTCCTCGAGCAGGCACTCACCGGGCGCACGTTCCTCCTCGGCGACGAGTTCAGCGCCGCCGACGTGATGGTGGCATCGACGCTCGCGTGGGCGCAGATGCTCGGCCTGATCGACGCGGGCACGCCGTCGACTGCCGCATACCTCGGTCGGCTGATGGGGCGACCCGCGTTCCAGCGCGCCATGGCCGACTGAATTTGCGCGGGCGGGCACCCACACGCCCGCGAGACGGTGGGCTATGTGCGCGCCGGAACTGGGATCGTTCGGGAGCTGACCTTGTAAGTGACGCTCGCCGTTGCCGCGAGCGCGTGCGATTTCGTCTGGACTTCCACCCGGCAGAAGACGGTCGAGCGGCCGCGTTTTTCCACCCAAGCTTCGGCGACGGCGTCCTCCTTGGTGATGGCCTCCAGGTATTGGACCGTCATGCCGATCGTCAGGAGGGCGCGGCGCTCGTCGTAGGCGCTGCCGATCGCGGGGACGACGACCGTGTCGATGAGCGTTGCGATGGCGCCGCCGTGGACCACGCCCTGCGGCTGGTCGAGCTCCCGACGGTATGGCAGGCGCATGCGCGCGTAGTCGGCGCGGACCTCTTCCAAGACCAAGCCGACGTAGCCGGGAAAGAAGACCGCACCGCCGCCGGCCTGGCCGAAGCCTTCCCAGATGCGGAGGCGCTCCGCGGAGAGCGGCGCGTGACGGTCGGCGTGGCGGGGTGCGGTCATCGCGGTCGCTTCTTTCCGGCGCGTCGCGCCGTGGCAAGTGCGTGCGCGGGCGTGCTAAGCGCGCTCGGCCGATCATGGAGTGGAAGCGATATCCGTACACGCCCGATTGGGGCGATCCCGCGTGGTTCACGTTTCCCGCCGTCGACGGCTGTCGAGCCGACCTCGGCATGGCGACCTACTTCGTCGACGGCTTCCTCCGTGGCCGGCAGTCCGGGCGCGACTACGCGTTCATGGTCATCGTCACCGACATGCGCGTGCTCGCGAAGCGGGTGCGCGCGAGCTTCTACACCTTTGCGCTCTACGACCGTGCCGCGCGGCGCTACGGCACGTATACCGACTACGACTTCCCCGCCCCGCCGCGCATCCGCCGCGGCCACAAGCTCGACGGCGCGCCGGGACACCTCGATCTCCGCTACGCTTCGTCGGCGGGGCCGGTCCGCTGGCAGAACGCACGCGACGACGCCGGCACATTCGTGCCGTTCGCGTGGACGCTCGACCTGCGCGGTCGCGACCACCACGGCGCATCGATGGCGCTCGCCCTCGACGTCGACGCGACCCGCCCACCCGCGCCGCTCGGCGGCCGCGCGCGCGGCGGCGAGATGATGTTCCTCGGCGTCGGCTCGACGTTCTCGTACTTCCAGAGCGGGCTTCGCATGCGAGGCGAGCTCGCGTGGGGCGACACGCGCGAGGCGGTCGACGGCGAGATCGGCTGGATCGACCGCCAGTGGGGCGTCGAGGACTTCAGCCGCCATCAGGATCGCCGCAGCGCGCGCTATCGAAACGAGTGGCGCGTGATGCAGCTCTCGAACGGCTGGGACATGAGCTGCTTCCACCAGTATCTCCGACCGGCCCGGAACGCCGTCGTCCCGTGGACGGGGCTCTCCGCACAGGGCCCCGCACCCGACTTCGCGATCCGCGCGACCACCGACGTCGCGCTCGAGTTCCCGGAGTTCATCCGCAGCCCGGGCATCGTCCGCGGCCGCGAGCTCCTGACCGACGGCCCGCGCTACTTCCCGTATCGCTATCGCATGACGGCACCCGCGTTCGGCCTCGACGTCGCGGCCGAGCCCTGGACGGACGCGCCCGCCCACGATCTGCCGATCGAGTACTGGACGGGGCCGGTCACGATTGCCGGCCGCGTCTTCGACGAGCCCGTCACCGGGGTCGGCTTCGACGAGCGGAGCCGCCCGTGGATCCACGGCTACGAGATCGCCGAGGCCCTGCGCCTCACGGTCACGCACGCGGCGGACGTGGCGCCGGACACGAAAGCGGAGCTCGCCTACCGCGCGTGGGAGGTCGAAGCGCTGGCGCTCAGGGACGCCGCCGCGGCGCATCGTCACACGACGCAGTACGTCCGTCCCCTGCTCGACGGCGTCCCCGCCGCATCGCGCGAGCGACTCGCGTCCATGGTGCACGACCTCGTGGAGGTGCTGGCATCGAAGCGCCGCCTTCCCTGAGGCTCGCCGGACCTTGTATAGCCACCCGATGGCGACGATCCGGACGAGCGACCACGACGGCGGCGTGCGCACGCTCACGCTCGACCGTCCGCCCGCGAACGCGCTCGACGAGACGCTCCTCGCGGACCTCGGCGTCGCGATCGAGACGGCCCGCACCGACGACGCCGTCCGCGCGCTCGTCTTGACCGGCGCCGGCGCCTTCTTCAGCGGCGGCTTCGACCTGACGGCACCGCGCCGTGACACTGCCGAAGCCCTCCGATTGCAGGACCTCTATCGCGACGTGCACGTGGCCCTGCTCGCGTTCCCCAAGCCCACCCTCGCGCAACTCTCGGGCCACGCGATCGCCGGCGGCCTCGTGCTGGTCCTCGCCTGCGACTACCGCCTCGGCGCCGACGCCGACTACAAGGTCGGGCTGAACGAGGTCGCGATCGGCGCGTCCTTCCCGCGGGCCGCGCTCGAGATCGTGCGCCTGCGGCTCGCGCACGCGCGGGCTGCCGAGCTCCTGCTCGGCGCCGCGCTCTATCCCGCGAGCCAGGCCGTACGGCTCGGCATCGTCGATGAGGTCCTGCCGGCCGACACGCTGGCCGACACCGTCCGCCGCCGCGCGGCGCGGATGGGCGCCTTCCCCCGCGATGCCTATGCCCACACGAAAGCTTCACTCGTCGAGGATGCCGTCCGTCGCACGATGCACGAGCCGCCCGATGTCGCGGCACGCACCGCGGCGGTCTGGACCACGCCCGAGAGCCGCGCCGCCCGTGCACGGCAGCGTGCGAAGCTCGGTCGTGGTTGACGTCGCGCGGTGAATGACGAAGAAGAACCTACTCGGAGGAAGCGATGCGAGTCGTGGTGAATCTCGACCTCTGTGAAGGCAACGCGCTCTGCGTGAAGGAAGCGCCCGAGGTCTTCGCGCTCGGCGACGACGACATCGCGCGCGTGCTCGTGGAGCATCCGGCCGAGGCGCTCCGCGCCAAGGTCGATCGCGCCGTCCGCCGCTGCCCGCGGAACGCTCTCACGCTCGTCGAGGACTGAGCGCGCGTGCCGACGCTCGCGCTGACCGGCAAGTCCGCGCTCGTGACCGGAGGCGGCAGCGGCATCGGGCTCGCCTGCGCCCGCGCCCTCCTGCGCGACGGCTGCCACGTGACGATCATGGGCCGCACCGAGGCCCGCCTGCACGGTGCCGTTGCCGCGATGCAGGCCGAGGCGCCGGCGAACGCCCGGGTTGCCTCGATCGCCGGCGACGTGACGAGCGAGGATGCCGTCGCCGCGGCCGTCGCGCTCGCGGCGGAGGCGACAGGGAAGCTCGACGTCGCGATTGCGAACGCCGGCGCGGGCGCGGGCGGGCCGCTCTTCGCCACCACCGTCGAGATGTGGCGCTACACCGTCGACGTGAACCTCACGGGCACCTTCCTCACCGTGAAGCACGCGGGCCAGCACATCGCCGCATCGGGCGGCGGCGCCATCGTCGCCATCTCGTCGATCGCGGGGCCGCTCACCCACCGCTTCATGGCGCCCTACTGCGCGTCGAAGGCCGGCGTCGAGATGCTGATCCAGGTCGCCGCCGACGAGCTCGGGTCGCTCGGCGTGCGCTGCAACGCCGTCCGCCCCGGCCTCGTCCCGACCGAGATGGCCGACCCGCTCGTGCAGGATCCGGCGATCGTCGACGACTATCTCGATCAGACGCCGCTCGGGCGGCTCGGCCGTCTCGAGGACATCGCGGCGGCCGTCCGCTACCTCGCCGGACCCGAGTCGGATTGGGTCACGGGCCAATGCCTCGCCGTCGACGGCGGGCATACGCTCCGGCGCGGGCCGCGCATCGAGACGATG
>OEKX01000651.1_pt1 | contig 10506 bp, 5 predicted proteins | sample 1503491 | NCBI WGS metagenome assembly OEKX01 (sample SAMEA104379567, study PRJEB20068) | metagenome | isolation source: 1998 | reverse complement strand
ACATGGCGTCGTCCGATATCATGCGGGGACGCCGAGCCGCTCGCGCACGCGCGCGATGAGCCAATCGACGCGATCCTTGCCCCAGAAGCGCTCGCCCTCGACGACCCATGTCGGGACGCCCGGACACTCGGCGCGATCGAAGTCGTGGAGGGCTTGCTCGAGCATGTCGCCGGGACCTGGCTCCATCGCCGCCGCGAGCAGGCGCTCCGCATCGAGCCCCGCGGCGACGGCGGCCCGTCCTACTACCGCCGGCTCGTTCACGTCCAGCCCCTCGACCCACGCGGCGTGGAAGAGCGCGTGGTCGAGCGCGTCCTCGTGTCCGCTGCCGAGCGCAGCGTAGTACGCGCGCGCCGGCAGCTCCTCGCGTGCGAGCGGCGACGCCGCCCAGCGCGACGCGCGCTCCGCGAACGCGTCGGGCGGCGGCGGCTCGAAGGGGACGTCGAAGCGACGCGCCCAGCGCAGGCAGTCCTCGCGATGATAGCCGCTCCGCCGCGCCGGCTCGTGCCCGCCGAGGAGGTCGGCGACCTTCACGCCGCGTGCTTTCGGGATGCAGATCGGTCGCCGCACGACGTCGACCGGCAGCTTCGCGAGCACGCGCGTCGCGAGCACCATGCCGAGGTACGCGTTCGGGGAGTGGTAGATCGTGTAGGAGACGACGCGGAGCATCGACCCCTCCTCTACCGCACGCGCGTGACGCGGGACACAGAGGAGCCTCATCGCATTGCGCGAGGTAGATCGCAGGCGTCAAGCCGGCCTCGAATTCCTCCACCACTGCGTGGAGTCCCGGTCCGAAGCCCGCGCCCATCAGCGGATGCGCTCCTCCACCTCCGTCCGGCGGGGTTCCGCGCGACCTCAGCGGATCGAGAAGGGCACGTGCTCGTACCCGTGGACGTTCGACATGTGCACCCGCACGCACCGCCCCTCGTCCACGTCGTAGCGCGGAAACCGCCGCGAGAACTCCTCGAGCGCGACGCGGCTCTCGAGTCGGGCGACCGATGCGCCGAGACAGAAGTGCACCCCGTGACCAAGCGCCAAGTGCTGCTCCGGCCGCCGGCCGACGTCGAACCGGTCCGCGTCCGGGAACTCGCGCTCGTCGCGGTTCGCGGCCGCCGTCAGCAAGAGGATGCGCGACCCCTTGGGCACGGTCCGGCCGTGCCACTCGACGTCGCGCGTCGTCATGCGGCCCTGGTACTGCGACGGCGACGTGAAGCGGAGCACCTCCTCGACCGCGTCGGGGATGATCGCCGGGTTCGCGAGAACCCGCGCGTACTCGTCCGGATGCCGCGCGAAGAGCACGCAGGCGTTCGCGAGCAGCTTCGTCACGGTCTCGTTGCCGGCCGCACCGAGAAGGTTCAGGAAGCCGATGATCTCGCCGTCGGTGAGACGCGTCGGCGTGCCGCCGTCGTCTTCGACCTCGGCGTGGATGAGCGCGCCCATGAGGTCGTCCTTGGGCGCCTTGCGCAGCGCCTCCACGAATCCGACCCAATACTGCATCATGCTGGCCATGCCGATCATGGCGCGCTCGGGGATGGCGGGCGTGCCGTGATCGCGCTCGAGCGAGACGTCCATCCATTCCCGGAGCTGGCGGCGATCGCCCTCCGGCACGCCGAGGAGCGTGAAGATCACCCCCATCGGCAGCGGCATCGAGATGTCGTGGACGAAGTCACCGCCGCCATCGCGCGCGACGGCGTCGAGAAGCCGCGTCACCGTCGCGCGGATGAACGGCTCGAGCTCGGCCACGCGACGCGGCGTGAAGGCGCGGCTCACGAGCTTCCGCAGGCGATCGTGCCGCGGCGGATCGAGGAAGATGATCATCGGCCGTGTCTCGAACAACTGTGGATCGACCCGCTCGAGCGTCGTGCCTTCCGCCGAGCTGTAGCCTTCCCAGTCGAGGGAGGCGGCGAGCACGTCGCGATAGCGCGACAGGGCCCAGAAGTTCAGCGCGTCGTTCCGATAGAGCGGCGCGTGGTCGCGCAGCCAGCGGTAGGTCGGATACGGGTCCTCGTGGAACTCGTACGAGAAGGGATTGAGGTCCATCGCGCTCATTTCTTGTCGAGCAGCATCGGCTTGTAGGTGAACGTGCGGAAGAGCTCGGCCTGGTCGCCCATGTGCGGGTCCGCCTCGCCGGAGAGGAAGGCCAGGTGCTTGATGAAGCCCGACTGCCCGGGCGCGATCACGTTCACGCCGCGGATCGGCTTCGCGAGCTCGAGCGCCTGCATGTACGTGCTCCGGTTCTCGGACGGCGCCTTCCCGAACGACGTCGGCTTCGTGCCGGCGGCGAGCAGGTTGTTCGCGAAGTCGTCGAGGCAGTCGTAGTCGAGGTCGACGGGCGGCTGCCATTTCCACGCCGTCGGATCGGCCGTGCCGAAGCCGTGGACCGCATCGCTCGAGCCGTCGCACTTCCCGAACCCCATCTCGGGCAGCGCGGCGGTGCCCGACAGCAGCGCGATCGCGTCGTTCAGGCTCTCGACGATGATGCGATCGCGATTGCCGCCGAAGTAGTCGCCCGCGTACTGCTGCGGCACGCCGGACTGCGCGCCGCGCAGCACGTGGAGCAGCATGTTGTACGTCGTCTCGCCGAGATAGTCGTTGCCGTCGATCGCCGTGTCGGTGAAGTCGACCGTGCCGACGTACGGCGCGCCGGGCATGCCGCCGCCCCAGAGGTTCTGCTTGAGCGCGTACCACCACTGGAAGAAGATCGACATGCCGGCCTGGTCGCGCGACGGGTTGTACGTCGGGCTGTAGTGTCCGTTCGCGAAGATCTGCGAGGTGTCCGCGAGGTACGCGTTCCAGTCGACGAGGATCTGCACGACCTGCCCCAGCGTCGGATGCGTGCCCGGGTCGACGAGCGGGTCGTTCGCCGACTGGAGAGCCGCATACGCCTGCTGGATGAACGGGACGAGCGTAGGCGCCGCAGCGCGGATCGTGTCGGTCGAGCCGTCCATCGTGCCGACGTCGCGCTCGATCGCCGTCACGTCGTCGAGCGTCATCGACGTGTTCCCTGCGAGCAGGAACTCCATGCGCTGGGAGCGGTAGACCTCGCCCCAGTGCTCGTCGTGCGAGTTGCCCTCGAAGACGTACGGCTTGTCGGCCGGCTTCGTGTTCCAGTTCGTGAGCCAACCCTGCGTCGGGTTCACCGACAGGATCGACTTCGAGAACGGCACGTAGCGTTCGCCGCCGGCGTGCGTGCCCCACTCCTGTGTGCCGCTGCCGTCGGCCGGCAGCCGATCGTCGAAGCCGTCGGGGAATGCGGGGCGCGCGCCGGCGCTCCAGTACGCGATGTTCCCCTTCTGGTCGGCGAAGAAGAAGTTGTGGAGGGAGACCACCTGGTGCACGGACTCCTGGAATTGGTCGAAGCTCTTGTCGAGCCCGAACCCGAGGAAGCCCTCGACCGTCGACGACTCGTTCTTCCAGTACGCGGTCTTGTAGGTGAACGCGCGCGGCGGCACGGCGGCGAGGTCGAACTCCATCACGTAGCCGTGGAAGTGCGCCGGGTCGCAGTCGTTCACGCGGAAGACGTTGTAGAGGAGCGGGCCGTCGTTCGCGCTCGGCCCGCCGGGCGCGTAGGCCGCGGGCTTCGTCGAGTCCTCGCCGGAGAAGTGGAACGTCTCCGTTCGCCGATCGAGCGGCACGTAGGCGCCGTCGAGCAGCGCCGCGTACTGCGCGTCGGCCGTCTGCGGCTCCGGCGAGGCCGGGCTCTGGAGGGTCTCCACGTACAGCGTCGAGTTGTCGATCTCGCCCGACGTGGTCGTGAACGCGAAGCGGTTCGTCTGTCCGATCAGCACGCCCGGCACGCCGGCGATCATCATCCCGCCGGCGCGCATCGGCTTCGAGTTGACGTACATCTCGAGGTCGATGTTCGGGTTGTCGAAGCCCTCCTGCGGCCCGCCCCAGAGGAGCGCCTTCTTCGTCGCGCTGCGTCCCGGCGAGACGAGCCAGGCGTTGCTGCCGGACTTGATGAAGACGCCGAAGCGCCGGTTCGCCTCCTTGGCCTGGCGCTCCATCCGATTCGCCGCCGCGAGCCCACGCAGCACGGTCGACGGCGCGAGCGTGCGCAGGAAGTCGTGCTGCGCGCGATACGGATCGCGCGGGATCGACGCGTGTGCCGCCGGCGGCACGAAGAGACCGATCACGTCGGCGAGCATCGAGCGCGAGGCCGGCGACGCATCCGCGATCGGCACCGGGGTCTTCCCGCCCTTCACCTTGTTGATGGCGCCGTCCTTCGGCACGGTCGTCGGTGCGTTCGGGTCGCTCACCCAGCGGACGTCCTCGAACACCCGGCGCGCGGCGTCGGCGTCGCCGAGCTTCGCGGTCAAGTAGTTGAGGAGCGCCGCCTGGCGGAGCTGGCGGCCACCGCCGCTGCCGAAGCGACCGGCGAGCAGCACGCCGATTGCTCCGACGTCGGTCACGCGCCACGCGTCGGGCTTGTAGACCTCGGTGCCGCCGATCGTCTCGACGGTGTAGCGCACGCCGCTCGGGATGACGCCGTTCCCGATGAGCCGGATCGCCGTCGGCACGAAGAAGAACTCGTGCGGCACGTTCGCGAGCGTCGTGTCGGCGTAGATCTGGTCGACGTACGCGTTCACGCCGTCGACGAAGCCCTGCACGAGCGTCTGCACCGGGCAGGACACGGTCGAGTAGAGGTACTGCTGCTCCTCCTCCGAGTAGAACTGCCGGCGCGCGTCGACGTCGTCCGACAGGAAGTCCGTGCCGAAGAGCTCGGCGACGTTGCCGGTCGCGGACTTCCGGACGAGCTCCATCTGGAAGAGACGGTCCTGTGCTTGCGCTTGTCCCATCCCGTAGCCGACGTCGTAGAGCGTACGCGCCTTCACGTGCGGCACGCCGTAGTCGTCGCGCGTGATGCGTACCTTCAAGTGCTTCGGCTTCTTGACCGTGCACGCGACCGGCGAGCGGGCGTTCGCCGTGCAGATCGCGTCGGCCACCGACGGGCCGGCGAGCAGGGCCAGCAAGAGCGCGATGCGGATCGGCATCGTCGGATCAAACGTCGCCGGACGGCCGCGCGTCAAGTCGCGCGGGTCGACGCGGCACGCACGATCACGCGCGTCGTTCGGCCTGCGGCTGGTCGGCCGCCTCGGGCGCCGTGGCCGCGCGACGGCCGAGCAGATCGACCAGCGTGCGCAAGAGCCCGGACGGATCGATCGGCTTCGCGAGGTGGCCGTCGAAGCCGGCCTCACGCGCCCGCTGCCGGTCGCGGTCGCGGGCGAAGGCGGACAGCGCGAGCGCCGGGAGGCGACCGACGGGCGCCGGCAGCGTCCGCGTGCGGCGCATGAGCGAGTAGCCGTCCTCGCCGGGGAGACCGATGTCGCACAGCATGACGTCGAACTCCTGGGCGACGAGCCGGCGCATCGCGTCCTCCGCGGACGCCGACGGCGCCACCGCGGCGCCGGCCTGGGAGAGGACGAGCATCATCACGTTGCGCGTGTCGGGATCGTCCTCGACGAGGAGGATGCGGACGCCGTCGAGCCGGGCGTCGTCGTCCGCACCGCGAGCCTCCACCGGCACCGTCGTGCGGCTCTCGTCGAGGAGCGGCAGCGCGACCGTGAACGTGGCGCCGTGCCCTTCCCCGCCGGAGTGCGCCGTCACGTTGCCGCCGTGCATGTCGACGAGCTGCCGGACGATCGTGAGGCCGACGCCGAGGCCGCCGGCGCGCCGCGTGACGCCGCCGTCCGCCTGGCGGAAGCGCTCGAAGACGTGCGGCAGGAAGCTCGGCGCGATGCCGCAGCCGGTGTCCCGCACCCGGAGGATCGCGGTCCGCTCGGCGGACGACACCCCGACGTCGACGCGCCCGCCCGCCGGCGTGAACTTGATCGCGTTCGACAGCAGGTTCGCGACCACCTGCTGCAGGCGGTCGCCGTCGCCCGCCACCGGCATCGGCGTGCCGTCGATCGCCGGGACGATGCGGACGTCCTGCGCTTCCGCCATCGACGCCAGCGAGTCGACGGCCGCCTGGACGATGGGGCGGAGATCGAGCGGCTCGAAGCGCAACGACATCTTTCCGGTCATGATGCGCGAGACGTCGAGGAGGTCGTCGATGATGCGCGCCTGCGCCGCGACGCTCCGCTCGATCGCCTCGGCGACCGTACCGATCTTCTCGGCCGGCAGCTTCTGCTGGCGGAGCACCCAGGCCCACGACCTGAGCGCGTTCAGCGGCGTCCTGAGCTCGTGCGACACGGCCGAGATGAACTCGTCCTTCAGCCGGTTCGCCTCGCGCGCCTCGCTGAAGACCGCGTTCTCGATCGCGATCGACGTCATCTGCGCGAGCTGGACGAGCAGGTCCTCGTCCTCCTGGTCGAAAGGCGCGTCGATCCGCCGCGCCACCTCGAGCACGCCGATGTTGACGCCCGTCCGCCCGATGAGCGGCACGCCGAGCCCGTGGTAGCGGTCGCCGGCGGGATGTTGCCAGATCGTCCGGACGACGCCGTTCGTCCGGCGGACGTCGGCCGTGATCGGCGACTCGCGTCCGTCGCCGGCGCCGTTCGACTTCGCCATGCCCGTCACGTGCCGGGTGCGCCGCTCGTCGACCTCCGCGACCGTCGAGGCCATCGCGACGTCGAGGATGTCGACCGCGCTCGTCGTCGCGAGCGCGGTCATCGCGTCGATCGTGTCGGCGGAGTTGATGGCGAGCGAGGCGAGCGTCAGCTGATGGAGCTGCTCGGTGCGCCGGCGCAATCGCTCGGCCTGCCGCCGCACCTCCGCGCTCGCCCGGAAGAGCTCGACGAGCACGGACACCTTGGTCCGCAGCACCTCGGGCACGACCGGCGCCATGATGTAGTCGACCGCGCGCAGCGAGTACCCCTTCGCGACGTGCATCTCCTCGGTGAACGCGGTGATGAAGATGATCGGCGTGTTCGCGGAGCGTTCCCGGTCCCGGATCAGCGCGGCGGTCTCGAAGCCGTCCATCCCCGGCATCCGCACGTCGAGCAGGACCACCGCGAAGTCCCGCTCGAGGAGACGCCGGAGCGCCTCGCGCCCCGACTGGGCTTTGACGATGTCGACGTCGAGCATCAGCAGGATCGACTCCAACGCGGTCAGCTTGTCCGCGTTGTCGTCGACGATGAGGACGGTCGGACGCTCGACCGTAGCGCTGGGGAGATGGCGCATTGCGATCAGCGGCAGAGCCAGAGGCGGAGCAGCGTCAGGAGCTGCTCGCGGTCGATGGGCTTGGCCAGGTAGTCGGACGCTCCCGCCTCGATGCACTTCTCTCGATCGCCGCGCATCGCCTTCGCAGTGACGGCGACGATCGGCAGGTTCCGGAAGCCCGCGTTCCCGCGGATCCGCCGGATGGTCTCGTACCCGTCCATCTCCGGCAGCATGATGTCCATGAGGACGCCGTCGATGCCGGGCGTCCCGTGCAGGATCGCGATTGCCTCGCGACCGTTCTCCGCCGGGACGACCACCATGCGATGGCGCTCGAGCATGCTCGTCATGGCGTAGATGTTCCGGATGTCGTCGTCGACGATGAGGATCTTCTTCCCGACGAGGAGCGCGTCGCGGTCGTGCAGCCGCTCGAGCATGCGGCGCTTCGTGTCCGTCATCTTGATCGCGGCGCGGTGGAGGTAGAGCGCGGTCGTGTCGAACAAGCGCTCGTGCGCCGTCGGATCCTTCGTGATGATCGATTGCGTGAGGCGCGCGAGCCGCTCTTCGTCGTGCTGTACCAGGTCGCGCGCAGTGTAGACCACGATCGGGCCGTCGCGGCGGACGGACTCGCGCCGCAGGCTCTCGATCAGCTCGAGGCCGTCCATGTCGGGCAGGCCCAGGTCGACGACCGTGCAGTCGAAGCCTTCCTGGCGCGAGAGGCGGAGCGCCTCCTCGCCGGTCGCGACCGCGGTCGTGTGGACGTCGCCGTTGCCGATGAGCTCGACCAGGTGCTCGCGCTGCAGCCGGTCATCCTCGACCAGCAGCAGGCTCTTGACGGGTCGCGCGACGCAGTCGGTGAGCCGATCGAGGACGCCCGTCACGTCGTCGCTCGTGAGCGGCTTCGACGCGACGCCGAGCGCGCCGTGGGCGATGCCGTACTCGAGCTGGTCCTGGACGGAGATGATGTGGACGGGGATGTGGCGCGTCGCGAGGTCGCCCTTCAATTGGCTCAGGAGACGCCAGCCGCTCACGTCCGGCAAGCGGACGTCGAGGGTGATGGCGTGCGGCATGTACTCCTGCGCGAGCGCGATGCCGGCGGCGCCACGCGTCGCGACGAGCGCCTTGAAGCCGCGCGCGTGCGCCGACTCGAGCAGCACGCGCGCGAAGGCCGCGTCGTCCTCGACGATCAGGAGCACCCGGTCGTTCGGCTGGATGTCCAGCCGATCGTCCTCGATGGTGTCGTCGGGCGGGAGGACGACCTCGACGGCCTCGTGCGTGGTCGGGGGGACGTCGCGGATCGTGAGCCGGCTGCGGGCCGCCGCACGCGCCACCGCCGCCGTCGACTGCGGGAGATAGAGCTTGAACGTGCTGCCGCTCCCGGGCGTGCTGACGACGGCGATCTCGCCGCCGAGCACACGCGCGATCTCGCGGCTGATCGCGAGGCCGAGGCCCGTACCGCCGTAGCGGCGGCTCGTGCTGCCGTCGGCCTGCTGGAAGGCCTCGAAGATGATGTGCTGCTTGTCGGCCGGGATGCCGATGCCGGTGTCGGTGACCGAGAAGGCGACGACCGTCGCCGCGCGGTTCAAGAGATCGTTCTCCGGGCTCCACCCTTCCGAGGCGACGCCCATCGAGAGGGTGACGCCGCCGCGCTCGGTGAACTTGAACGCGTTCGAGAGGAGGTTCCGTAGGATCTGCTGGAGGCGCTTGAAGTCGGTGTGCAGCGTGACCGGCGTGCGCGGGTCGATCTCGATCGTGAAGAGGAGGTTCTTCGACTCGGCGACCGGCCGGAAGGTCCGCTCGATGTACTGCTCGAGGTCGCCGAGGAGCAGGTCGCTCGGATCGATCGCGACGGTGCCGGACTCGATCTTCGCGAGGTCGAGGATGTCGTTGATGAGCTTCAACAGGTCGTTGCCGGAGGAGTGGATCGTCTTCGCGTAGTCGATCTGGCGCGACGAGAGGTTGCCGTCGACGTTGGTGGAGAGCTGCTCGGCGAGGATCAGGAGGCTGTTCAGCGGCGTGCGCAGCTCGTGCGACATGTTGGCGAGGAACTCGGACTTGTACTTGGAGGTGAGGGCCAGCTGCGACGCCTTCTCCTCGAGGGCCTGGCGGGCCTGCTCCACCTCTTGGTTCTTCCGCTCGACCTCCGCGTTCTGGTCGGCGAGCAGCATCGCCTTCTCCTCGAGCTCGGCGTTCGAGCGCTGCAGCTCGTGCTGCCGGACCTGGAGCTCGGTCGCGAGCGATTGCGACTGCTTGAGCAGGTCTTCCGTGCGGGTATTCGCCTCGATCGTGTTCAGCACGATGCCGACCGACTCCATCAGCTGATCGAGGAAGCCCTGGTGGGTCGCGCTGAAGCGGTCGAACGAGGCGAGCTCGATGACCGCCTTCACGGCGCCCTCGAAGACGACGGGCAGCACGAGGATGTTCAGCGGGGGAGCCTCGCCGAGCCCGGACGTGATCTGAATGTAGTCCGGTGGGACGTTCGTGAGGAGGATCTTCTCCTTCTCGACCGCCGCCTGCCCGACGAGCCCCTCGCCGAGGCGGAATTCCGATCCGACGTTCTTGCGCGCGCGATACGCGTAGCTGGCGAGCAGCCGGAGATACGCCTCGTCGCGCGTCGTGTCGATGACGTAGAAGACGCCGTGCTGCGCGGTCACGACCGGCGCCAGCTCGGAGAGGATCAACCGCGCGACCGTCAGCATGTCCTTCTGGCCCTGGAGCATGCGCGAGAACTTCGCGAGGTTCGTCTTCAGCCAGTCCTGCTCCGAGTTCTTCTGCGTCGTCTCGCGCAGGTTGACGATCATCTCGTTGATGTTGTCCTTGAGCGCCGCGACCTCGCCCTTCGCCTGCACCGTGATGCGGCGGGTGAGGTCGCCCGTGGTGACGGCCGTCGCGACCTCGGCGATGGCGCGCACCTGGGTCGTCAGGTTCGCGGCGAGCTGGTTCACGTTGTCGGTCAAGTGCTTCCACGTGCCGGCCGCGCCCGGGACGCTCGCCTGGCCGCCGAGCTTGCCCTCGACGCCGACCTCGCGGGCGACCGTCGTCACCTGGTCGGCGAAGGTCGCGAGCGTGTCGATCATGCTGTTGATCGTGTCGGCGAGGGCGGCGATCTCGCCCTTCGCCTCGACGGTGAACTTCCGCTCGAGGTCGCCGTTCGCGACGGCGGTCACGACCTTCGCGATGCCGCGCACCTGGTTCGTCAGGTTGGCGGCCATCAAGTTCACGTTGTCGGTCAGGTCCTTCCACGTGCCCGAGACGCCCTTCACTTGCGCCTGGCCGCCGAGCTTGCCCTCGGTGCCGACCTCGCGCGCCACGCGCGTCACCTCGGCGGCGAAGCCGTTGAGCTGGTCCACCATCGTGTTGATGGTGTTCTTCAGCTCGAGGATCTCGCCCTTCACGTCGACGGTGATC
>OEKX01000974.1_pt10 | contig 10545 bp, 8 predicted proteins | sample 1503491 | NCBI WGS metagenome assembly OEKX01 (sample SAMEA104379567, study PRJEB20068) | metagenome | isolation source: 1998 | reverse complement strand
GGCCTACATCCGCGGCATCGAGCGGCGCGTCGCGGCCGGATACAACCCGTTCGTGCCGTCGGTCGCCTCGCTCTTCATCAGCCGCTGGGACGTGGCCATCGCGAAGACCGCGCCGCCGGAGCTCCGCGGCCGTCTCGGCATTGCGATCGCGAAACGGGCCTACAAGGCGTACCGCGATCTGCTCGCGTCGGACCGCTGGCTCCGGCTGCTCAACTTCGGCGCCCGCTCGCAGCGGCTCCTGTGGGCGAGCACGGGGACGAAGGATCCGACGGTGTCCGACGTGCTCTACGTGAGCTCTCTCGAGGCGCCGCACACGGTGAACACGATGCCCGTGCAGACGCTGCTCGCGCTCGCCGACCATGGCGAGATCTCTCCGATGCTGCCGCACGACGGCGGCGACGCCGAGCAGGAGCTCGCGCGCTTCGCGAAGGCCGGCATCGACGTCGACGCGCTCGCGGCGCAGCTCCAGCGCGACGGCGCGGCGGCGTTCGTGAAGTCGTGGGACGATCTCCTCACCTGCATCGCCGAGAAGAGCGATCGGCTGCGAAAGGCCGGGTGAGCGGTCATGCCCGCGCGCGTCCCGTCGTTGACCGAGCGCCCCGCGTGGAAGGCGCTCGCCGACCATCACGCGAAGCTCCGCGACGTCCACCTGCGCTCACTCTTCGCCGACGACCCGAAGCGCGGTGAGCGGCTCGTCGCCGAGGGGGCGGGCCTCTTCCTCGACTACTCGAAGCACCGAGTCACCGACGAGACCCTACGGCTCCTGCTCGCGCTCGCCGACGAGGTCGGGCTTCGCCCGCGCATCGACGCGATGTTCCGCGGCGAGAAGATCAACGTGACGGAGAACCGCGCCGTCCTGCACACGGCGCTCCGCGCGCCCCGCGGCACGACGATCGTCGTCGACGGCGAGGACGTCGTGCCGAAGGTGCACGCGGTGCTCGACCGCATGGCCGACTTCTCGACCCGGGTCCGGAGCGGCGTCTGGAAGGGGCACACCGGGAAGCGCATCCGCGCCGTGGTCAACATCGGCATCGGCGGCTCGGATCTCGGGCCGGTGATGGCGTACGAGGCGCTCCGCCAGTACTCGGACCGCGACCTCACGATGCGCTTCGTGTCGAACGTCGACGGCACCGACTTCGTCGAGGCGACGCGCGACCTCGATCCGGCCGAGACGCTCTTCGTCGTGTCGTCGAAGACCTTCACGACGCTCGAGACGATGACGAACGCGAACACGGCGCGCGCGTGGAGCCTCGCCGCGCTCCGCGACGACGCGGCGGTCGCGCGGCACTTCGTCGCCGTCTCGACCAATGCGAAGGAGGTCGCGCGCTTCGGCATCGACACCGCCAACATGTTCGAGTTCTGGGACTGGGTCGGCGGCCGCTACTCGATGGACTCTGCGATCGGGCTCTCGACGATGCTCGCGATCGGCCCCGATCACTTCCGCGCCATGCTGGCCGGCTTCCACGGGATGGACGAGCACTTCCGGACGACGCCGTTCGACCGGAACTTGCCCGTCCTGATGGCGCTCCTCGGCGTCTGGTACGTCGACTTCTTCGGCGCGCAGACCGTCGGCGTGATGCCGTACGATCAATACCTGAAGCGCTTCCCCGCGTACCTGCAGCAGCTCACGATGGAGTCGAACGGGAAGCACGTGACGCTCGACGGCGCCACGGTCGACTACGAGACGGGCGCGATCTTCTGGGGCGAGCCCGGCACGAACGGCCAGCACTCGTTCTACCAGCTGATCCACCAGGGCACGAAGCTGATCCCGTGCGACTTCATCGCGTTCGAGCGGTCGCTGAACCCGATCGGCCGCCACCACGACCTCTTGATGGCGAACGTCTTCGCGCAGACCGAGGCGCTCGCGTTCGGGAAGACGGCGGACGAGGTTGCGAAGGAAGGCACGCGTCCCGAGCTCGTCCCGCACCGCGTCTTCGAGGGCAACCGGCCGACGTCGACGATCCTGGCAGAGCGCCTCACGCCAGAGACGCTCGGCGCCCTCATCGCGCTCTACGAGCACGCGGTGTTCACGCAGGGCGTGGTCTGGAACGTCGATTCGTTCGATCAGTGGGGCGTCGAGCTCGGAAAGGCGCTCGCGCAGCGGATCGTCCCGGAGCTCGAGAGCACGGCCGAGCCGGCGCTCGCGCACGACAGCTCGACGAACGCGCTCATCCGCCGCTACCGCCGAGCGCGCGCCGCTCGGATGAAGTGACCGGATCGGGCGCGGGACGAAAGAGACTGCGCTCGCGACGAGCTCATGCCGCGGCGAAGCGCGGGAACAGCGCCTCCGCCGCGAGCCGGTCGATCGACGTGTGGCCAGCCGCATCGAGCTCGGCGTAGGCGTCGAGCTGGCGCGTAAAGTAGCGCGCCGGGGGTGCGCGGCTCCCGCCCTCTACGCGACGACGCCGTCGCGGCGGAGCGTCGCGATCCGCTCGTCGTCGTAGCCGAGGAGCGTGCGCAGCACGTCGTCGGTGTGCTCGCCCAAGAGCGGACCGGGGCCGCGCACGTGGGCCGGCGTCTCCGACAGCACGAACGGCGGCCCGTCGATCCGGACCGTGCGGCCCTCGGGCGTCGCGACGTCGGCGAACGAGCCGCGTGCGGCGAGCGCCGGATCGTGCGCGCACACGTCGGCGGCGTCGGCGACGATCCCGGCCGGGACGCCGTTCGCCTGGAGACGGGACGTGGCGACGTGTGCGTTCATCGTCCGCGTCCACGCGGCCACGCGCGCGTCGATCTCGTCCGCGCGCGCGAGCCGTCCCGCGATGGTCGCGAGGTGCGGGTCGAGCGCCCACTCGGGACGTCCCATCGACGCGACGAGGCCGCGCCACTCGACGTCGGTGAAGACGGTGATCGCGATCCAACGATCGTCGCCGGAGCACGGGTAGAGGCCGTGCGGCGCGGCCGCACCCTCCTGCGACGCGTTCCCGACCGGCGCGCTCGTGCCGCCGTCGGCCGCGCGCTCGAGGACGACGGGGCCGAGCAGGCTCGCGACCGCCTCCTGCTGCGCCAGGTCGACGAGCTGGCCGCGGCCCGTGCGCCGCCGCTCGAAGATCGCGGCCAGGACCGCGAGCGCGCCCATGTGGCCGCTCGCGAGGTCCGAGTACGAGTAGCCGAAGCCGGCCGGCGGTTTTCCTGGCTCGCCCATCAGCACCGTGTAGCCCGTGAGCGCCTGCAGGGTCGGGCCGTAGCTCACGTTGTCGCGGTCGGGTCCGGTCAAGCCGTAGCCGGTCATCCGCACGCAGATCACGTCCGGTTTCGTCGCTGAAAGCGTCGCCCAGTCGAGGCCGAGGTTCATCATCACGCGGGCGCTGAAGTTGTCGACGACGACGTCGGCGAGGAGCGCAAACGCCCGGGCGATCGCCTGGCCGCGCGGGTCGGCGAGATTCAGCACGATGCTCCGCTTGCCGCGCATGAGGCTGCCCGAGAGACCGCCGCGGCGATCGCCGAAATCGAGCGCGTCCTTGCGCTCGATTTTGATCACGTCCGCGCCGAGATCCGCGAGGATACGCGTCGTCACGGGGCCGGCGACCACCCACGTGAAGTCGAGGACGCGGATGCCGGCGAGCGGGTCGGCCATGCGGCGATCGTCGTACGGCAAGGCTCCCGAGCCGGCAAACGACGGTGTTCGGAAGCACGACGCGAAGCTTTCCGGGACGGGCACCCGCATGGTACGGCGAAAATCGTGGCACGCGGCGCCGGATTCGGCTGGATGCTGGCCCTCCTCCTCGTCGGCGGAGCTGCGCACGCCGCCGGTCCGCGCGTGATCGCGACGACCGGTGTGAAGATCGCGGGGCTCGGCATCGCGAGCCTCGACGCACCGGGCGCAGCGGCCGACGGATCGATCTTCTTTCGCGGCGCCAGTACGACGCTCACGCTCGGCGGCGTGACGTTCGCGACCGGCGAACCCTTGCCGGCGCCGTTCACCGGCACCATCGACGAAGTGCTGGGCGGACAGGTTGCCGGAGACTTGAGCGCGGTGCTCACGTCGGCGAGCGGACCCGACATCGCCGGCGCGATCTTCGCAATCAACGTCGGCACGGTCACGCCGCTCCTCACCGTCGCGCCGACCGATCCGCTCGACGTACGGCGGTTCGTGATGAACGCGCGGGGCGACGTCGTCTTCGTCTCGCAGTCGAGCATGGGGAGCGAGCTCTACACGCGCGCACGGGCGAACGGCGTCGCGGTCAAGGTCGCGGGCCCCGACAAGAACCTCCGCAAGCTCCGCGCCCTCGTCATCGACCAAACCGGCGCGGCGGCGTGGATGGATCGGCGGGGAGCCGTCTCGTACTGGGATGCGCTGCACGGGACGCAGGTGATCGCCAGCGGGCGCTATCCGACGCGCCGTGGCAACTCGCCGATCGCGCTGCACGAGACGTTCGGTCTCCTCTTCGTCACGCGCGACGTGGCCGGACGGTACCTCCCCGCGACCGGCGTCTTCACCACCATCGCAAACCGGCACGATATGGTCGCGGGCGTCCTCGTTCGCGGGCTCTACGGCGCCACGGGGTTCCTCGACGACGGCACCGGCACCGTCCTGGTGAAGTCCAAGAGGCCGTCCAAACGCTACATCTGTCTCGGTCCCGTCGGGACACCGGCCGAGTGCCAGAGCGGCGGAACCTATGTGAGCGCCGGCACGCCGGTCGGCGCCACCCGTTCGTCGGCGCTCTTCCGCGCCGGCGGGGCGGGCGTCCGACCGATCGTCCGACCCGGTGACGTTCTCGAGGACGCCGGGACGCTCGCCGACGTCGGCGAGCATGTGGTCGCGGGCCGAACCGTCGCGTTCCTCGGCCTCCTCGACGACGGCCGCGACGTGCTCGGCTGGTGGCGCGATGGACGGGTACAGGCGGCAGTTGCCGACGGCGAGAAAATCGGCGCGCGAACGCTCGACGTCGCCTCGCCGTTGTACGGCGCCAGCGCGTCGACCGCCCTCGTCCAGGGTGGCGCGTTCGACGCGGACGGTGAAACGGTGCCGAACGCGACGAGCCTGTTGCTGGTCCGCCAGAAGGGGCGACCGACGGTGCTCCGGTCTCCTTCCAGGAGCCGCTTCAGCGACTTCAGCGTGCAAGTGGCGACCTTGGCGGGGCGCCGGGCCCTCGTGCTGACCTACGACGCGCTCTTCGCGACGCGCGGGCAGCGGCTCACCCCGCTGCTCGTTCCAGGTGGCGACGAAACGAAGGCGATCCAGTCCCTCATCGACCTCGCCGCGGCGGGGTCGCGCGTGGTGGTGATCGGAAGCGGCAACGCGGTCGACGTGCTGTACGAGCTCGGGCCCGACGGACCCAGGCCGCTCGTCGCCCTGCCGTCGTCGGGCTACTCCCTCGTCGCCGTCGACGCGACCGACGTGGCGCTGATCGAGTCGATCTCGCACGATGGCGGCTCGACGTACACCAACGAGCTCGCGCTCGTCGGCCGGTTCGGCGCGACCCGGACCGTCGCCGCGGTCGGCGATCCGTCGCCCGTCGGCTCCATCGCCTCGATCGACGCGGTCGCGCTCGGCGATGCCACGGTCGTGCTCTCGGCGCGGGTCGCGGGCGACGGCGCGCGGCACGCGCTCCTCGCCGCCGATCGGTAGGACGTCTCAGCGCGGCGACCACTCGGCGAGCACGTCGCGCGTATGCTCGCCCAGCGCGGGCGGCCGCGTGACCGTCCACGGGGAGTCGCCCATCACGAACGGCGCCCCCGGATGCGGGACGGTGACGCCGAGCGCCGGATGCTCGATCGGCACGAAGAAGCCGCGCTCGGCCAGGTGCGGATCGTCGAGCAGCGCCTCGGGCGCGCGCACCGCGGCGTACGGCAGGCGGCGGAGCTGCGCGCCCTCGTACAGCTCGGCGACGGTGTAGCGCTCGGCCCAGCGATCGAGCTCGTCGAAGAGCCGCTCGGCGTGACGCTGGCGGTACGCGGTGCCTTCCCACTCGGGGCTGTCCAGTTCGACGCCGAACCCGTCGGAGCGGATCCACTCGAAGAGCGACGTCCAGTCGCCGAGCGTGCAGTGCATGACGAAGCCGTCCTTGCAGCGCCCGACGCGGAAGTAGCGCGTCCAGTGGAGCGTGCCCTGACGGCGCGGCACGCGGCCGTCCTGGTGGAAGAAGCCGGGCACGTGCTCGAGCGACGCGGTGATCGCGGCCTGCAGGCTCACGTCGACGAGCTGCCCGTGACCGTCCGCGTCGCGCGCCAGCAGCGCGGCCACGACGCCGATCGACGCGAACACGCCCGCCTGGTGATACGCCTGCAGGCCGAGCGAGCGGAGCGGCGGTCCGTCGGCGTGGCCGTTCACGTAGGCGAGCCCGCCCATCGCCTGCGCGATCGTGTCCGACGCGCGCCACGCCGCGTACGGCCCGGAGCGCCCGAACGGTGTGATCGACGCGACGACGAGCCGCGGGTGTCGGGCGCGGAACCACTCCGCACGCCCCGGAAGCCCCGTCTCGACGACGACGTCGGCGGCGGCGGCGAGGCGGTCGAGCGTCGTCTCGTCGGACGGGTCGACGACGGCGCTCCGCTTCCCGGCGGCGTAGAACCAGAAGAAGAGGCTCCGCTCGACGTCGGCGGCGCCGTGCAGGAACGGCGGGATGCTACGGAGCTCGCTCCCCGCCGGGGGCTCGACCAGGACGACGTCGGCGCCGAGCCCGGCGAGCAGCTTTCCGGCCAGCGCCCCGGACCGGTCCGCCAGATCGACCACCCGCACGCCCGAAAGCGCTGCCACGGCCGTCATTTAGAAAGGACGGTCCCGTCTCGCAACCGCGCCGGTTTGCCGGCACAATGTCCTTCGAGGTGGAGTGAGGACGATGGCGGAGCCGTTCCCGAAAGCCGACCGTCCGCGCGCGCGCCCACGCCGGCGCCGCGACGTGGTCGCCGACCTGCTGCCGCGGATCCAGGGCGAGGAGCTGACCCGCGACGAGGCGTTCGTGCGGGAGATGGTCGAGACGTCCCTCAAGCTGCTCCGCGACGGCACCGGCACCGGGGATCTCAAGATCCTGAACGCCGCGCTCCGCGAGCTGCGCTACGCCTTCAAGGTCTTCGCTCCCTACCGGCAGATCCGGAAGGTGAGCTGCTTCGGGTCGGCGCGCACGCCGGCGACGGCTCCTGCGTATCGCACCGCGAAGGAGTTCTCGCGCCAGATCGCCGATGCCGGCTACATGGTCATCACCGGTGGCGGCGACGGCATCATGCGCGCTTGCCAGGAAGGCGCCGGTCGCGAGCGGAGCTTCGGCGCGAACATCCGCCTGCCCTTCGAGCAGGAGCCGAACGAGTTCATCCTGAACGATCCGAAGCTCGTGACCTTCCGATACTTTTTCACCCGGAAGCTCATCTTCGTGAAGGAAGCCGACGCGGCCGTGATGTTTCCCGGCGGGTTCGGCACGCACGACGAGGGCTACGAGGTCCTGACGCTCGTGCAGACCGGCAAGGGCCGGCCGCTGCCGATCGTCTTCGTCGACAGCCCGCGCGGGTCGTACTGGAAGACGTGGGAGCGCTACGTCCACGATCATCTGCTACGGGCGAAGCTCATCTCCCCCGACGACCTCTCGCTCTTCAAGGTCACGACGTCGATCGAGGAGGCGGTCGAGGAGATCACCGGCTTCTACCGCGTCTACCATTCCTCCCGGCTGGTCGGGCACGACTTCGTGATCCGGACGACGCGCCCGGTGCCGGCGTCGCTCGTGCAGGCATTGACGCGCGACTTCGCGGACATCCTCGCCGGCAGCAAGATCGCCCAGTCGACCGCGCTGCCTGACGAGCGCGAGCAGGAGCCCGAGCTCGACGCGCTGCCGCGGCTCGTGTGCCGGCTCGTGCACGGTCGCGCCGGGCGGCTCCGCCAGCTGATCGATCGGTTGAATCGCGAAGGCTGAGCGTGGGTCGGCTGCTCCTCATCCGCCACGCCGAGAGCGAGGGCAATCGCGATCAGGTGTTCACCGCGACCCCGCACGTCGGCCTGACCGATCGAGGCCGTCGGCAAGCGCGCGCCGCGGGTGAGTGGATTCACTGCCGCCATGCGCCCCGGGCCGTCGTGACGAGCCCGTTCACGCGCGCCCGCCAGACGACTGAGATCATCGCCAGCGTGCTCGCCGTGCCGACCGTCGTCGAAGAGGACCTGCGCGAGCGCGACTATGGCGCGCTCGCCGGCCAGGCGTACGCAAGTCCGCGTCCAGGCTACGATCGCGATCGCTACTGGCTGTGGCGACCCGAGCGCGGCGAGACCCTCGAAGAGGTCCTCGTCCGCGTCGGGGCGGTGCTCGACCGGGTCGCCGCCGGCTCGCCCGACGGGGACGTCGTGGTAGTGAGCCACGGAGCCGTGATGATGGCGGCGCAGCGGCATGTGACGGGTTCTTGGCCGCCCGCCGGGCGGGTCGTTCGCAATGCCGGCATCGTGGTAGTCGAGCATCGCGATGGCCGCTACGATGGGGTGCACGAGGTTCCGGGCGACGAAGAAGGGCCGCTTGGTTGAGCCATGAGCCGCGGCCGTGCAATATGAGTGCGTTCGGTTCGGTCCGGGGCCGGAGGTGGTCGATGTGGGGTAGGGTGATCGTGCTGGCCGGCGGGTTCGCCGCCGCTTTGGCGTCGCATGTCGGCGCAGCAGAGCCGTCGGTGACGGCGCGCGCTGCCATCATCGTCGACGCGGCGAGTGGTGAGACCCTGTGGGAGCGCAATGCCGACGCGTCGTTGCCGCCGGCGAGCACCACCAAGATCTTGACCGCCATCCTCGCGATCGAGAGCGGGCGGCTCGACGACTGGGTCACCACGAGCCCTGACGCTGCCGCGGTCTCCCCTTCGAAGATCGGGCTCCGGGCGGGCGACCGCATGGCGCTCGGCGACCTGCTCTACGCGGTCCTCCTGAACTCGGCGAACGACGCCGCATCGGTCGTCGCCGAAGGGCTGGCCGGGTCGGAGAACGAGTTTGCGATCCACATGAACGCCAAGGCGCGTGCCATCGGCGCCCAGGGCTCGCACTTCGTGAATCCGCACGGGCTCACCGCGGCGGGCCACGTCTCGACCGCGCGCGACCTCGCGAAGATCTTCCGCTACGGCCTGAAGTTGTCGCAATTCCGGGAGATCCTCGAGACGCCGCGCATCAAGGTCCCCGTGAAGTCGAGCCGAATGACCACGGTGAGCCTCCACTCCCACAACCGCCTGCTGACCGGGTGGGAGCATCGGGTGATCGGCAAGACGGGCTTCACACGTCCCGCCGGCCGGTGCTTCGTCGGCGCCGCGACCGAGAACGGCCGCGAGGTCATCATTGCGCTCCTGGGATCGACCGACCTGTGGGGTGACGCGCGGCGACTCTTCAGCCATGCCTTCGGCGAACCGGGCGAGCGGCCGGTCGTCCAGATGGCGTCCGCCTCCCGCCGGCGTGGCTCACGGGCGCCGCAGGTCACCGAGGGCGACGAGGACACGGTCGAGCAGTTCAAACGGGGCAACGTGCACGTCGCGAGCGTCGATCGTCGGAGCATGCGCGGGACCAGCGTGACGAGCCGGCGGCCGTCGACGGATCGGTACACCGTGCGTCTCGGCCCGTACCAGACGCGGCGCGAGGCGGAGTCCGCGAAGAGCCGCCTCGCCAAGCGAGGCTATCGCGCCCGCGTCGTCGGTCAGGCGCTGATGCTCGGCGAGTTCTCGTCGCGCGACGGCGCCGATCGCTTCGCCAAGGGGCTCAAGTCTAAAGGCTACCGCCCGACGATCGTCGCGGCGCGCTAGGCGACTTGGCCGGCGGTACGAACGAGAGCCGGCGCGCCGCACGCGCCTGATGTCGGGCGATCGCCAGCTCGAGCAGCCGCTCGACGACGCTCGCGAACGATCGGCCCTCCGCCTCCCACAGCTTCGGGAACATGCTCGTCGGCGTGAATCCCGGGATGGTGTTGATCTCGTTCACGTACAGCCGATCCGTCCCGCGCTCGAGGAGGAAGTCGACCCGTGCCATGCCGCACGCATCGACGGCACGGAACGTGCGAGCCGCGAGCGCCCGCGCCTCCTCGGTCACCCCGGATGGAATGACGGCTGGGATGACCGCCTGCGCGCCGCCGTCGACGTACTTGTCGGCGTAGTCGTAGAACTCGTGCGACGGAATGATCTCGCCGACGCCCGACACCTCGGGATTCTCGTTGCCGAGCACCGCACATTCGAGCTCGCGAGCGTCGATGCCGGCTTCGATGACGACCTTCGGGTCGTAGCTCGCCGCCTCCGCGACCGCCACCGCCAGGTCCCGTGACGCTTTCACCTTCGAGATGCCGACGGACGAGCCGAGATTCGCGGGTTTGACGAAACACGGGTAGCCAATCTCGCCGTCGACTCGCGTCGTGACGACGTCGGGCGCGTCCATTGCAGGATGCACGACGATCCAGCGGCAGATCGGAATGCCGGCGTCTCTGAAGACTGCCTTCATGATCGCCTTGTCCATGCCGACGGCCGATGCGAGCACGCCCGATCCGACGTACGGGATGTCGGCGAGCTCGAAAAGTCCTTGCACCGTGCCGTCTTCGCCGTACGTGCCGTGGAGGACGGGAAAGACTACGTCGAGCGGCAGGGGCGCGCCGCTGCCGAGCGGAACGAGCGCGT
>OEKX01000208.1_pt1 | contig 10613 bp, 9 predicted proteins | sample 1503491 | NCBI WGS metagenome assembly OEKX01 (sample SAMEA104379567, study PRJEB20068) | metagenome | isolation source: 1998 | reverse complement strand
CGGCGATCGCGCCGGCCGGTGAACCGCCCGACGACCCAGCCGAGGATGCTGCCGACCGCGAAGAAGACGACGGCGACGCCGGCGCTGCCGTCGGTGGAGATCGGGACCATGCTCTCGTGACTGCTTCGGCCGAGGTGCTGCGTGAGCTCCTGCTGCGCCGTCGCGAGCTTGGTGACCTCGGTCCGAAGCTGCTGGAGCTCCGCGGCGACGCCGCCGTCGGGACGGTCGGCGATCCCCCGCAGCTCGGCGACCGGCGCGACGGTGCCCGGCGGACCTTGGCTCGGCGACGGCAACGAGGTCGGCGTCGCGAGCGTCGTTGCGACGCCGGCGGACGCCGTCTCCGATTCCGTCCCGTCGAAGCGGAGGTGGTCCTTCCAGATGTATCCCGACTGCCCGTCGGGGGTCCGGACCGAGTACCAACCGCTGCGCTCGCTTTCGATCTCGACCGTGACGCCGGCGTCGACCCAGCCGAGCAGCCGGGTGTCCTTCGCCGGCCCTTCGCGGAGCCGCGCGCGGTCGACCAGCGTCGCCGCGCTCGCGAGCGAGGGCAGGAGCGCGACGGCGGCGAGCACGATCCACCCGATCGTCCGCTTCGAGCGCCGCCCCACCGTCGTCGCGCCTCCCTTCGAGCCTCGCGGCACGCGCTGACCGTGGAACGGAAAGTCGGGGTGACTGGATTTGAACCAGCGACTCCTGCGTCCCGAACGCAGTGCTCTAGCCAGGCTGAGCCACACCCCGTTCGACCACGGTCAACGAGCGGCCCGGCACTTAACACAGGCGTTTCTGAAAGGGAAGGTTGGGTCCGGGGAGAAAACGCCACGTTGCGACGGCGTGTTGCGAGCGATCCCGCACGCTCACGTCGGACCGTCGGCGCTCGCTGGCACATCACTTGCGCTGGGCTCCCGGTACGGCGCCCGCAGAGGCGCCACCGAAGGAGGTGGAGGATGGTGAACGCTTGGAAGAAGATGGTGGCAGCGGGGCTCCTCTGCGGGCTCACCCTCGGGCCGGTCGCCGGCGCGTGGGCAGCGAGCGAGGCTGCGGGAGCGCGGATCAACATCAACACGGCGAGTGCGGCCGAGCTCGCAAAGCTCCCCGGCATCGGCGCGGCGAAGGCGCAGGCGATCGTCGCGTTCCGGACGAAGGAGCCGTTCGGCAAGCCCGACGATCTCCGCAAGGTGAAGGGGATCGGCGACAAGCTCTACGAGAGCATCAAGGACCAGGTGACGGTCGGCGACGCGTCCGCGAAGGGACACGGCGGCTGACCGCGTATGGCCGGATACGGGGGCGGGCCGACAACATGGGCGGGCGGCCCGTCCCCCCGGCCGCAAATCCGCGCCGAGACTTCGTCTCGACGCGGGGGGACCGAGAGTGGAGCGTGGGCGGCACGCGCGGGCGGGGTGCCACGGCCGGCTAAGCCGGCGCGGCATACTCGGTACGCACCGTGGATCGCGCGGGCTCGTAGCGAGTGTTCGGCGGAGGACCGCTGAGATCCGTGTATGCGGGGCTTCCGGCGGTGCTGCTCAGAGCGATGGGTGTGAGGGCGGGGGCTCGGCGCGCAGCGCTCGTATCGCGGCGGCGTAGTCCGCTTCTTTGAAGACGGCCGTGCCGGCAACTAGCACGTCTGCGCCGGCCGCGATCACCTGGGCGGCGTTGCTCGGGTAGATGCCGCCGTCGACCTCGATCAGAAAACGGGTGCCCGTCTCGGCGCGCATCGTCCGGGCGGTCGCGAAGCGCTCGAGCGAGCCCTCGACGAACGGCTGCCCGCCCCAGCCGGGATTGACGCTCATGACCAGCAGCAGGTCGATGAGCCCGAGGAACGGTCGCACCGCCTCCATCGGCGTCGGCGGGTTGAGTGAGAGCCCCACCTTTGCGCCGCTCTGCCGGATGCGGTCGAGCACGGCGGGAACGTCGTCGCAGGCCTCGACGTGAACGGTGATGCGATCGGCGCCGGCCTTCACGAACTCGTCGAGCTGGCGCTCGGGGTGCTCGATCATCAAGTGGACGTCGAGCGGGAGCGGCGTCGCCTTCCGGATGCCGCGGACGACGAGCGGGCCGATCGTGATCGGGGGGACGAAGTGGCCGTCCATCACGTCGACGTGAATCCAGTCGGCGCCGGCGACCGTCACGGCTCCGACCTCGTCGCCGAGCCGGGAGAAGTCTGCGGACAGTATCGACGGGGCTACTAGCGGCACGGCGTCTTCGTAGTATCGAAGCCTCGCGGGGGAATCCAGGTGATTGGGGCTGGGTGCGCGGGCGGAGGGGGGGACCTCTGCGGCTTCAGCCCTCGGCGCGATACGCATGCGATCACGGTCACGCATTTCGTGCGCGCCTCCGGGAGGCGCCTCCGAGGTCGCCCCCTCCGCCCGCTTGCCATTCCCGCGCACTAGCTTCGTGCGCGGAAGCGTGCGGCGAAGAAGCCGTCCAGCTCGTGCGTGTGCGGAGCTGTTCGCAGAAAGCCGTCCGGGTCGGTGCAGGGGACGGCGGCGGGGCGTTCGATGGCGAACCTTGTGTGGGTGGTTTGGAGCCAGTCGATGATGGCGGTGGTCTCGTCGTTTGTGCGGGTGCAGACGGCGTAGACTAGGAGGCCGCCGGGACGGACTAGAGGAGCGACGCCGGCTAGGATCTCGCGCTGTAGCGTTGCGAGTCGCGGGATGTCTTCGGGGCGGCGGCGCCACTTGAGGTCGGGGTGGCGGCGGAGCGTGCCGAGGCCGGAGCATGGCGCGTCGACGAGCACGGCGTCGAAGTGGCCACGGAGCGGCGGGTGACGCGCGTCGCCGGTCACGACGTCGATGTGCGCGAGCCCGAGTCGCGTTGCTTCGCGGCGGAGCCGATGGAGGCCGGTACGGTGCGGGTCGAGCGCCACGACGCGACCCTTGGGGCCGAGGCGCTCGGCGAGCGCGGTCGTCTTGCCGCCCGGGGCGGCGCAGGCGTCGAGGACTCGCGCGTCGGGTGCGACGTCGACGAGGGCGGCGACGAGCTGCGAGGCTTCGCCCTGGAAGGCGAGCTCGCCACGCCGATACGCGCGGAGGGCGCGCAGGCGACCGGCGCCTTCGCGCACGACCAGGGCGTCGCGTGCGAAGCGGCCGGGCTCGGTGCGGATGCCGGCGGCATCGAGCTCGACGGCGAGCGCCGCGGGGGTCGTGCGCTGGCGATTCACGCGCAATGCGACGTGAGGCGGGCGGTCGTCGGCCTCGAGCAGGCGGGCCGCGTCGCTCGCCCCGAGCTCGGCCGTCCACCGCTCGACGAGCCAACGCGGGTGCGACCACTCGACGGCGAGGCGTTCGATCGGATCGACGGCGGGGTCTGGAAGGTCGAGGCCGGTGCGGCCGATCCGTGCGGCGCGACGCAGCACGGCGTTGACGAGGCCGCCCGCGCGACGGCCGGCGAGCCGGACGCTCGTGTCGACGGCGGCATAGGCCGGCACGCGATCGAGGAACGCGAGCTGGAAGAGACCGAGACGGAGCGCGACGCGCACCGGCACGTCGAGCGAGTCGATCGGTTGGCGGAGCAAGCCCGCCAGGTGGTGATCGAGGCGCAGCTGCCACGTGAGCGTCCCGTAGACGAGCTCGGTCGCGAGGCCGCGCTCGGCCGCCGGCAGACGGGTGGACGCGAGGCGGTGCGAGAGGAGGACGTCGGCAAAGGCATCCGTCGTCTCGACCCGCACGAGCACGTCGTGCGCGACCGCGCGCGCGTCGGTCGCCGCGCGCGTCACGTTCCGAGGCACGAGCCCGGCGCGAGGCGGTGGCCGGCGAGGAAGGCGGCGATCGGCATGCGCCGCTTGGCCTGCGGCTGCACCTCGAGGAGTGCCAGCGCCTGGTCGCCCGCCGCCACGACGAGGCCGCGCGGGCTCGATTCGAGCACCGTGCCCGGGACCCCCGTGCCGGCCCGGACCTCGCTCGCGAAGACCTTGAGCGTCGCGCCGGCGAGCGTGGTGAACGCCGACGGCTCGGGCGCGAAGGCGCGCACCGTGCGCTCGAGCTCGCGTGCCGGCCGCGTCCAGTCGAGCTGCGTGTGGTCGCGCTCGATCCGGGGCGCGAACGTGATGCCGTCCGACGGCTGCGGGACTGGCCGCACCGAGCCGTCCTTCAAGCCGGCGATCGCATCCCGGAGCGCGAGGGCGCCGATCTCGGCCAGGCGCTCGCCGAGGCTGCCGCCCGTGTCCGACGGATCGATCGGCGTTCGACGGACGAGCAGCGCGTCGCCGGCGTCCATCTCCTCGGCCATCGCCATGATCGTGACGCCGGTCTCGGCGTCGCCGGCCAGGATGGCGTGCTGGATCGGCGCGGCGCCGCGGTGGCGGGGAAGGATCGAGGCGTGCACGTTGATGCACCCTCGGGGCGGCAGGTCGAGGATCGCGCGCGGCAGAATGCGGCCGTACGCCGCCACGACGACGAGGTCGGGCGCGAGCGCACGCAGGTCACCCTCGAAGTCGGGCGTGCGGACTTTCGTCGGCTGGAGCACCGGGAGCCCGTGCGCGAGCGCGAGCTCCTTCACCGGCGGCGCCGTGAGCGCGAGCCCGCGGCCGCGCGGCCGATCCGGCTGGCAGACGACGCCGACGACGGGATCGGGTCCGGCGAGCAGCGCCGTCAGGCTCGGACACGCGAATGCCGGCGTCCCCATGAAGACGATGCGCCAGGGCGTGTCGGACGCCGTCGGCATGGGCTGCGTCAGATGAGCGGCGGCGTACGTCCGCTCGACGCCGGTCGGCCCTGCCGGTCGAGCTTCCGCTGTCGCGCGCGATAGAGGTCGCGCTTCAAACGCGAGATCCGGTCGATGAAGAGCTTCCCGTCGAGGTGATCGAGCTCGTGCTGGAGCGCGACGGCGAGGAGGCCGTCGGCCTCGATCGCGATCTCCTTTTCGTCGGGCGTCCATGCCCGCAGGAGGATCTTGCTCGCGCGCTTCACCTCGGCGGTGAAGTCCGGCACCGAGAGACAGCCCTCCTCGAAGAGGATCTCGCCCTCGCGCTCGGCGATCACCGGGTTCACGAGCTTCACCAGGTTCTTCCCGGGACCTTCCTCTTTGTCGTGCACGTCGAGCACGATGACGCGCAGGGGCTCGCCGACCTGGGTCGCCGCGAGACCGATGCCCGGCGCGGCATACATGGTTTCCGCCAGGTCCTCGCACAATTGGGCGATGCGGCCGTCGAGGTTCGTGACGTCGACCGCCGCGGTTTTGAGGCGCGCGTCGGGGAAGGTGAGGATCGTGCGGAGAGCCATCCGCGAAAGGACGACGCTACATGCTGACCGGGTCGACATCAACGACGAGCCGAAGCCCGTCGCCACGCGCATCGCCCTCGGCCGTCCGCGCGGCCCGCGCCAGCGCGCGGAGCCCGCGCACGTCGGCGTGACGCAGCAGCACCTGCCAACGATACCGGCCTCGTACGCGCTCGACCGGTGGCGGCGCGGGGCCGAGCACCGCCTCGTCGCCGAGGCCGAGAGTGCGCGCGTGAGCACGGAGCCGCTCGGCGAGCGCACGGGCGGCGCGCTCGACGGCGGCGTCGGCCTTGCCGTCGAGGCGGACGAGGACGAGGCGCGCGAACGGCGGGTAGCCGAGCACCCGGCGGCGCGCGAGCTCGCCGGCGATGAACGACCGGTAGTCGTGCGTCGTCGCGGCGACCAGGCTCGCATGGGTCGGCCGCAGCGTCTGCACGAGGACGCGGCCGGGCAGCCGTCCTCGACCGGCGCGACCGGCAACCTGCACCAGCAGCTGGAACGTCCGCTCGGCGGCACGGAAGTCGGGGACGTTGAGCGACTGGTCGGCGAGCAGCACGGCGACCAGCGTGACGCCGGGCACGTCGTGGCCCTTGCTCACCATCTGCGTCCCGACCAGCACGTCGATCGTGCCGTCGTGCCAGCTCTTGAGGATCCGGCGCTGCGCGCCGGCGCGCTGTGCGACGTCGCGGTCGAGGCGCTCGACGGCGACGTCGGGGTACGCACCGCGTAGCGTCGTCTCGATCCGCTCGGTGCCGATGCCGTAGGCCTCGAGCGGGGGCCCCTGGCAGCTCTCGCACCGCGCCGGCGGCCGGCGGTGGTGCTGGCAGTGGTGGCAGGCGAGCGCGCCGCGGGCGCGATGCCAGGTGAGCGTGACGCTGCACTGCGGGCAGTCGGCCGTGGCGCCGCATGCCGGACATTGGAGGTACGTGGCGAAGCCGCGCCGATTGAGGAAGACGAGCGCCTGCTCGCGGCGGGCGGTCGTCTCCGCGAGCGCCTGGCGGAGCTCGTCGGAGAGGAGCCCGGTCTCCTTTGCGTGGACGCGCCCGCGCAGGTCGACGACCTCGACGGTCGGGAGCGGCTGCGCCGTCGGTCGCGCGTGCAGCTCGAGCAGGCGATGCCGCCCGTCGAGCGCCGCCTGGTAGCTCTCCGCGCTCGGGGTCGCGGACGCGAGCACGACCACCCCGGACGCGAGCCGCGCGCGCACGACGGCGAGGTCGCGGGCGTGATAGCGGATGCCGTCCTCCTGCTTGTAGGCGCCGTCGTGCTCCTCGTCGACGACCACGAGACCCAGGCGGCGGACGGGCGCGAACACGGCAGAGCGTGCGCCGACCACGACGCGGGCCTCGCCGGTCGCGATGCGCCGCCACTCGGTCCATCGCTCGCGCGGTCCGAGGCCGCTGTGCACGACGGCGACGGCGTCGCCGAACCGCTCGCGCACTCGCGCCACCACCTGATGGGTCAGGGCGATCTCCGGCACCAGCACGAGGACGTCGCGTCCCTCGGCGATGGCGGTCTCGGCAGCCGTGAGGAAGACCTCCGTCTTCCCGCTGCCGGTGATGCCGTGGAGCAGGAACGAGGCGTGCTCGGCGGTCCGGATCGTGTCCGCAATCGCCGTGGCGGCTGCGTCCTGGGCCGAGGTCAGCGTCGGCCGGGCCGCCGGCATGGTCGTGTCGGGTGTTCGTGGAACCTCGCAGACGACCCGCTCGGCGATGCCGGCGGCCACCAGCGCGCGCAACGCCGCCGGCGCGATGCCGGCCGCCTCGGCGTCGCGAAGCCGGATCGACCCGTCGGGCGCGTCGGCCAGGACCCGATACGCGGCCGCCCGGGCACGTGCCCGGCGCGCGAGTGCGCTCGCCTCGTCGGGGTCGAGCCGGCGGCAGAGACGGATGGCGACCTCGTGCGGTGGGTCGGGCAGCCGGCGTGGCACGATCGTGTCGATGACGTCGGCGAGCGAGACCAGGTAGTAGCGCGCGGTCCAGCGGCAGAGCTCGAGCAGGTCGGCGGGCAGGAACGGGGTCGTGTCGAGCAGGTCGAGCACGGACCGCAGCTCGCCGGTCGCGGGCGGCGCCTCCGCGAACCCCGCCACGACGCCCGTGCGCGTCTGCCGGCCGAGCGGAACGCGCACTCGCATGCCCACTTGGATGCGGTCCTGCAGTGCGGTCGGCACGCGGTACGTGAAGAGGTCGTGTCGGGGGACGGGCGGAAGCGGCGCGATCTCGACGAGCCCGTGCATCCGTGCGCATCGAACTAGAGTCGGCCGTCGAGGGTGTCAACTTTCCGACCACGTCATGGTCTCGACGTCGGTGGCGGCTTCTCGACGACACGGACGCGCGCGATCGCCGAAAGGTCGCGTCGAATGGTGCGACGCCGGTGGCACCTCGCTTGCAATCTCCTCGATCAGCCCCTCCTTTCTGCACACGAGGAGACCCGGTCGTGGCGACACGATCGGGTCTTCTCGTTTTTGGCGTTTGCACGCGGTGCGGAACGGGCACGCGGGTTGCTGGAAGAGTGGAGGGACGTGGAGGGTGACGAGCCTGCATGCTTTGACAATCGTGCGCTTGGAAGCGCATACTAGATGCGTAGAGTCAGAATTTCGGACTCTTGCGACAGCGGAGCGGACCGCCCACGGGGGCGGTGAGGATGGGGTGATGATGAGGAGGATGCGGCCGTGGCGCTGGCAGATCTGTTGAATTCAGGCGGGATCGCTCGCAAGCTGCAGCTCGACCGTCTCCAAGGGCTGTTCAGCGCGAACCTCTCCAACCCCTTCAAGCGGACCGGCGGCTACCTCGTCGTCGACATCGGCTCGAGCAGCATCAAGCTCGCCGAGGTGTTTCACGGCCCGTCCGGCCCGCGCATCGCGGCGCTGGCGATGGCGCCGTTGCCGCCGACGGTGATCCAGTCGAACGTCATCCAGGACGAGGCACCGGTCGTCGACGCCATCAAGGCGCTGCTCCAGCGCACCGGCGTCCAGTCGAAGGCGGTCATCACGGCCGTCCCCGGCCCGGCCGTCATCGTGAAGAAGGTCGTCCTGCCCGCGCAGACCGGCAACGCGGTCGACGCGGCCGTGCTCGCCGAGGCGCAGCAGCTCATCCCCGACTCCCTCGACAACGTCCACCTCGATTACCAGGTGGTCGATTGGATGGAGGACGGGAACAAGATGGAGGTGCTCGTCGTCGCCGTGAAGCGCGACATCATCAACAGCTACACCGCCGCCATCCGCGCCGCCGGCCTCGATCCCGCGGTCGTCGACGTCGACTACTTCGCGCTCGAGAACATGTTCGAGTTCAACTACGACACGACCGAGGGCGGCTCCGTCGCGCTGGTCAACATCGGCGCCCGCTACTCGTCGATCAACATCCTGAAGGACGGCCGCTCGACCTTCACCGGCGACGTGCCGGTGGGCGGGGCCGAGTTCACCGACGCCCTCGTGCGCCAGCTCGGCGTCTCGCCGAGCGACGCGGACGCGCTCAAGCGCGGCCATTCCGCGGCGAACATCGCGCCCGCCGACGCCGAGCCGATCCTCGGCTCGGTGACCGAGTTCATCGTCGAAGAGGTGCAGCGCGCGCTGTCGTTCTTCTGGACGGCCGCCACGGACGAGCCCCTCGGCGCGGTCCTGCTCTCGGGCGGGCCGTCGCGCATGCCGGGGTTGTCCGCGCAGCTGAAGGATCGTCTGGACACGAAGGTCGACGTCGTCGACCCGTTCCGGCGCGTCGCCCTCGACGGGCGCGTCGATCGCGCGATCATCGAGCAGAACGGGCCGGCCCTTGCGGTCACCGTCGGGCTCGCCACGCGCCGTCCGGGGGACAAATGATCCGCATCAACCTGCTTCCCACCGAAGAGGTCGAGCGCGCAGCCGATCAGCGGCAGCAGATCGCCACCGTCGGGCTGGTGGTCGCGATCAGCGTGCTCATCCTGATCGTCGTGCACTCCGTGCAGGCGGCGCGCACCGCCGCGACGCAACACCACGTGAATCAGGTGCGCGAAGAGCTGCAGGCCATCGTCGGCCCCTACTCCGAGGTGCTGAAGATCCAGGCCCAGCAGAAGGAGCTGCAAGAGAAGCTCGACGTCATCAAGCAGCTCGAGGCGCGCAGCGGCGGCCCGGTCCGCGTGCTCGCCGATCTCTCGAGCGCGACGCCGGACAAGCTCTGGCTCACGGAGTTCGCGGAGGTCGGCGGAACCGCCAAGATGAGCGGCTTCAGCGTCGACGAGCAGACGATCGCCGACTTCCTGCGCCGGCTCGGCGGCTCGACGTACTTCACCGGCGTCGACCTCGAAGAGACGACGCAGGTGACGACGGAGAACGTGAAGCAGAAGAAATTCACGCTCCGCGCGCAGGTGAACTACGCGGGCACGCCGCTGGCGCCCAAGCCCGGCGCTCCGAACGGCCATGAGAAGACCGCCATGGCCGCGCCGGACGCGCCGACCCAGACGGCATCGCGCGGGAGGGTCGCGCCATGATGGAAGGTCTGCTCGACAACATTCGCGATTGGCCGATCAAGCAGAAGATCGCGGCGCTCGTCGGCCTGATCCTGTTGGTCTTCGTGCTCGACTATCTCTACGTGCTGTCGCCGCGCTCCGAGCAGCTCACCCAGATGAAGGACGACCTCGCCAAGGACCAGGCGATGCTCGAGCAGAAGCGGCTCAAGGTGAACGCGAAGGCCGACGAGGAGAAGAAGATCCGCGACCTCCAGGCCGACGTGAAGCGCGCCGAGGCGCGCCTGCCCGAAGGCCGTGAGATCGCCGACCTGCTGTCGAACATCGCGGCGAGCGCGCGGGCCGTCGGGCTCGACCTGACGCTCTTCCGGCAGAAGCCCGAGACCTACTCCGAGTTCTACGCCGACGTCCCGGTGCAGATGGAGATGCGCGGGACGTACCACGAGCTGGCCGCCTTCATGGACCGCGTGAAGCGACTCGACCGCATCGTGAACGTGTCGGACATCCAGCTGCGCCGTCCCCGCATCGAGGGCGACGTGGTGCTGCTCGACGCCTCGTGCATTGCGACGACCTTCCGCTTCCTCGACGAGCAGGAGCGCAAGGTGCGCGCCGAGCAGCAGAAGGCGAAGGAGAAGGGCGCATGATGCGGGCACGGACGACTTGGCTCGTGGGAGCCGCGATCGTGCTCGCCGGGACGACGGCCGTTGCCGCGCCTCCGGCGGGTGAAGGGCGTGCTGCACGCCCGGGCAGCGGCGACGACGACGCGGTGTACAACCCGAACGGCCGTCGCGATCCGTTCCGGCCGCCGCGCGTGAACCAGCAGACGCTGGCGGGCGAGGCGCGCACACCGCTGCAGCGCTACGACCTGGGACAGCTCCGGTTGGTCGCCATCATCTACAACGCGGCCGCACCGACCGCCGTCGTCGAGGACGACGCGGGGCTCGGCTACATCGTGCGGGTCGGCAC
>OEKX01000689.1_pt5 | contig 10667 bp, 8 predicted proteins | sample 1503491 | NCBI WGS metagenome assembly OEKX01 (sample SAMEA104379567, study PRJEB20068) | metagenome | isolation source: 1998 | reverse complement strand
ACCGGATTCCCCGCCCGCACGATCGGCGTAGTATACCTGGGACCGTGCGTTTCCTGCACATCGCCCTCGCGATGGTCGCGCTCGGGGCGCCGTCCGCCACCGTCGCGCAGACCGTCGGCTCCTGCACGGGCGCGTTCGCGGGAGCCCCCTGTCCCGACGACGACGATCCCTGCACCGTCGACCAGTGCGAGGGCGACATCTGCCAACACGCGGACGTACCGAACCGGGGGACCTGCGATCCCGTGCTGGACGCCTATCGGCGGACGCTCGGGCTTGGCGACCTGGTGGCCGACCTGACGACGCAGCTCGGTGCCGTCGCGCTGCCGGACACGGCCCGCGCGGTGGTCGACGACGCGCTCGCCGGCGCGGCGGCCGATCTGAGTCGGACCTCGGACGCGCTCGCGGGCCGCATCACGATCCCGCCACCGGGTCCCGGTGAGACCCTGGCGCAGGCGCGGGCGCGGGCGGCGTTCGGGATCGCCCGCGCGATGCCACCACGGATTCGGGGCGTCTCCCGGCTGCTTGCGGTCCCGGCCGTCCGGGCCGCGATCGGGGCGCCGGTCGGCGACCTGGCGCGACGGGTGCGTTTTCTGTATCGGAGCACCAATCAATTGAAGCGGGAGCTTCGCCGCCTGCAACGCGTGTCCGGCACCTTCGTTCACTGAAAGGAGTGCGCATGCGCCGATCGACCATCCTCCTCCTCGCCACAGCTCTGCTCGCCGTACCCGCCGCGGCGCGAGCCCGCTCGCTCGAGCGTCGACTGAGCGACGCCTCCCAGCTCGTCAACATCCAGAGCGGCTCGGCCTTCGACGCCCTGGCCGAGAACATCGCCGACACCGCGGCGCGGAGCGTCCCCGTGATCTCGTCGTCGGCGGGCTTCACCTATCGGTACAATGAGAGCACCGAGGTCTTCGAGCGCACCTCCCAGACGCTCGGCCCGCTCTTCATGGAGCGGCCCGACACGCTCGGCCGGAACAAGTTCAACGTGAGCGTCAGCTTTCAGTACGTCGAGCTGAACACGTTCGACGGAACGGATCTGAAGAACCTCCAGAACGACGATCCGATCGTGATCCGCACCGTCGGGGCGGGAGGGACGCAGGGTTTCGCGGCGACACGGCTCCGCTACAGCCTGGGCCTCCAGCAGTACGTCACGAGCGTCAGCGCAACCTACGGCATCACGGACGATCTCGACATCAACCTGCTCGTGCCGATCATCGCGACGCGGTTGCGCGTCGGCGTGCACGCGCAGGACGTCGCGGCCGCGGGTCCCGACGGCGTGTTCACGCCGTCGCCGGGCTTCGAGCGCACGGGCTTCGACAAAGGCGACGCGGTCGGCGTCGGCGACATCCTCGTGCGCAGCAAGTACCAGCTTCCGCGCTGGGGTTGGCTGCGCTCGGCCTTGGGCCTCCAGCTCCGTTTGCCCTCGGGCAGCTCGTCGGACTTCCAGGGCACCGGCGACGTCGAGCTGTCGCCGTTCCTCTACCTGTCGACGGTCCTGTGGGATCGCGTCGAGCCCGGGGTCAACCTCGGCATCGACTACAACGCGAACGACGTCTCCCGGAGCGCCGCCCGCTATGCGCTCGGCGTCGACATCGACGCGACGCGCTGGTGCAACTTCAACGTCGCCTATCTCGGGCGAAGTCAATTCGAGGGTTCCGACACCAACACGAACTTCCAGCACCTCCATGGCGGGCAGCTCGTGAGCGAGCCGCTGCTTGGCCTCGACTTCGGCCGCACGGACACGTCGGATCTGTCGTTCGGCGTCCGCTTCGTCGTGTGGGGCAACGTGATGGTGTTCGCGAACGGGATCTACGCGATCAACGACCAGGGGCTGCGGAACGACACGATCATCCCGTCGGGCGGCGTCGAAGCGACGTTTTAGGTCAGCGGCAGCGTGAGATGACGCCGGTAGGCGGCGCGGCCGGCGAGCCGCGCCCACCAGGCGTCGAGCGCCGGGAGCGCGGGGCGGTCGACGTCGAGGGCGTACCAGCGGTAGGCCATCGACCCGACCGGGATGTCGGCGACGCTGAAGCGATCGCCGGCGACGAAGGCGTGGCGGCGGAGGTGATCGTCGAGAAGCGGCCAGATGCCGAGCAGCGTCTCGTGTGCCGATCGGATCGCGGCCTGGTCGCGACGCTCGGGCGGGGTGCGGACGAGCTGCCAGAAGACCGTCCGCATCGGCGGGAGCAGCGTCGTCTGCTGCCAGTCCATCCACTGCTCGCCGATGAAGCCGGCGCGACCGTCGAGTCGGACATCGTCCGACGCGTAAGTCCGGTCGAGGTAGCGCAGGATCACGTTCGACTCCCACAGCACGAAGCCGCCGTCGTCGATCGTGGGGACGCGCGCGTTCGGGTTCATCGTCGCGTAGCCGGGCACGTGCGCGAACCCGAACGCGCCGCCGACGTCGACGCGCTCGAAGGCGACGCCGATCTCGTCGCAGGCCCAGAGGACCTTCATGACGTTGACCGAGTCCGTGCGGCCGTAGACGCGCAGCATCGCGCGACGCTAACACCCGCGGCGCGCCGCCGGTAGACGCGCGGCTCAGAGCAACGCGTCGGCGAGGAGACGGACGGTCGTGATGTCGCGGCTCCCGAGGAGCATCGTCGTGACGGGGCTCTGCTTCCACGCCTGCGCTCGGTCCTTGATCCGCGCCGGCGACCCGCAGAGCGAGATCTCGTCGGCGAAGCGGTCCGGCACGGCAGCTGCGGCCTCGCCGCGCTTGCCCTCGAGGAAGAGGCGCTGCACTTCGTCGGCCTCCCGCTCGAAGCCGAAGCGCTTGACGAGATTCAGGTGGAAGTTCTTCGACTTGGCGCCCATGCCGCCGATGTAGAAGGCGAGCATGTACTTGACCGGCTGAAGCGCGGTCTCGAGGTCGTCGTTCACGGAGACCGTCACCGGCGGGACGATCTCGAAGCCGGGCTTCAGGTCCGTCAGCGACTCGGCATACACCTCGGGACGGTACGGCGAGTAATAGAGCGGCAGCCAGCCGTCGGCGATCTCGGTCACCATGCGGACGTTCTTCGGCCCCTCGGCGCCGATGTAGATCGGGACTTCCGTCCGAAGCGGCGCGTTGATGAGCTTCAGCGGCTTCCCGAGGCCGGCGCCGCCCGGCAGCGGCAGCTTGTACTGGTTCCCCTCGAACACGACCGGCCCCTCGCGGCGGAGCATCTGCCGCACGAGCGCCACGTATTCGCGCATCCGCTCCATCGGTCGCGGGAAGGCTTGGCCGTACCAGCCCTCCACCACCTGGGGGCCCGACACGCCGAGGCCGAGGATGAAGCGGCCGTTCGAGAGGTGATCGATCGTCATTGCCGTCATGGCGACGCAGGCCGGCGTCCGCGCCGAGAGCTGGATGATGCCGGTGCCGAGCTTGATGCGCGTCGTGCGCGCGCCCATCCACGACAGGTACGAGACGGCGTCGGAACCGTAGGCCTCGGCCGTCCACACCGAGTCGTAGCCCGCCCGCTCGGCCTCGAGCACGAGGTCGATCGGGTCCTCGGGGCCGAACATCCAGTAGCCGAGCATGAGGCCGAGCTTCATGGGGCGACGGCAATATCGTGACGCTACCGAGCGTGTCCAGGCGATCGACTCGTGCGCGCGTGCGGCGAGCGCCCCGAATTCCTCGACATGTCAACTTGCTGACACGCGAGATGCGATTGCCCTTCGGTACTACATCGCTCGTCCACGGATATGCTATTGGCCCGCCCAAGACCGGATAGCCGATGCCGCCGCTGCGACGCCCCACGCGAGACGATCCCTACGCCGACGAGACGATCCGTCAGGTCGGCGAGCGCGCCGCACTCGGCCTGCTCTTCTTCGTCGTCTGCGTCGTGTTGAGCTCGGGCTTCGAGATCGCGCGCTTTCCCGATCGGCGGGGATGGATGCTCGGCTTCGCGGCGGCCTTCCTCGTGCTGAGCGGGCTCTGCTGGCTCGCGATCCGCCGCTTCACCACGCGGACCGTCGAGATCCTGCTCGTCTTCGTCAACCTGATCGGGATGGCCTTGAACGCGTATCACGCTATCGTCGGCGCGTCGGTCGCGATGTGCCTGTGGACGCTGACAGGCCTCATGGGATCGTCGGCCGTGTTCCTACGCTGGGGCGGCGTCAACCAGGCGCTCGCCTCGGTCGGCACGCTGCTTCTCTATCCCCTCCACCTGGTGATGGGGAACGTCGACGACCTCATCTGGTCGGCCGGCGGCACGTACCTGGTCGTCATGGTCTCGATGAGCGTCTTCGGCGCGGAGGTGTATGCGCGCTACCTCCGCGCGAGCCTCCAGCTCGCCCGCACGCTGACGGAGCGCGAGGCCAGGCTGCAAAGCTACTTCGACATGGCTCCCGTCGGCACCGCGGTGCTGGCGCCGAGCGGGACGTTCCGCGAGGTGAACGACGAGCTCTGCCGGCTCCTCGGCCATTCCCGCGACGAGCTGCTCGCGGGGAGCTGGCTCGACCTCCCGCCGCGGATCGACCGCGCCGCCGCCCAGGGGCAGGTGAACGCCGCCCTCGCGGGGGCCACCCAGAACCGCGCCGCCGAGACCCGGCTCGTGCGGAAGGACGGCGTCACGATCGACGCGTCGGTCCACATGCGCGGCCTCCCGGGATCGCGCGGCACCATCGACCACGTCATGGTCCTCGTCCAGGACATCACGGTGCAGAAGCGCGCCGACGAGGAGCGCGAGCGCGTGCTCGCGACCGAGCTCGATGCGCGCCGCCAGGCCGAAGCCGCGAGCCGCGCGAAGGACGACTTCCTCGCCATCCTCTCGCACGAGCTCCGCACCCCGCTGTCGCCGATCCTCGCGTGGTCGGACCTGCTGCGACGTCACGCGCTCACGCCGGATCAGACCGACCGCGGCCTCGCGGCGATCGCTCGCAACGCCACCGCGCAGGCGCGCCTCGTCGACGAGCTGCTCGACGTCTCGCGCATCGTCTCCGGCAAGCTACGGCTCGATCTGCGGCCGGTCGACTACGCGCAGGTCGTCGGCGAAGCGATCGACGTCATCCGCCATGCCGCGGAGGCGAAGTCGCTCGACCTCGAGACCGTCGCCGAGCCGGGGACCTATCACGTGATGGGCGACCCCGACCGGCTGCGCCAGGTGATCTGGAACCTGCTCTCGAACGCCGTCAAGTTCACGCCGTCGGGCGGGCGCGTGCGGGTCACGCTCGGACGTGCGGGCAGCTACGCGCGCGTCGTCGTCGCGGACACGGGCCAGGGCATTCCCTGCACCTTCCTGCCGTTCGTGTTCGAGCGCTTCCGGCAGATCGACACGACGTCGACGCGCCGGCAGAGCGGGCTCGGCATCGGGCTCGCGATCGTGCGCGAGCTGGTCGACCTGCACGGTGGGCGTGCCGTCGCGGACAGCCCGGGCCAGGACCAGGGTGCGGTCTTCACGGTCGAGATCCCGCTCCTCGCCGAAGATCGCGCGGTCGAAGCCGTGCGCTCCCCCCGCTCGCAGGACGTGACGCTCGACGGGCTCCGCGTGCTCGTGGTCGACGACGACCCGGACTCGAACGAGGTCGTCCGCACGCTGCTGGCGTCGTGCGGGGCCGACGTCCGCACCGCGAGCTCGGCGCACGAGGCGTTCGAGATCGTCGGGCGCTGGCTACCCGACGTGGTCGTGAGCGACCTCGCGATGCCCGACGAGGACGGCTACTCGCTCCTCGCGCGCATGCGCGCGGGCGAGCGCCTGAAGCGCGTGCCGGCGATCGCGTTGACGGCGTACTCGTCGCCGGGCGACCGCGAGCAGGCGCTGTCGGCGGGCTTCCACTCCCACGTCGCGAAGCCCGTGCGCACGGCCGAGCTGCTCGGCGCGGTCGTCGCGGCGCGCGAGGCGGGCTCGCGCCTCCAGTGAGCGACGCGTAGCGCTCGTCTTCGGTCGCATGCGTTGGGCGAGACTCGCCGCGAGCGTCGGGATGCTGCTCTCTCTCGGCGCCGCCCGCGTCGGGGCGGCGAGCCCTCGGTGTACGGTGCGGCTCACGCCGCGCGACGATCTGCAACGGGCGATCGATCGTCTCCCCGCGGGCAAGGCGCCGGCGCGTGTGTGCCTCTCCGCCGGCGAATTCCGGCTCGGGCGATTCGTGTCCATTCGTCGCGACGGGGTCCGGCTCGTGGGTGCCGGCATATCGACCGTCCTTCGGCTGGACGAAGGTGTCGAAAGTCCCGTCATCGTCGTCGGCGACTACGAGCACGAGACGCCGCGACGCCCGACGTCGAACGTGACGATCGAGCGCCTGCGCGTCGTCGGCAGCGGCGCCGGGGGCAGCGAGCTTCATCCCGCGTTTCGGTACATGACGAACAGCGCCGTCGTCGTGCGGGCAGGACGCGGCATCGTCATCCGCGACCTGGAAGTCACAGGATGCCGCAGCGCCTGCATCCTGACCGAACGCGACACGCGCGACGTGTCGATCGTGCGCACCGTCGTCGCCGGCTCCGTGTGGGACGGTATCTCGCTCAATCGCACGGCGCGCGCGCGGCTGATCGGCAACCTCGTCCGCGACAACCGGGCGGCCGGGCTGACGGCCGAGCACCTCGAGGACAGCGTCGTCGAGGGGAACGTCGTCGCGGGGAACCAGACGCACGGGATCTACCTCGCCGACTCGCGCCGGAACCGGTTCACGGACAACCGGCTCGTCGGCAACGTCCTGTCGGGCGTCTTCCTCACCTGTGCGGTGCGCGACCGCACGTCCCCGGTGACGTGCTGGGACCGCAGCATGAGCGAGGGCAACGACTTCGCGCGCAACGTGGTCGCGCGGAACCGGATGGGGTTCACCGTCGCGCCGAACCCGCACGCGCCCTGCACGGCGCGCCGCTTCGTGCCGAACCGATCGCGCGACGATCGCTTCTCGCGCAATCCGCGGGTCGAGCCGTATCCCGCGGCCCTTGGCCGCTGTCTCGTGTTCGCTACGCCACCCGCTCGACGCGCACCTGCACGTAGCGGTGATGCGGGATCCCGGTGAATGGATCCCGATCCGCCGTGTCCGTGAGCTCGTTCTGGTTCGCGCCCGTCACCATGCCGTCGGACGACACCATGCCGAAGCCGTTCGGCATCCAGACGTGACCGGCCATGAGCTTCGCGTCGACTTGCGCGGGCATCGTGAGCGCGCCACGCCGGGTCGAGACGCGAACCGTGTCGCCGTCGCGGACACCGAGCGCCGTCGCGTCGCCGGGCGAGAGGTTGAGCGCGCAGTGCGGGCCCTTGCCTTTCCGCCACGACGGGTCGCGCTGGATGGTGTTCGCCGTCCAGCGCGTGCGAAGTCCCGCGGCCATGACGAGCGGGAACGCCGGGTCGTGTGCCGGCTCGGTCGCGATCGCGCGGCGGATCTCCGGCACGATCGGCTCGGGCACGAGGCGCACCTTCTTGTCGGCGAAACCCAGGTGATCCTCGAGGTTCGTCTCCATGCGCTGGCGCGCCACCTCCACACCTTCGGGATGCGCGATGATGCGACGGTAGACCTCCGTCCCGAGCTCGAACGGCATCTTGCCGGCCCACTCGTCGCCGAGCGCCCGCACGATGCTCTCGGGACGGAACATGGCGTTCACCTGCGAGAGCAGCCAAACCGCCGCGAGCGCGGGCGACTGGAGATGCGGCCCGAGCGCCCGATACGTCCAGAAGAGGACCTGGTTCTCGCCGCCCGTCGACGCCGCCTGCGCGGCCATGAGATAGGCCATCGCGCCCTCGGGGGTGTGGGCCTGCGCCGCGAGCTCGATCAGCTCCGGCGGCGCGGTGCCGAAGAGATCCATCGCCTCGGCGAGGCGGACGTAGATCTCGGGCTCGGTGAGCGCCGGGATGCGCACCGGGACGACCGGCGGGCGCACCTGCACGTAGATCTCGGGCGCGCCGCGCGGGAAGCCAGCCGTCTCCCACTTCTCGTACCCCGTCGGCACGGGCAGCACGTAGTCGGCGAGCCGCGCCGTCTCCGTCATCGCCGGATCGATGACGACGAGGAGGTCGAGCCGCTCGCGCGCTTCACGCCAACGCGACGCATCGGAGTACGAAAGGATCGGGTTCGATCCCTCGACGATGATCGCGCGGATGCGCTGGGGATGGTCGACGAGGACCTCCTCCGGCACGAGCGTCGGCGACATCATGCCCGCGTTGCCGAGCGCGCGGATCGCGGGGATGCCGGACGCGAGCGCGCGCTCCGGTTCGCTCACGCGCTCGTGGTCGACGACGGGCGCCAGGAAGGTCTCCAGGAACACGTCGCCGCCGACCTGGCCGATGTTGCCGGTGAGCGTCAGCAGCACGCGAATGAGATACGCGTTCAGCGTCGAGAACGGCGCCTGCTCGACGCCGAGGTCGTAGAAGATCGCGGCCGACTCGGCCGCGGCGAAGCCACGCGCCGTCTCGAGGACGGCGTCGACCTCGAGGCCGCAGCGCCGCGCCATGACGGCGACGTCGACGGCCGCGAGCTCGGCGCGCAGCAGGTCGAGCCCGATGGCTTTCTCCTCGAGGAACGCCGCGTCCGTGAGCCCCTCGCGCACGATCACCGCCGCCATCGCGAGGAGCAGATACACGTCGGTGCCGGGGCGGAGCCGCAGGTGGCGCGTCGCCGTGCGCGTCGTCTCGGTCTCGCGCGGGTCGGCGACGACGACCGTGCGGGTCGCGTCTTCGGCGAGCTCCTTGAAGGTGTCCGTCGCATTGTGGCCGCGGTTCGAGATCTTCGGGTTCGTCCCGAGGACGAGGATGAACTGCGCGTGGTGCGTGTCGGCGTGGAGGAAGACCGACGGCGAGGCGTCGAACATCCACTGGTCGAGGAGATTGTGCTGCGTCTTCTCCTGCGCGAAGGCATTGAACCAGCGCTTCGAGCCGAGCCCGCGGAGGAACCCGAGCCCGTACGGCGCGTCCATGTGGTTCCCCTGCCCGCCGATCCCGACCAGCGCGATCGAGCGCGGTGAGTGCTGCTGCCGGATCGTGCCGAGCTTGGCCGCGATCTCGGTGATGGCCGTGTCCCAGTCGATCTCCTCGAACGTGCCGTCGGCCCGCCGCCGCATCGGGAACGGCACGCGGTCGCCGTGCTCGACGTAGTGCTGGATGCTGAACGCCTTGTTGCAGAGGTAGCCCTTGCTGATGGGATTGGTCTCGTCGCCGCGAACGGCGGTGATGCGGCCGTCCTTCACGTCGACGCGGATGCCGCAGTTGTGGCTGCAGAGCACGCAGACGGTGGGCAGGTTCGTGCCGTTCGCGAGGTCGCTCATGATGCCTCCGGCGCCGACGGCGCCACGCTCTGGGTGTTTCGATACCGGGGACCGGGTCGCGCGGTCATGTCGCGCGCGGTCACCGGCTCGCCGCAATGATCGCAGGCGAGCCGAAGTCGCGTCGCGTGGCCGCACGCGCGGTGCACGCGCTCGACGGGCGGTCCCTTCTTGCCGGTCATGTGCTTGTCGCCCCAGTCGGCGACGGTGACGATGACGCCGTAGAGGTCGATGCCCTTCTCGGTGAGCCGGTACTCGTAGCGCACCGGCCGCGCCAGATAGCGCTCGCGCCGGAAGACGCCGTGCTTCACGAGCTTTGCGAGGCGATCGGCGAGGCGGTGGCGCGTGATGCCGAGGTCACGCTGGAACTCCTCGAAGCGCCGCATGCCGAGGAAGGCGTCGCGCAGGATCAGCAGCGTCCAGCGGTCGCCGACGACGGACAGGGTCCGCGCGATCGTGCAGTCGAGTCGTCCGACGTCCCGCCAGCGCACACGCGGGTTATGGTTCCAAAATGGAACTTAGTGCAAGGCCCCCGACTCACAGCCGCAACGTCAGCTTCAGCTCCTCGATCTCCCGCTGCACCGCCTCCGGCTCCGCGTTCTTGAGCGCCGCCGGCAGGAGCTGCGGATACGAGCAGTGCTGCGACGCGATCAGCGTCTGCAGCCGGCGCTGCCGGAAGATCGACGTGCTCGCCTGCCAGACCTGCAGCACGTCGAGGACCGGCTTCGCCTGGGCCTTCACCTCGCGCACGAGGTTGTCGAAGTCGCGCGCCGAGTAGTGGGCCGTGCGGGCGATCAGGCTGTCCACTTCTTCCGGCGCGAGCGCGATCTTGCGGCGCTTGAAGAGCTCGGAGACGAACGTCTTTCGCGCGTCGCCTTCGGGATCGAAGATCGGCACCTGCAGCGGCGAGCGGCTCTTGAGATCGGGATCCAGCTCGTCCGGCCGCGACGTCATGAGCGCCAGCAGGAGCTTCCCGCGGAGCTTCGGGTCGCCGACCATCTTGATGAAGTTGCCGGCGAGCCGCCGCTCGGTCTCGTGCGTGTCGGACTTGTGCACGCTGCCGAAAGCCGTGTGCGCCTCGTCGACGAGGAGTAGCACCTTGCCGAACGTGTTGATGAACCAGAGGAGCCGCTCGAACTGCTTGTCCGTGCCGCCGTACCACTGGCTTCGGAGGCCCGTGAGCTCGATCACGATGCGGCCCGACGCGGCCGCGAACGCCTCCATCTGGAACGTCTTTCCGCCGCCGTTCGGGCCCGACACGAGCACGGCCGAGATCGCCGTCTCCGGGTTCTCGCAGCGCGCGAAGACCGAGCGCAGGATCTCCTTCGTGGCCTCGCTGCCGACGATCGCGTCGGGGCCGTGGTCCGGGATGCTCACCCGGATGATGTCGCCGAGCTCGGCCTGCATGACGAGGTTCACTTCCGCGAGCACCGCCGCCCGCGTCACGGGCTCGCCGCTCCGGCTGGCCGTCTCGAGCAGA
>OEKX01000566.1_pt3 | contig 10695 bp, 10 predicted proteins | sample 1503491 | NCBI WGS metagenome assembly OEKX01 (sample SAMEA104379567, study PRJEB20068) | metagenome | isolation source: 1998 | reverse complement strand
CTCGGGTGGGTGAAGCTCGCGATCTTCCCGGGCGACCAGCGCACGTTCTCGATCACCGTCGGCCCGCCGGCCGACGACACGGCGTTGAAGCGCCTCTCGGACCCCGAGCAGTTCGAGCGCTTCGTCGCCGCGTTCTCGTCGATGGCGCCGTGGCGGGCGAACGGCGCGTCGGAGCCGGTGTTCGGCCCCGCGACGCCCGTGCTCGTCATGGGCCAGCTCCGCAATCGCCGGCGCCGCTTCGTCGACGCCGACGGCCCGCTGCTCCCGGGCTTCGTCGCGGTCGGCGATGCGCTCTACCACTCGAACCCGATCTACGGCCGCGGCTGCCCGTCGGCACTCATGACGGTCGAGCTGCTCGACGAAGCGATCGGGCGCCACCCAGACGACCCGATCGCCATGGGGCGCCTCTACCACGCGGCGTGCGAGGCACACGTGCGGCCGTTCTGGGATGCGGCGGTCGCGTCGGATCGGCGGATGCTCGGCGACGCACGCGCGATGCCGTCGGGGAACCGGGCGGCGTTGATCCACATGGCGGAGCAGGCGTTCGGGTGGTTCGTCGATCGCGGCATCGTGCCCGCGACGCGCGTCGACCCGGTCGTGTTCCGCGGGCTGCTGCGCGTCTTCCACATGCTCGACGCACCCGAGGACCTGGTGATGAACCCGGAGCTCCTGCTGCGCGCCGTGCCCGTGCTCGCCCGCGTGCTGCGCGGCGACGGGCCGGCAGCCCAGTTCGCACCGACGTCGCGCGAGCACGTCCTCGCGAAGCTCGGCCTGGTCTGATCCTAACGTCTGATCTTACCGCGCCGGTTCAGGCCTCGGATCGACACGTGCGTTCCTCGATTTGCCGCGCCGGCTTTGCCGGCCGCGGCATGCAGCCCGCGCGGGCCACTCGAGCCACACGCTCGCTCCCCCGACCCAAGACGAAGTCTCGGGTCGGATCAACTCGCGCGGCGCAGCTTCGCGAAGCCGCGGCTCCGCGCGACGAGCTCGTCGAACAGGCTGTACGGCCGCTCGTCGCTCGGCACCTCGAGCTCGGGGTGCCACTGCACCGCGACGACGAAGTCGTGCCGCTCCGACTCGAGCGCTTCGACGACGCCGTCCTCGGCCCACGCGACCGCGCGGAGCCCGTCGCCCAAACGACCGACCGCCTGGTGATGGACCGATTGCACGGTGGCGCACCCGCCGCCGTACACGCGCGCGACGTGGCTCTCGGGCGCGAGCTTCACCGAGTGCGGCGTCGCCTGCACGTCGGGCGTGCGATGCACGACCCGCGTCCCGAACACGTCCGGGATGTGCGAGATGAGATCGCCGCCGAGCGCCACGTTCAGCACCTGCATGCCACGGCAGACGCACATGATCGGCAGCCCGCGTTCGAGCGCCGCGCGCACGAGCACGAGCTCGAAGCAGTCGCGCTCGTGGCAGACGCCGTAGTTCGCGTCGTGCTCGTTGCCGCCGTAGTGCTCGGGATGGATGTCGCCGCCGCCCGGGAAGATGAGCCCGGACACGACGTCGAGCGCCTCGCGCACCGGCCCGAGCACGGGCGGGAGCACGACGGGGACGCCGCCGGCGCAGCGGATGGCGTCGACGTACTCGCACGGCACGGAGAAGGAGAGCCGTTGGCCTCCGCGCGCATAGCTCGAGATGCCGATCAGCGGTCGCACTCCGTCCAGAGTACCGCCCCACCGGGTCATGTTCCAGCATTGGAAGGCCTGTGGTAGTCCGCGGGCATGGCGTTTCCCCGCCAGGTCCCCTTCATTCCCAGGCATTCCGCAACCCACGAGCTCACGACCGACGTGGTCTATGCGGACGTCGCAGGGGAGCCACTGCGCTACGACCATTTCCGGCCGCTCGGCGTAGCCGAGCCGACACCGTGCGTGGTGTTCGTCCACGGCGGCGGCTGGACGGGAGGCGATCCCAGCCAGGCGGCGGGCAACGGCCTCCACTTCGCGCGCCGCGGAATCGCGACCATCTCGATCTCCTATCGCTTGGCGCCGGCGCATCGCTTCCCTGCCTGCCTCGACGACGTCCGCCGCGGGCTTCGCCACGTCCGCGCCCACGCCGCCGAATTCGGCGTCGACCCCGATCGTCTGGTCCTCATGGGGCTCTCGGCGGGCGCGCACCTGGCGGTGCTGGCGCATCTCGCACGCGACGTCGCGGCGCTCGAGCCGGACCTGCCGCCAGAGCTGCGGGAGGTGCCGGAGGACGTGCTCGCCGTCATCGCGCACTACGGTCCCTACGACCTCGCACGCCGGAAGCCCGTCGCAGGCTGGGATCCGATCGCCGATCTCCTGGGCGAGCACCTTGCCGATCCGGAGTGGATCCGCATCGCGTCGCCGGTCAGGCACGCGGCCGCGGCGACCGCGCCGATGCTGCTCATCCACGGCACCGCCGACACGGTCGTCTCGTGGCGCGAGTCGGAGCGCATGCACCAGGCGCTGGTCCAGGCCGGGCGCGCGAGCGAGCTCTTGATCCTCGACGGCGCGCCGCACGCGTTCCAGGTCGAGTGGCGTGGCGAGGCCAACCGTCGGGCCAACGCCGCGATGGATTCGTTCCTCGACCGCGTGCTCGGCCAAGAGGCCGCGGCCTGATGGGCGCCGAGGCCGGGCGCTATCGCGAGAGCGCCGCGCTCTTCGCTCGCGCCGAGCGCGTGATCCCGGGCGGCATCTACGGCCATCAGTCGCCGCGCATGCTGGTGCCGGGCGCGTACCCGTCGTTCTTCGCGCGCGCCGACGGCGCGCGCCTCTGGGACGTCGACGGGAACGAGTATCTCGACCTCGTCTGCGGGTATGGGCCGATCGTCCTCGGCCACAACCATCCCGCGGTCGACGCGGCCGCCGCGCGCGAGGCAGCCAACGGCCGCTGCTACAACGGTCCGGGTCGTGCGTTCGTCGAGCTCGCCGAGCGGCTCGTCGCTCTCACGCCGTGGGCCGCGTGGGCGGTCTTCGCGAAGAACGGCTCCGACGTCTGCACGTGGGCCGTGCAGGTCGCGCGGGCGGCGACCGGCCGCGCGAAGGTCCTCGCAGCAAAGGGCGCCTATCACGGCACGCACGCGTGGTGCGCGCCGCTCCTCGGCGGCACGACGCCGGAGGACCGCGTACACGTCGCCACCTACCGCTACAACGACCTCGCGAGCGTCGACCGGGCGATGGCGCTCCACGACGGTGACGTCGCCGGCGTGATCGTGAGCCCGTTCCGGCACGACGCGTTCCACGACTCCGAGATGCCCGCGCCGGGATTCCTCGCCGGCCTCCGCGAGCGCTGCGACCGCATCGGCGCCGTGCTGATCCTCGACGACGTCCGCGCGGGCTTTCGGCTGTCGCTCGCCGGCTCCGGCGACGCCGTCGGCGTCGAGCCCGACCTCACCTGCTACTGCAAGGCGCTCGGGAACGGCTACCCGATCTCGGCCGCGCTCGGCCGCGAACGGCTCCGCGAGGCCGCGTCGAAGGTCTTCTTCACGGGCTCGTATTGGACCGGCCCGGTCGAGATGGCGGCGTCGCTCGCGTGCCTGGCCGAGCTCGAGGCGAGCGACGCGATCGCGCACATGCGGCGCATCGGTACCCGCTTGCGCGACGGCATGGTCGGGCAAGGTGAGACGCACGGCCTCCCCGTCCACTGGTCGGGTCCGCCGGCGCTGCCGTTCATGACCTTCCGCGACGACGAAGGCAGCTTCGTCCGGAGCCGCGCGTTCGCCGCCGCGTGCGCGACGCACGGCGTGTACCTCCATCCCCATCACAACTGGTTCGTGTCCGCGGCCCTGCGCGACGCCGACGTCGACCGCATCCTGGACGTCACCGACGCCGCGTTTCGCGAGGTCGCGCGGTCGCCCGAGCACCAGCGCTGAGATGTACGAGCGGTTCTTCGGCCTCGAGGATGCGCCGTTCCGGCTGACGCCCGACCCGCGCTACCTCTTCCTCTCGAAGAAGCACGAGGACGCGCTCGCGCATCTGAAGCTCGGGCTCACCGAGAGCGGCTTCGTCTGCATCACCGGCGACGTCGGCACGGGCAAGACGACGTTGCTCCGCTACTTCCTCGCGAACCTCGGACCCGAGGTGTCGACGGCGTACGTCTTCAACCCAGCGCTGTCGGCGCTCGAGCTCCTGCAGACGATCAACGCCGAGTTCGGCCTGCCCGCGACGAGCACGAGCAAGAAGGCGCTCGTCGACCTGCTGAACGCGCACCTGCTGCGGCTCCGGCAGGAGGGCCGCCGCGCCGTCGTCGTGATCGACGAGGCGCAGGCGCTCGACATCGACGTGCTCGAGCAGCTCCGCCTGCTGTCGAACCTGGAGACGCCGACCGAGAAGCTCCTGCGCATCATCCTGGTCGGACAGCCGCAGCTCCGCTCGCTGCTCCTCCATCCCGAGCTCGTCCAGCTGAACCAGCGGATCACGCTGCGCTGGCACATCGGCCCGCTCAATCCCGGGGAGACGGCCGACTATCTCCGGCATCGCCTCTCGGTCGCGAGTCATGCGAAAGCACGCGATCTGTTCACCCGGCGGGCGGCCGGGCTCCTACATCGCTGCGCGGGCGGCATCCCCCGGCTGATCAACATGCTCGCGCACCGCTCGCTCCTCGCGGCGTTCGCGGCCGAGCGTCCGAGCGTGACGGCGCGCGACGTACGAACGGCATACCGCGAGGTCTCGACCGTGCCGCTTCCCATCGCGCCGCCGCGCCGGTCGTGGGTCATGCCGGCGGCGGTCGCCGCCGGTGCGTGCGCGCTCGCGGTCGTGCTCGGCGCGCGCGAGCTCGCCGCTCCACCGGCGCCACCGCCCGCTTCCGTCGCCGAGGATCCGGCGCCCGGTCCGCTGCTCGCCAACATCACCACGACCGCGTCGTCGCCACCGGCCGCCGCCGCACCGACGAACGCGGACCCGTCGGAGCACATGGACGAGACGCCGCCCCCGCCCGATCCCGCGCCGGTGGCGGAGGTGACCACCACCACGCTGCCGCCGCCGACGCCCGAGCAGCGTCTCGCCGCGGTCGACGCGACGACGAGCCTTCGCGGCGCGCTCAGCGCCGTCGCGCGCGCGTGGGGCGTCGAGCCGCCGTCGGACATCGAGCTCCGTCCCGAGGACGTCCCGCACTACGCGGAGCGCCGGCAGCTCGAGCATCTGCCGCTCAGCGGCAACCTCGCGATGCTCCGCCTCCTCGACGTGCCCGCCGTGCTCGAGCTGCGCTTCCCGAACCTGCCGGACACGCGCTACGTGAGCCTCGTGCAGCTCACGCCGGATCGCGCGATGTTGTCGTTCGACGGCGAGACGATGCCCGTCGAGCTCGCATTCCTCGAGCGCTACTGGTACGGGCGCGCACACGTGTTCTCGCGCGATTTCGAAGGCCTCGGTCCGGGATTGATGGACGATCAGAAGGGTTTGCGCGTCACGCGGCTGCAGGCACTGCTCGGTCGCACCGGCCTCTACGACGGCGGCGAAACGGGCCTCTTCGGTCAGACGACGCGCTCCGCGGTGATGGCCTTCCAACGCTCGCGCTACATCGAGCCCGACGGGCAGGTCGGGCGGCTCACGCGCATGGTGCTCTACGCGGCGGTCGGCGGCTACAACCGTCCGACGCTCGCCGGTGGCGCATCGTGAGCTCGATCCTCGACGCGCTCGAGAAGCTCGAAGCGACGCGCGGACCGCAGCCACCGCTCCGGCCCGGCGGCGCACCGCGACGCGGGCGGCGCTGGTCGGTCGTGGTGCTCGTCGTCGTTGCCGTCGTCGCCGGCGCCGGCGGCGCGGCGCTGCTGCTCGGCCGCGGAACGGCGACGGAGTCGGCTCCGACCGAGCAGGTCGCCGCACGGACGCCGGAGGCGCACGGCGAGAAGGGCGCAGACGCGGTAGCGCCGAAGGCGCACGAGAAGCGCGCCCACACGCCAGGCGCCGCCGCGCCGAAGCGGGAGCCCGGGCGCGCGACGACGCCGTCCGCCACACCAGCGCCGGGACCGACGTTCGTCGACGCGATGGCAGCGGCGAAGCGGAAGGGCGCGATAGCGCCCGCGCCGCCGCCGCCGGCGGTCGGAAGGCCGGCACCGATCGGTACGCCACCACCGTCGCAGAGCGCCGGCGCGGCTCCGGCACCTGCCGGCGCCGCTGCGAACCCCGGCGCTGCTGCGGCGCCGTTCGGCCTGGCGGCGAACGGCGCCCCGGCCCAGGTCCCCGCGATGAACGCGGCCGTTCCGCCGGTTGCCGCCGCACCGCGCACGGCCGCACCGGTTCCCGCGCCCGATCCCACCGGACACGAGCGGCCGTGGGCCGCGGAGCCGCCGGCGGCACCCAACACGCCGCCGTCGACGGCGATGCTCGCGATGGCGCGCGAAGCGCCGCCGACGACCCCCGCGCCGGTCCCACGCGCGACGGTCGACCCGCCGGCCTCCCGCCCGACTGCCGACGCGCCGGCCCCACGCCCGACGGCCGGGGAGCCGGCGCCACCGGTCTCGCCGCGAACGCCCGCGGGCGCTCCGCGCATGCGCGTGAGCTTCCTCGTCTACTCGAGCGTCGCCGAACGGCGGAGCGTCGCGCTCACGTTCGACGGCGGCGGGCTCACGACGCTTCGTGAAGGCGAAGAGTCGAACGGCGTCGAGGTCGTCCGCATCCGGCCCGATCGCGTCGAGCTCCGCTGGCAGGGCGAAGCGTTCATGCTCGAAGTGCGGAGCTGAGAGCCAACACGGCTCCTGACCCAGCGCGAGCCGCCCGCCCGACCGCTCACGTCGTCGGCGGCTGCACGCGGGTCACGCGAACGATCTCGGCGGCGATGGCGCGGGCGAGGTTCTTGTTGGCGGACGGCGCCAGGTGCACCCACGTGAGGACGAGGTCGCGCTGGCCGTCCAACCGTCCGATGCCGTCGACGAGCGGCACGCCGTGCGTCGCCGCCCACTCGCGGATGGCGAGCATGAGGTGGGAGTGGACGGTGAACATCGCGCCCAGGTGGAGCTGCATCGCGTTGTACTGCGGATCGGGCGGGTCGGCGCGGATCGCGCGCTCGACGATGTGGGCCTCGTCTTCGTAGCGGAGCCCGTGCAATCGCGTGGGCTCGACCATGAGCGAGCGGGCTTGCTGCGTGACGACGATCATCCGCGCGCCGACCTTGCGACAGTCGGCGGCGATCGCGTCGAGGTTGCCCAGGTACCGCCGCGTCGCGGCGGCGATCATCGCGTCGGTGACGGTGACGCGCGACGGCTTCGGCAGCACGGCGTCGGCGAGCTTCTGCACGAGCATCACGATCAGGAAGTGCGACTCGCCGCCGGCGCGCCAGCTCGTGCCGTAGAGCTCGTCGAAGACGGCGCGCTCGCTGTCGTTGACGCCCTCGTAGACGGTCACGACGTCCGGCGCGAGCGGAACGCCCTCGGCGGCGAACATGGCCGCGATGGCGTCGCTGTCGGCGTGCGGGACGGCGAAGTTGATGACCTCGAAGCGCCCGCGGCCGGCGGTGCGATCGAGGACGTGCTGGAGGTAGTAGGGATACGTCTCGTCGTCACGGTTCTCGAAGCCGAACGTCGACGATGCGCCGAGCGTCAGCACGCGCAGCACGCCCGGCGTCTTCGCGTCGGCGAAGTCGGGGCCGCGCAGCCCGTGGTCGTTGATGCGCACGCGATGTCGGCCGCGGGAGTCGTTCGCCCACTTCTCCTCGTGCGGAAAGTACTTCGTGTAGCCGTGCGCCTCGACCGAATGGAACTCGACACCCGTCTCCTGCCCCTTCGGCGGCACGTGATGGCGAAACCACGGCGTCCCGTAGAGGAGCACGCGCGGCCCCCCGACGAACGCGCTGATGACCCGCACGCCGACCTCGAGGATCGAGAGCGCGATCAGGAGGGCGGCGAGACGGACGACGACTCGACGCAACCGTCCTGCCCTAGCCGTGCTTGGTCGAGATGCCGCCGTCGACGGGAATGACGACGCCGGTCACGTAGGCACCGGCCTTCGACGCCAAGTAGATGGCGACGCCGGCCATGTCGGCGGGGTCGCCGATGCGGCCCATCGGGCACGAGCTCACGATGGCGTCGTGGAAGCGCTCGAGCGTCTCGTGCATCATCTTGCTCTCGAACGGCCCGGGCGCGACGGCGTTGACGGTGACCTTCGGTGCGAAGCGGTGCGCGAGCACGCGCGTCATGTGGTGCACGGCCGCCTTGCTCGACGAGTAGGCGTAGGTCTCGAGCATCGGCGCCTGCAGGCCATCGATCGAGCCGATGTTGATGACGCGAGCGGGATCGCCGGGCTTCGACGCCTTCTCGAGGAGCGGCATGCACGCGCGGGTGAGATGGAAGACGCCCTTCACGTTCAGCGCGAAGACGCGGTCGAACGCCGTGTCCGGGTACGACTCGAACGGCGCGCCCCAGTTGTTGCCGGCGTTGTTGACGAGCACGTGGAGCGCGGGCTCGCGCGCGGCGAGCGCGTCGGCAAGGGCACGGCAGCCCTGCTCGGTCCCGCAGTCGCCGGGGAGCGAGACGCACGTGCCCTTCTTCGCGAGCTCGGCGGCCACCTCGTCGCAGACCTCGGCCTTGCGCGACGAGATGTAGACCTTGGCGCCGGCCTCGACGAACCCCTCGGCGATCATCAGGCCGATGCCTCGCGAGCCGCCGGTGACGAGCGCCACTTTGCCGCGGATGTCGAAGAGATTCTGCATCGGCGGGTCATGGCACTCGGTCGTCGGCGCGGTCAAGCCGGGATCGCGCGGGCGGCGGCGGGACCGAGCGACAGGACGGCCGGGGTTCCGACGAGGAGGTCGCGCAATGCCGACGTCAACTCTTCTTCACATCGGCTCTTCACATCGGCTCCGCGCGACGCGGCTCGATGGATGCAACGCGGCGTTGACGGCCGCGCGTCGCGTGGCCAGCGGCATGCACGCGCGTCTTGTTGCCATTCTCGCTCTACTGCTCCTTGGAAACGCGGCCGGCCCAGCGGCGGCGCCATGCGGCCACGATCCGGACGACACAGCGGCGATCGCCGCGGTGCGCGCCGACGTCGAGCGCACTTGCGACTGCGCGGCTGCGACGAATTACGGCCAGTACGTGAGCTGTGCGCGGACGGTCGCGCTCGCGGCGATCGCCGCGCGGACGCTGCGCCCGCAATGTCTCAAGGGCGTACTCCACTGCGCCGCGCGCTCGACGTGCGGGCGGCCCGACGCGGTCGCGCGCTGTCTCACGCACGGCAACAAGACGACGTGCCGGCGATCGTCGAGCGCCGCGCGCTGCCTCGATCGCGGCGGCTGTCCGAGCGCGTCCCCGAGCTGCTGCGACGCGTGCGGGCCCGGCGGCTGCGCGACGACCACGAGCACCACGAGCGAGGCGCCGACCACAACGACATGCGCCGCAGGCTGCGGGAACGGCATGTGCGAGACCGGCGAGAACCCGACGAGCTGTCCGGCCGACTGCATGGGCAGTCCATCGGGAGCATTTCCGGTTCTGCCGGTGACGCTGGGCTCATGCCTCCTCGATGAGGCGCCCGCGTGTCCGGGCACGTCTCGGCTCATCCACATCCCGTTCGAGGGATGCTTCACGAGCTTGTCGGACGCGGTGGCGTCGGACGCGAACATCGTGAACGTCCTTCCGGCAACCTGCTGTAGCCCGACCCTGTGCGGCGGTGGACAGACTCCGGCGCTGTCGGTGGGCGATGCGATCGCGACGGAGAACGGCAACTCGGCGTCGATCCTCAGCGTTCTCCTGGATTGCGTGAACGATCACACGATCGAGTTCATTGCGCCGGTGACGGCATGCACCCCGTGCAATCAGGCGCAGCAGGTCGTGGGCTTCGTCAGGGTCGTGATCGACCACATCGTGAACACCGGCCCGGCTAGCAGCAAAGGCGTGTACCTGCGCGTGCTGTGCCCGACCTGCGGCGACGGCGCGTGCTCGGCGCCCGAAGACTGCCGATCGTGCAACGCCGACTGCGGTCCGTGCACGCCGGTCTGCGAGTAGCTCAGCGCCCTTCGCGGCGGAAATTCTCGAGCCACTTCCGCTGCGACTCGCCGTCGGGGTCGTCCTTCGCTGGCACCTGGATGCCGCGGTCGACGGCGGGGCGCTCGCGGATGCGATCGCGCCAGCGCTGGAGGTTCGGCAGGTCGTCGATGGAGACGTCGGCCCAGAAGTGGATGCGGACCCAGGGCCAGGCCGCGATGTCGGCGATGGAGTAGTCGTCGCAGAGATACTCGCGCCCTTCGAGGCGGCGATCGAGGATCGTGTAGAGGCGCTTCACCTCCTCGGTGTAGCGCGTGATCGCGTACGGGATGCGCTCGGGCGCGTAGCGCACGAAGACGTGCGCCTGCCCCTGCATCGGGCCGATGCCGGCCATCTGGAACATGAGCCACTGGAGGACCTGCGAGCGCTTGTTCGGCTCGCTCGGCAGGAGCGCGCTCTTCGTCTTCTCCGCGAGGTAGATGAGGATCGCGCCCGACTCGAAGACGGCGAAGTCGGAGTTGTCTCGGTCGACGATGGTCGGGATGCGCCCGTTCGGGTTCAACTTCGTGTACCACGGCTCCTTCTGCTCGTTGTCCTCGAGCCGGATCGCTCGCACCTCGTACGGCAGCCCGAGCTCCTCGAGCATGATCGAAGCCTTGTGTCCGTTCGGCGTCGCTGCGGTGTAGAGCTCGATCACGGCCGTCTCAGGCCCGTGCCGACGGCCGGTTCGAGACGAGCTCGTGCCAGCGAAGGAGGTTGGCGCACTCGGAGGGGATGCGGGTCTTCGTCACGCGGCCCCAGTCGATGCCGAC
>OEKX01000243.1_pt1 | contig 10697 bp, 7 predicted proteins | sample 1503491 | NCBI WGS metagenome assembly OEKX01 (sample SAMEA104379567, study PRJEB20068) | metagenome | isolation source: 1998 | reverse complement strand
AGGCTCGCCGGGCGCCTGTATACGTACCGGGGCCGCGACGCCGTCCGGCACCTCTTCCGGGTGGCGGCGAGCCTCGACTCCATGGTCGTCGGCGAGCCGCAGATCCTGGGGCAGCTGAAGGACCAGTACGCGCTCGCCGCGGCCGTCGGCGCCTCGGGTCGCATCCTGCACCGTTGCTTCCACAAGTCGTTCTCGGTCGCGAAGCGCGTGCGGAGCGAGACGGGCATCGCGGCGCGCGCGGTCTCGGTGGGCTCGGCGGCCGTCGAGCTCGCGAAGGAGATCTTCGACCGCTTCGAAGACAAGACCGCGCTCCTGATCGGCGCCGGCGCCATGGGCGAGCTGACGGCGCGCCAGCTGCTCGCGCAGGGGACGGGCACGCTCATGGTCGTCAACCGGACCTTCGATCGGGCGACCGACGTCGCGCGCGAGCTCTCGGGCATCGCCGTGCCGTTCGACAAGCTCGGCCGCACGCTGCCGCTCGCCGACCTCGTGATCGGCGCCGCCGCCGGCGACGGCCATCTGCTGCGCCAGGCCGACGTGCACGAGGCGATGCGCGAGCGGCGCGGCCGGCCGATGCTGTTCGTCGACCTCGCCGTGCCGCGGAGCTTCGAGCCGACCATCAACGCCCTCGACGGCGTGTACCTCTACGACATCGACGATCTCGACGGCGTCATCGCCGACAACAAGGGCGCACGCGCGAACGAGGCGGCGATCGCCGAGCGCATCGTCGATCACGAGGTCGACACGTTCTGCCGGTGGCTCGACGGCCTCGACCTCGTGCCGACCGTCGTCGAGCTGCGCGACAAGGTCGAGCGCATCCGCGAGCGCGAGCTCGCGCGCTTCCTCGGTGGGGGTGGCGGCGCGCTCGACGACCGGCAGCGCGAGGCGGTCGAGCGGCTCACGCGGGCGATCGTCGCGAAGATCCTCCATGCGCCGCTCTCGGAGCTCAAGCGCCGCGGCACGACCGCCGAGGTCGTCTACGTCGAGACGCTCCGGGCGCTCTTCCGGCTGGGCGGCGATCTGGGCGATGATCTGGGCGACGACGACGAGGAGAGCTGAGCGCCGATGGCGACGACGCGCGCGCGGCTCGGCACCCGAGGCAGCGCCCTCGCCCGGGCGCAGGCCGAGATGGTGCGGCGCGACCTCGAGGCGCACCATGCGGGCCTCGCGATCGACGTCGAGCTCATCCGGACGAGCGGCGACCGCCTGCAGCGCGGCCCGCTCGCGGACGTCGGTGGCAAGGGACTGTTCGTGAAGGAGATCGAGGACGCGCTGCTCGCCGGCCGCATCGACTTCGCGGTGCATTCGCTGAAGGACATGCCGGCCCTGCAGCGCGATGGGCTCGTGCTGGTCGCGACGCCGCAGCGTGCCGACGCGCGTGACGTGCTGGTGAGCCGCGCGCCCGACCTCGCGGCGCTGCCGCGCGGCGCGCGGGTCGGCACCGCGAGCGTGCGGCGGCGGGCACAGCTCCGCGCCGCGCGCCCCGACCTCGAGGTCGTCGTCCTGCGCGGCAACGTCGACACGCGGCTTCGCCGCTGGCGCGACGGCGACTTCGACGCGATCGTGCTCGCGGCCGCCGGCCTCGCGCGTCTCGGGGTCGAGGAGCCGGCGGCCAGGCCGATCTCACCCGACGTCCTGCTGCCCGCGGTCGGGCAGGGCGCCCTCGCGCTCGAATGCCGCGCCGGCGACGCGGCGACCGCCGCGCTCCTCGCGGTCCTGGACCATCCGCCATCGGCCCGTGCCGTCGCCGCGGAGCGGGCGTTCCTGCGCGCCATCGGCGGCGACTGCAACACGCCGCTCGCGGCGCACGCGACGGTCGACGGCGACCGGCTACGACTCCGCGCGCAGGTGAGCGACCTCGACGGCGAGCGCCGCCTCGACGACGCGCTCGAGGGCGCGGCCGCCGACGCCGAGACGATCGGGCGTACGCTCGCCGAGCGACTGCTCGGGCACGGCGCGGGAGCCTTGCTCGGACGATGAGCGGGCGCGTCTACTTGGTCGGCGCGGGTCCGGGCGATCCGGGCCTGCTCACCTTGCGCGGGCAGCGATGCCTCGCCCGCGCGGACGTGGTCGTCCACGACGACCTCGTGAATCGCCGCCTGCTCGAGCATGCGGCCGACGGGGCCGAGATCGTCGACGTCGGACGGCCGCACGGCGGACCCGACCGGCTCTCGCAGGCCGCCATCGCCGACCTGCTGGTGACGCACGCGCGGCGCGGCAAGGTCGTCGTGCGGCTCAAGAACGGCGATCCGTTCCTGTTCGGCCGCGGGGGCGAGGAGGCGCAGGTGCTGCGCGACGCGGGCGTGCCCTTCGAGATCGTCCCGGGCGTCACCTCGGCGCTCGCGGTACCGGCCTACGCCGGCATTCCCGCGACCGATCGCGATCGCGCCTCGCTCGTGACGATCGTGACCGGCCACCTCGCGTCCACCGACCAGGTCGGCGGACCGCCGAGCCTGCCGTGGGACGCCCTCGCGCGGCACGGCGGCACGCTCGTCTTCCTGATGGGCGTGAAGCACCTGCCCGCCATCGCGGACGCGCTGGTCGCGCACGGGCTTCCGGCCGACACGCCCGCCGCCGCGATCGAGCGCGGCACCACGGGTGCGCAGCGGACGATCGTCGCGACGATCGGGACGCTCGGCGCCCGCGCCGCGGCCGAGACGATCCGCGCGCCCTCGGTCGTCGTGGTCGGTGCGACGGTCGCCCTCCGCGAACGGATCGCCTGGTTCGAAACGCGCCCGCTCCTCGGCCGGCGCATCGTCGTGACGCGGCCCCGCGCCCAGGCGGGCGAGCTCGCGGTGGCGCTGGAGGACGCGGGCGCCGAGGTCGTGCTCTTCCCGACGATCGCGATCGCGCCCGCACCCGATCCCGCCGAGCTCGATCGCGCGGTCGAGACCGCCGGCGCCTACGACTGGATCGTCTTCACGAGCGTGAACGGCGTGCGCGTCTTCTTCGAGCGCGTGGCCGCGCTCGGCCGCGACGTGCGCGAGCTCGCCGGCGCGCGCATCGCCGCGATCGGCCCCGAGACTGCGGCGGAGCTCGAGCGCCGGCTCGTCCGTCCGGCGGTCGTTCCGGCCGACTACCGCGCCGAAGGCCTGCTCGCGGCCCTCGACGAGACCGCGGTCCGCGGCCGTCGGGTCTTGCTGCCGCGTGCCGCGGGCGCACGCGAGATCCTGCCCGCCGAGCTCCGGGCGCGCGGCGCCCTCGTCGACGAGGTGATCGCGTACGCCGCCGTCCCGCCCCCGGGTGCCGACGTCGACGGCATGCGCGCGGCGCTGGCGGCGGGCGAGATCGACGCGGTCACGTTCACGTCGAGCTCGACCGTGCGGAACTTCGCCGCGCTGATCGGCGACGCCGCGGTCGCGGAGATGGGACGCGCGATGCGCCCGCTCGTCGCCTGCATCGGACCGATCACGGCCGACACCGCGCGCGAGCTCGGGCTCCGCGTCGACGTCGTGCCCGATCGCTACACGGCGTCCGCGCTCGCCGACGCGCTCGTGGCGCGATTTTGCAATGCGCCAGGTGATCCTTTAAGCCGAGGCGCGGGATGAGTCGCTATCCGGCGTACCGTCCGCGTCGCATGCGGCGCGGCGAGGCGCTCCGACGGCTCGTGCGCGAGACGCACGTCATGGCCGAGCAGCTCGTGCAGCCGCTGTTCGTCGTGCCGGGGACGAACGTCGAGCGGCCGGTCGGGTCGATGCCGGGAATCGCGCAGCTCTCGGTCGACCGCGTCGCCGAGGAGTGTCGCCGGCTCGTCGACGCCGGCGTCTCGTCGGTGCTCCTGTTCGGCATCCCCGAAGCGAAGGACGCGCTCGCGAGCGGGGCCGTCGCGGCCGACGGCATCGTCCCGCGCGCGCTCGCGGCGATCCGGAAAGCGGCGCCGGGCCTCGTGCTCATCACGGACGTGTGCCTGTGCGAGTACACCGATCACGGGCATTGCGGCGTGCTGCGCGACGGCGAGGTCGACAACGACCCGACGCTCGAGCTCCTCGCGAGCGAGGCGCTCGCGCACGCGCGTGCCGGCGCCGACATCGTGGCGCCGTCGGACATGATGGACGGCCGCGTGGGTGCGATCCGCCGCGCGCTCGACGCCGCCGGCTTCGCGCACCTGCCGATCCTCTCGTACGCCGCGAAGTTCGCGTCCGGCTTCTACGGCCCGTTCCGTGAGGCGGCCGAGTCGACGCCCGCCTTCGGCGATCGGCGCGGTTACCAGATGGATCCCGCCAACGTCGAGGAGGCGCTCCGCGAGGTCGCGCTCGACGTCGACGAGGGCGCGGACATGGTGATGGTGAAGCCCGCGCTGCCGTACCTGGACGTCATCCGGCGCGTGAAGGAGCGCTTCGGCTATCCGGTCGCCGCGTATCAGGTGAGCGGCGAGTACGCGATGATCAAGGCGGCGGCCGCGAACGGCTGGATCGACGAGGCGCGTGCGGTCGACGAGACGCTGACGGCCATCCGGCGAGCCGGCGCCGACGTCGTCATCACGTACTTCGCGAAGGACGTCGCGCGGGGATGCTTTCGGCGATGAGACGTCGTCGGCCGGCGTTGGCGGTGTGCCTCGTCTGGGCCCTGCTCGCGCAGGCGACCTACGGCGCGCGCTCGCCGAGCACCGAGCGGGACCTTGGCCGGCGGTTCTTCCTGGAAGCGCGCTCGCAGCTCCCACTCATCACCGATCCCGCGGTGACGGGCTACGTCGCCAATCTCGGCAAGCACCTGGTCGAGACGCTCGGTCCGCAGGAGTTCGACTACCAGTTCTTCGTCGTCGCGCACCCCGCGATCAACGCCTTCGCCGTACCGGGCGGCTACGTCTTCGTGTTCTCGGGGCTGCTCTCGAAGGCGCACAACGACGACGAGATCGTCGGCGTCCTCGGCCACGAGATCGCGCACGTGCACGCGCATCACATCGTCCGCCAGCAGACGCAGGGCATGGCCTGGAACGCGGCGGCGCTGCTCGGCGTGCTGCTCTCGGTCGTGAACCCGGTGCTCGGCGCCGGCGCGATCGCTGCCGCGCAGACCGCGCAGCTCAAGTACTCGCGCGACTTCGAGCAGGAGGCCGACTACATCGGGCTCAGGCTCGCGTCGCAGAGCGGCTATGACCCGCACTCCCTCGGCGCCTTCTTCAAGCAGCTCCTGATCGAGCAGCGCATCAATCCCGCCGGCGTGCCGCCGTACATGCTGTCGCACCCGGTGACCGAGGAGCGCGTCGCGCACGTCGAGAGCATCATCGACGCGCAGAAGCTCCGCACGCCGAAGGGCCGGCCCGCCGCCGGCGTCGAGCTCGAGGAGGTCCAGGCCGTCGTGCGCGCCATGACCGAGCCCGTCGACGTCGTGACCGCCGACTATCGGAAGCGCGCGGAGGCGAAGCCCGACGACGCCGAGGCGCAGTTCCTCTTGGGTCGCGTCTACCAGACCGTCGGCCAGCCGGAGGCGGCGCGCATCGCGCTCGAGAAGTGTCGCGACTTGGGTGGGCTCGGCGGGCGTGTCGATCGGCCGCTCGGCAGCGTGTACGTCGCGCTCAAGTCGACCGACAACGCGACGTCGGCGCTCCGCCGCCGCTTGACGAAGCAGCCCGGCGACGCGTTCGCGCACCAGGAGCTCGGGAAGGCGCTCGCCGACGCGAAGGACGAAGCGGGCGCGCTGAAGGAGTTCCAGCGCGCCATCGCGATCGATCCCGACCTCGACGAGGCGCAGCGGCTGACCGGCATGACGCTCGGCCGGGCGGGCCAGCAGAGCGAGGGCTTCTACCACCTCGCCGTCGCGGCGCGGCTGCGCGGCGACCTCGAGCAGGCGCTCAGCCACTTCGAGAAGTGCGACGAGCTCGAGCCGGACGGCACGCCGCGTAAGAAGGAGCTCGCCGAGGCGATCGACGAGCTCGAGCCGATCGTCCGCAACCGATTGATCGAGCGGCGCGAGCGCGGAAGCCGCCGCGGCCTCGTGTTCGATCGGCTCGAGCGCCGGCGCGTCGGCGCGCGATGACCGCGGCCGGCGTCACCGGCCCGTCCCGATCGGCGTGTAGCGCGTGAGCAGCAAGGGTCGCCCATATCGCACGCTCGACGTCGACGGCTTCACGGTCCTCGTCGGCAAGAGCGACGCCGACAACGATCGGCTGACGTTCGACGTCGCCGAGCCGGACGACCTGTGGATGCACGTCTCGGGCTACTCCGGAAGCCACGTCGTCGTCCGCAATCCCGAGCACTTGCCCAACCTGCCGCGCCCGGTGGTCGAGCGCGCCGCCGAGTACGCGGCCTGGTTCTCGAAGGCGCGCGACGCCGGCAAGGTGGAAGTGCACGTCTGTCGCGCCGGCGACGTCTCGAAGCCGCGTGGCTTCCCGCCCGGCAAGGTGATGCTCGCACGCTGGGCGCGCGTGCGCGTCTACCCGCGCGATCCGAGCGCGACGCCCGACGCGGAGTAGGGCGCGTGCTGGTCGCGTGGGCCGCGCTGCTGGCCGTCGATCTCTGGCAGATTGCCGTGCGGAGCCCGGGCGCGCTCGGCCTCGTGGGCGTCGGCTGGTTGGCGGCTCTCTACCTCGTCGCGACGGTCGCGGCATGGCTCGTGGTGCGTGGGATCCTCCGACGTTCGCAGGCCGCGGCGATCGTCATCGTCGTCGGCGCCGGCCTCGCGTGCGGCGCGGCCGAGGCGCTCCTGCGCGCGCTCCCACCGCAGGCGGCGTGGCGGCCGGCGGCGCTCGCGGGGGGCGTCGTCGCCGGGGCGCTCGCCGGAGCCGTGCTCGGGCGTGTCCTCGCGGCGATCCCGGCGCGGCCGCGCGCGGTCGTGATGGCGCTCGTGCTCCTCGGCGGCGCGCTCGGCGCGCTCGGCGCGCATGGCGCCGCGGGGTCCGGGCGTGGCGGGGCACCAACTCGAGGTACCGCCGGCGGCGATCGCCCGAACCTCCTGCTGGTCGTCATCGATACGCTCCGCGCGGATCACCTCGGCTGCTACGGTTACGGCCGGGCGACGAGCCCGGTGCTCGATCGCCTGGCGGAGTCGGGCGTGCTCTTCGAGCGCGCCTACGCGCAGTCGAGCTGGACCAAGCCGTCGACGGCGTCGCTCTTGACCGGGCGCCTGCCGAGCCAGCACCAGGCGCTCACCGAGGCGGCCCGGCTCCCGGACGCCGAGGTGACCGTCGCCGAGCGCCTGCGCGCGACCGGCTACCGGACCGCGGTGCTCTCCGCCAATCCGTGGGTCACGCCGGAGTACGGCTTCGACCAGGGTGTCGACGACTTCTACTCCGTCTACGACGAGCGCTTCGCGCGCGTGCCGCTCGTGATGCAGGTGCTGAAGCGGTTCTCGCAGGCGACCGACGGGAAGATGCGGCTCTACAACCGCGTCAAGTACCTCGTGCTGGGCGAGCTCTCGACGACGGCGCGCGACACGCGGCTCGTCGACGAGGCCGTGCGGTGGCTCGACGCGCACGGTGGGGAGCGCTTCTTCCTCTACGTGCACATGATGAGCCCGCACCATCCGTACGATCCGCCGCCGCCGTTCGACCGCTTCGTGCCCGATCGCGCGTATCGTCCGGTCAAGAACTATCCGCGCAAGAGCTATCGCTTCTTCGAGCGTGGCGACGCCATGGCCCCCGACGACCTCGCGGATCTGGTCGGCCGCTACGACGGCGACGTTCTCTATGCGGACACGGAGCTCGGGCGTCTGTTGGACGCACTCGAGCGGCGCGGCCTCGCCGCGTCGACGGCCGTGCTCGTGACGGCCGACCACGGCGAGGAGTTCTTCGACCACGGCAACTGGGGGCACGGCCAGTCGGTCTACGAGGAGCTCGTGCACGTCCCCCTGCTGCTCCGACTGCCGAGCGCGGCCGCGCGCACGGCACGCGTGCACACGCCGGTCTCGCATGCCGACGTGGTGCCGACGCTCCTCGCCCTCGCCGGCGTGCCGGCGGTCCCCGCGCTGACGGGCCGGAGCCTCGCCCTGGCGCCGGACGGAGAGCCGACCCGCGGCGACCACGCGCTCGTCGAGCTGCTCTATCGCTACGGCGAGGCGCGCGCCCTCGTGCAGGGAACGCAGAAGCTCGTCCAGCTCCACGACGGCGATCGGCGGCAGAGCCTCCTCTTCGACCTCGCGAGCGATCCGTTCGAAGCGCGTCCGGCGCCGTCGGACGGCCCCGTCGGAGCGGCGCTCGCGGCCGAGCTCGAGCGGCGCCTCGCCGTTGCGGCGCGCGATCGCAGCGCCGGCAGCGATGCGGCGCCCGACGACGACGCGCGGACGCGGCTTCGCGACCTCGGCTACGCGGAGTGAGGCGGCGGGCGTCAGCCCCCGCAGGCACGCGAGGCGACGTACACGTCGCGATCGCCGTTCCGGCCGTCTTCCCAGGCGACGTAGCAGACGCGCTTCGCGCCGCGGCCGCCGATCGCGAGGCTCGGGCGGGTCTGCTCGCTCGGGCCGCTGCCCGTGTCGTCGACCCGCTCGTCGACGCCGAAGTGCTGGCCGTCGTCGAAGCTGCTCGTGAAGAAGATGTCGTTGTTGCCGAGCCGGTTGTCCTGCCAGGCGACGAAGAGGCGACCCTGCTGCACGACGAGGCTCGGGCTCCACTGATTGGACGGCGTGTCGGTGTTCGGGTTGAAGCCGGCCTTCGAGTCCTCGAGCGTGACGTTCGGCGAGAACGTGAGGCCGCGGTCGATGCTCTTCGCGTAGAAGACGTTCGTGTCGGGCTGGCGCGAGCGGAGATCGGTCCACGCGACGTGGACGGTGGCGTTCTTGTCGATCGCGACCGACGGCCGCTCGTGGATCCGCTCGACCGCCGTCGGGGCGTCGTCGACGCGGACGTTCGGCTGGTACGAGAGGCCGCCGTCGTACGAGGTCGCGGAGAAGATCTCCCAGGCGTAGTTCCGGAAGTCGGCCCAGGCGAGGAAGAGGAAGCGCTTGTTCGCCGCGATCGACGGCGCCCACTTGTTGTCGACGTGCAGCGACAGGTCGACCGGGGTGCCGGCGTCGACGCGGACGGCCGGCGCGAAGGCGACGCCGCCGGAGAAGCCGCGCGCGGCGTAGACGTGCTCGAGCGGCTCGCCCTCGGGGCCGAGGTCGCGCTCGTCGATCCACGCCACCACCGGCTTCGAGCCGGCGAACGCGATCGACGGCAGCCACTTGCCGGAGTCGTCGAGGTCGTCGGCGCGGACGTCGAAGCCGACCTTCGTCGGACGGCCGCTGAAGCGGGCCATCATGATGCGCCCGGTATCGTCGTTTCCGCGATGCATGAACTCCTGCCAGACGACGAAGACGCGTCCGCCGCGGACGGCGATCGCGGGATTGAGCTCGGTCACGCTGCCGGGCAGGTTGTCGCTGACGAAGATGGGCGGCGCGAAGGTGAGCCCGCCGTCGTGGCTGACGGCCATCCGGATGGAGCTGCCCGCGCCCTCGGTCTCGTGCCACACGACGTAGACGTGACGCGTCCCGCGCGCCGCGATGCGCGGCATGTGCTGCTCGACCGCGACGGCCTCCGAACCGCTCGCGCGCACCGCGGCCCCGAATCCGGGCGGGAGCTCGCGCGTCGGGTCGGGCGCGCTGGTCGTCGGGGACGTCGGCACGTCGACGTCGGCCCACACGACGGCCTCGCGGTAGCCGTTTTGGCAGGCACCGACGCTGAGCGGCGTCGGGCAGTCCGGATTCGCATCGTCGGGACGCAGGAGGGTGCCGTCGGCGACGAGCGCGGCACGCCGGGCCGCGAGCGTCATCCCGGGGTTCGCGATGCCGGGGTCGGGCACGATCCACGGCGCGACCGCGCGGAGCGCAGTGTCGGGATTCTGACCGATCCAGGCGTTGTCCGAGGACAGCGGACCCGGGTCGGTCTTGGTCTTGCGGCCGATGATCGAGCTCTGCCCGTCGAAGGTGATCTCGAACAGGTTCCCGGTGAGGTCGGGGTCGACGTTCGCGACCCACTCCGGGTTCTTCTGCAGGTTCGCGAGCCCGCCCTCTCGGAAGACGTCGGGCGACCACTCGGTGGTGGTGAACGCCCACGAGTCGAACGCCTCGGGCTGGAGGATCACGTTCGCGCCCTTGGCGACGTAGCGGTCGTTCACGTCGACCATCCAGGCGTCCTTCGAGATCACGATGCCGAGACGGCCGACGGGCGTGTCCAGCACCTCCTGGTTGCGGACCGGATTGAACGAGAGGGCGAGTCCCGCCAGGTTCCCCGGCGGCGGCTCCTCGATCGGCACGAGATACGCCTTCGAGGTCGAGCCCGGGATCACGCCGGACGTCTCGCTCGGCGCGTGGAGCGTCCCGCCGCTGCCGTCGCCGACCAGGACTTCGCCGTCCGGAGCGAACACGAGCGTCGTGTTGGGCGCGAACGGCGCGACCGCCTCGTAGGCGTAGGTGCGGCCCGGCTCGTCGGGGTCGCGGAGCGCCGCCACGAGGTCCGGGTCGTCGGCCTCCTCGACCCGGCGCGCGGGCGCCATGTTCGTGCCGACCGCGAGGTAGACGCCGTGGGTCATCGCCAGATCGCGGAACGTCTCGTAGACCGCGCGATAGAACGTGTCGGTGAGCGCAAGGACGAGGTTCCGGATGACGGGCTGACCGGGGAACTTGGCCTTGTAGTAGTTGATCTGCGAATCGTAGCTCGTGACCAGGTAGACGATCGCGAGCGTCGTGCCCTCTTGCTGGCGCGCGGTGGCGCCCCGCGTCCCGATGAACGCCGCGAGCAATCCCGTGTCTTCGGGGAAGACCACCAGGGCGTTCGGCGGCGCGCCCGG
>OEKX01000649.1_pt1 | contig 10787 bp, 10 predicted proteins | sample 1503491 | NCBI WGS metagenome assembly OEKX01 (sample SAMEA104379567, study PRJEB20068) | metagenome | isolation source: 1998 | reverse complement strand
GGGTAGCGTTCCCAGGACAGCGTTTCGACCACCTGGACGATCGATCCGAAGAAATCGCGCGTAGGCGCAGTCGCCTTCCAACTGTCGAGGCCGTCCGCGATCCGAAGATCGCCCGAGCTTCGAAGTCGTTGGGCGAGCAGCGTGCGCGGGAAGACGATGGCGGTCTCGGTCTGCCCGAACTCGAGGTGTGCGGTCGCCAGGGCAGGCACGTCGCGGAGCGCCGCGCACTCGCCCGTCTGCAGCCGCACCCTGTCGGGCCTCCAGGTCGGTCCCGCGCCGAGCCGAATGATGCAGAGCATGAGCATCAGGATGTAGTGGCTTGCTTGCTGCCAGTTCTCGTCGAAATGGTTGCCGAAGGCCTGGCACAGCTCGACCTGCTCGCCGCGATGTGCGAGCCACATACTGCCGTTCGAGCTGAACGTCGGATGATGGGCGACGGTCGCGCTCACGGCCTCCTCCAGCGTCCGGGCGCGGCAGATCAGACGACCGAAGGTTCCCAGGGCCTCGAGGCTCGGCGCCTCCCCCGCGCGCACGCCGACGTCCGCAATGCCCTGCGTTCGTGCTGCTTCGGTCAAGAGCCGCGGCGCGCCGCTGGTGGGAATCAGCGTCTCGGGATCGGTGAGAACCCATTCGGGTAGGCCGGATCTCGCCAGGAGCTTCGCCACGGGCGCTCCGATGCCGTCGAGGTAGGTGACGATGGGAAGGAGGATACTTGCCCGTGTGAGCCCGATCGGTTGCATGTGCCGGGTCTCCGAGGATCGTGCCTATTCAACAGTGTCCGGTCGTCGAGGCGAGCTTGCCCTTTAGCGCCGCGGCATTCTCGGGGTCAATCACCTCGTGCCGATCCGCGGGACGCGCAGCACATCCGACGCCGGCCTCGCGCTCGCGACCGACGTGCCGCTGCCCCCGGCGACCGGCTGCGTCCGGCGGTTGCCCCAGCTGCTCGGCGTCTACCGCCCCTCTCTCCCCGCGCTCGCCCGCGAACCGGACGAGGCCGCGGCTGCTCTTCGAGACGTCCTGGCTCACGACTCGCAGAACCCGTACTACCTTTGGGTTGCGTATGGACGGCAGTGAGGGACCGAGGAGGCGCGACGCTCCGGGCGCAGCGAGAAGTGCGCCGTATTCTCCGGCCGCACGTGGATCTGGAGCCAGGCGCGGGGCCGCTCGCGACCCGATGATGTACTCGACGTGACGGGTCCACAGAGCATGTCGCGATCAGCCGGAGAGACCGCGAGGTTCGAGCGGCCCTATCCCCCGGGCTGGTTCGACCGCTTGACCGATTGGATCGACCGGATGCCCGGCCCGAATCTCCCGTACTGTCTCGGCCTCCTGGTCTTCCAGTTCGGTTACGTGACGGCGCTGCTGTGGCTCAATGGCAAGCTGCCGGTCGGCTCGATCGACTTCCGACTCGTCTTCATGGTTGTCGTGGCACCCTATCTCCTTTGGGTGCGGTTCTACCTGGATCGTGTCGCTGCGGCGGCGCTGGATGCCTTTCGGCCCGTGCTCTCCGTCAGCGATGCCGAATTCCTGAGACTGCGCTACGAGCTGACGACACTACCAGCGCGGACGACTCGCATCGTCACGTTGGTAGCTGTTGCGATTTTTCTTCTCAACGGGGTGCTGCTGCCAGGCTCGATGCTTTGGCAATTCGGGTCGTCGCTCGCTGCCGCCTTGCTCGCCATTGCGCCGGTCGGGCTCTTCACGGTCGCCGTCGTCGCCGTGAGCACCGTTCAGGCAATTCATCAGCTCCGGATGGTGGAGCGCATCTACGATCTCGTCGGGAAGATCGCTCTCTTTCGGGCGAGGCCCCTGTACGCGTTCTCGCAGCTGACGGCCCGAACCGGCGCGAGCTTCCTGTTCTTGACGTACTACGTCGCTGCCGTTCGGCCTGATCTCGCATCCGGGAGCCCGGCCATGGGGGCCCTGCTCGTCGCCATGGTACCGACCGCGGTCGCGTGCTTCGTGCTGCCGCTTCGGGGCATGCATCGGCGTCTCTCCGCCGAGAAGGATCACGCGCTCATCGCGCTCGCGTCGCGCTTCGAGGCCGCGTTCGCGCGGCTGCATGAGCGGGCGGACCAGGAGGTTCTGGCGGATGCCGACAAGCTCAACGCGCAGATCACCAGTCTTTCAGCCGAGCGTGAGGCGCTGGCGCGCGTCTCCACCTGGCCGTGGGAGCCCGCCACCCTGACGGGCTTCGTCACCACGCTGCTCTTGCCGGCGGTGCTCTGGGGGATCCAACGTCTACTGCAGAAGGTCGGATTCTGAAGAGGGCGCCCCTTCTTCCCGGCCGATACCCAGGGGATCGCGGTTCAGGTCGGCGACTTGCGCGCGGCTGAGACTCGTGGGCATTGCCCGCAATCGTCGCGGAACCTGCTGCTCGTGACCGCGATTCGTGAGATCGGAGGACTTCATGAGACCAGTCATCACGCTCGTCACGCTCGTGCTCGGTTGCGCCCTCGCCCTACCGGCCGACGCGGCGGATAGCACCGCCACCGACCTCGGCACGCTCGACAAGGACGCGGTTGCGCGAACCGTCAAGACGCCCGGCTACTCCCCGTACGCCGGGCGCAAGTTCCCGACGCGGCCGTTCTTCGGCGACACGCACCTGCACACGGCGCTCTCGCTCGACGCCCGCGCGTTCGGCAATACGCTCGGGCCAGAGGAAGCGTATCGCTTCGCCCGCGGCGAAGAGGTCGTGTCGGCCACCGGCCAGCCGGCGAAGCTCTCGCGACCGCTCGATTTCCTCGTCGTCGCCGACCACAGCGAGGCGCTCGGCACGATGGTCGAGGTGGCCAAGGGCAATCCGGCCGTGATGAACGATCCGAACTGCAAGCGCTGGCACGACATGATGAAGGAGGGCGGCGAGACGGGCGTCCGGGCGGCGATCGAGATCATCCAGTCCTTGGGTCAGGGCAAGCTGCCGAAGGCGCTCATGGACCCGAAGCTCGGGCGCTCGATCTGGCAGAGCTACACGGCCATCGGCGACAAATACAACGAGCCAGGCAGGTTCACCGCGTTCCTCGGCTACGAGTGGACCTCCAACAACAAGGGCAACAACCTGCATCGCGTGGTCATCTTCCGCGACGACAAACGGAAGACCGACCAGATCATGCCGTTCTCGTCGCTCGACAGCGAGAATCCGGCAGATCTCTGGAAGTTCCTGCAGAGCTACGAGGAGAAGACCCACGGGTCGGTACTCGCCATCCCGCACAACGGCAACTTGAGCAACGGACGCATGTTCGCCCTCGTCGATTTCTTCGGCAACCCGCTGACGCGCCAGTACGCCGAGACGCGCGCCAAGTGGGAGCCGCTCTACGAGGTCACGCAGATCAAGGGCGACGGCGAGGCGCACAAGTTCCTCTCGCCGAACGACGAGCTCGCCGGCTACGAGATCTGGGACAAGGCGAACCTCGACATGAGCGAGCTGAAGAAGCCGGAGATGCTGCAGTACGAGTACGCGCGGCAGGGGCTCAAGATCGGCCTGAAGCTCGAGAAGGAGCTCGGCACCAATCCGTACAAGTTCGGCATGATCGGCAGCACCGATTCGCACACGTCGCTCACCACCGCCGAAGAGGACAACTTCTTCGGCAAGCACTCCGGCGTCGAGCCGAGTGCGGCCCGCGCGACGCACCCCGCGGCGAAGTTCGGCGACGCCGTCATCCTGGGCTGGGAGATGGCGGCGTCGGGCTATGCCGCGGTGTGGGCGACCGAGAACACGCGGGAGTCGCTGTGGGACGCCATGAAGCGGAAGGAGACCTACGCCACCACCGGCCCGCGCATGGTCGTCCGCTTCTTCGGCGGCTGGGACTTCGACCCCAAGGATGCGGAGACGCGCAGCCTCGCCGTCGCCGGCTACACCAAGGGCGTGCCGATGGGCGGCGACTTGAAGCAGGCGCCCGCCGGCAAGTCGCCGAGCTTCATCGTCGCCGCGTTGAAGGATCCGATCGGCGCCAACCTCGACCGCGTGCAGGTCGTCAAGGGCTGGATGGATGCGAAGGGCGAGCTGCAGGAGAAGGTCTACGACGTCGCATGGAGCGGCGATCGCAAGGCCGGCGCGGACGGCAAGGTCCCGGCAGTCGGGAGCACCGTGGACGTGGCGGCTGCGACCTGGACCAACACCATCGGCGCGCCCGAGCTGATCACCGTGTGGAAGGACCCGGACTTCGATGCGGTGCTCAAGGCCTTCTACTATGTCCGCGTCATCGAGATCCCGACGCCGCGCTGGACCGCCTACGACGCGGTCCGCTTCGGCACGAAGATGCCGCCGGAGGTTCCGATGGTGACGCAGGAGCGCGCCTACACCTCGCCCATCTGGTACACGCCGGGCGCGTAACGAGAAGTGGTCGCCCGGCAATGAAGCTCGTCCGTGAGCCGCTCGCGCACTTCCTCCTCCTGGGCGCCGGGCTCTTCGTCGTTGCCGGTTCGATGAGCAAGGGCGGCGGCGCCGATCCGGGGAAGATCGTCGTCACGACGGGGCAGATCGAGCACCTCGCGGCCGGCTACGCGCGCGTCCACCAGCGCCCGCCGTCGTCGGACGAGCTCGACGCATTGATCCGCGACTGGATCCGCGAGGAAGCGTACTACCGCGAGGCGCTGGCGCTCGGGCTCGACCGCGACGACGCGATCATCCGCCAGCGGCTCCGGCAGAAGATGGAGTTCATCTCGAACGACGTCGCCGCGGCGGCGGAGCCGACCGACGACGATCTGCAGCGCTACCTCGACGCGCACGCCGATGCGTTCCGCCTGGAGCGCCGCTTCACCTTCAGGCAGGTCTACTTGAACCCGGAGCGCCGTCGCGACGCCGTGGCACGCGACGCGACGGCACTGCTCGGGGAGCTGCGGAAAGGCGGCGTCACCGCCGACGTCGCCGGCCTCGGCGACCCGTTTCTGCTCGAGCACGAGTTCGACGCGCTTCCCGGTAGCGAAGTCGCGAAGCTGTTCGGCGGGCAGTTCGCGGCAGCGCTCGCCGCGCTCGACACCGGGCGATGGCAGGGGCCGGTCGAATCGGGCTACGGTGTCCATCTCGTGCTCGTCCGCGAGCGCACGGACGGGCGCATTCCCGCCCTCGGCGAAGTGCGCGACGCGGTTCGCCGGGAGTGGGCCAACGTCCGGCGGATCGAATCGAACGAGGCCTTCGCGCAGCAGATCCTCCGGCGCTACGCCGTGACGATCGAGCGACCGAGCGAGCCTGCTCCGAGCGTCGCCATGAGCGGAGACGCCCCGCGGTGACGCGAACGCTCGCCCTGCTGGCGCTCGTCCTTGCCGTCGCGCCGGGTCGTTCGTTCGCCCACGAGGTCCGCCCCGCCTACCTGGAGCTCCGCCAGAGTGGTCCGGAGACCTACGACGTCCTCTGGAAGGTGCCGGCGCGTGGCGAGGACGAGCGGTTCGGGATCCACGTGACACTGCCGGCGGGCTCCGTGAACGTGACCGCGCCGCGGGGCGCCTTCGCCGACAACGCGTTCGTCGAACGCTGGCGCGTCACGCGATCGGGCGGAATGACCGGCACGGCGATTCACGTCGACGGCCTCACCTCCACGGTCACCGACGTGCTCGTGCGTGTGGAGCGTCTGGACGGGACCACGCAGGTCGCCCGTCTCACACCATGGGCACCGTCGTTCGTGGTCGAAGCGGCGCCGAGCGAGCTTCGGGTCGCGGCCATGTACCTACGGCTCGGCGTCGAGCACATCCTCTTCGGCGTCGATCATCTGCTGTTCGTGCTGGCGCTCTTGATCCTGGTGCAGGGGAGGCGACGGCTTGTCGCGACCGTCACTGCGTTCACGCTGGCGCACAGCCTCACGCTCGCCGGCGCGACGCTTGGCGTCGTGCGCGTGCCGCAGCGGCCCGTCGAGGCGGTGATCGCGCTCAGCATCGTGTTCGTCGCGTGCGAGATCGTGCGCGGCCGCGAAGGGCGCCCGGGGCTGACGGCGGAGCGCCCCTGGGTGGTGGCGTTCACCTTCGGATTGCTGCACGGCTTCGGCTTCGCCGGCGCGCTCCGCGAGGTGGGGCTGCCGCAACAGGCGATCCCCGTGGCGTTGCTGTTCTTCAACGTCGGCGTCGAGCTGGGACAGCTGCTCTTCATCGCGTCCGTGCTCGCCGTCGCCGCGGTCGCTCGATGGATCGAGCGGGGCGTCGCGCTGCAGCGGCCGGCGTGGGCCTGGCGCGTTCCCGCGTACGCCATCGGCACGATCGCCGCCTATTGGACGATCGGTCGCGTCGTGCAGCTCGGCAACTGATTGCTACGACGGCGGCGGTCCCGACGTCGACGGCTACCGCTCGAGTGTCACCTTGAACCCTTCGGGGCCGGCCTTGAGCTCGACTCCCTTGGCCGTCGCATGCAAGTCCATCTCGACGCCCTGTGCGTTCTTCATCGTGGCGACGCCTGCGCCGCCTCCGACCGCGGCGCCCGCCGCGACGGCCGTGTAGGTCCCCTCGAAGTCGGCGAGCTTCTTCAGGTGGTAGACCTTGCCGGTCGCGTCGATCTCCGACGCGCCCACGTCGCCGACCGAGAGGCCGTCGACGCTGAACGAGTGATTCTTCGCCTTGTACGTGAGTGTGCCCTTGCCCCACGACACGCCGATGCCGGCGGCGACCGACTTGCCGTGGAGCTTCACGGTGGCGTCCGGCGCGGGACGCTTGGCGAGCGCGCCGACCGGCAAGAGCATCACACCTACGGCCACGACGAGTGCTGCAAGGGGATGACGCATCGTCTTCGTCCTCCAGGTGGCGGTGACCGACCTGTCTCCCGCCTATACGCATCCGCGATGGTCCGGCAATCCCTTGAACCGGCCGTGGGATCAACGCGGATTGGCTCGGCCCTCAGGTGGCGAGCTCGTGCCAGCCATCGGCGGTGCGTGTCATCCCGGCCTCGGCGGAGCTCCCGGCTGATCGAATCGCAGCGGCACCACGATGCCCTCTCTGATTCGACGGGAGAAGTCCTGATCTCCGTCCGCCGCCTTGGCGCGCGCGTCGATGAGACTCGCCGCCTTCCATTCCGCGAGCGGCCGGCTCGTGTCGACGACGTTCTTCTCGTAGAGGAGCTCGTTCAGGTACCCGTTCACGAGGTAGCGCCAATCGAACGGCATCGACGCGCCCACCTGCTCCATGTTGGTCCGGATCGTCGTCGTGCAGTTTCCGGTGCCGGCGTTGTAGAACTCCGGCGCGGCGGCCAGACGATTCATGGCGTCGACGTACTGGAGCAGCGAGCTCCGCACGCGCTCGCGCGGCGTGCGCAACGGATACAGATAGACGTGCTCGCCCCGGTGGTTCGTCCGCACCCCGATCACGTCGCGCTCGTCGGCGGCGACGTAGTAGAGCTCGTACTGCCGGAAGAACCCCGCGACCGGCGAGTAGGTCTCGCCCACCTCCTTGCGCGTCTCGATCGAGACGGCGAGGTGCTGGCCGTCGGTGAACTGCCAGCTCATGATCGTGTGCGCGATCGACGGCGAGCCCCAGTACGACATGAAGAAGTCGAGCCGGTCGAGCTTAGCGAGATCGTACGTGCGCGTCTCCCAATGCTCGGTGAAGTCGGTCTCGGAGCGGTAGTCGAAGTTCCGGACGTCGTGGATGGTGAGCTCGTCGCCGCGACGCTCGGCGTGAGGCGGCCGCGCGACGTCGGGCTGCCAGGGCCGGTCGTTGCTCGGACGGATGGTGCTCCACCATACGAAGAGCAGCGCGGTCGCGACGGCGAAGCTCGCCGCCGCGCGCGCGAACGGCCGCACGAAGACGAGAATGGTGAGCATCGCGACCGTCCACACGATCGGCAGGACGGTCGTCTGGCTCCGAGGTCCGGCGAAGTGCAGCGCGAGCGCGCCCCAGGCGATGACGCCGAGCGCGATCACCATGAAGATCGCGCGCTCCGCCCAACCGATCGCGGAGCGCCGCCGGCGTGGGCGCGCTGACGCGCCGGCCAGGATCGGGCCTGCGTCGGTCACTCGCGCTCCATGGTCGCCTCGATGCCGACCGCGAGCAGCCGAGCCGTCACGGCTCGTTCAGGTGCTTCAGCAGGATGCGCCGCACCTCTGCCATCGTGTGGGGATTCGCCTGGCACGAATGGGTCTGGTGCCACACGATGAGCTCGGACTCGACGCCGTCGATGTGCGCGCTGTCGTAGTCGACGACGCCGTCGTTCTTGCCCGGTGCCGGCGGCCCACCATCCACGGGGATGATGGAGTTCGCGACCACGCCGGGCGCGATCGGCATCGCGGCGAGCACCTTCACGAACGGGTTGCCCGGCGTCATGTTGTCGACCGCCGACGGCGTGCCGCGCGTGCTGCGGATGGCACGCGACTCGCGATTGAGCGTCGCCACGTCGCTCACCGCTTTGGTCACCGTGAGCGGCATGCTGATCAGACGCGCGAATTGATGGGCGAGCCAGTTGCCCGCGATGTAGCTGCCATGGTGCGGCGTGGACACGAACACGACGCGCTTCACGAACGGCAGCGGGTGGACGAAGATCACCTGACGAAGGAGATCGCGCGTCTCCGGGCTCATCTTCACGTCCTCGAAGGGACTGTCGCTGACGTTGTGCCAGAACGCGTCGCCCGACTCGACGACCGTCATCTTCGTGAGGAGCCCACCCTGGCTGTGGCCCATCACGATCATGCGGCGGAGCGCGGGATCCTTTCCCTCCGGATCGAGCTTCGCGACGGCGTGCTCGAGCGACTCGCGCAGGATCGATGCGGAATAGATGATGGGATTGCCCGAGTCGTACGAGAAGAACCAGAACTGGTAGCGGTCGTGGATGCGCGGGTCGTTGTCGAGCTCGTTGTAGAGCTCCGCCCAGCGGATCGCGCTCGACCCCGTCCCGTGCACGAGGACGACGGGGATCAGGCCGCGACGGTAGGGGCGCGTCGACACGAGCCGGTTCGGCTTCTGGATGATGCCCGTCCCGCCGAGGAAGATGGCGAGCTCCTGCTTCCAGATCGCCGTTTCGGAAAGGCCGAGACCGAGCGTCGCAGTCGGCTCGGCGGCGAGCGATACCTTGCGGCCGCCGATCTCGATCGCCGTATCGCCGTAGCCCGCGTACGCCGTCAGCGTCGCATGGATCGTGCCGTCTCGAAGACCCGTCCTCAGATTGCTCGGCTGCAGGACGGCCGTCACGGGCACGCGAACCCGCGGGCCAAGGATGTCGACGTCCTTCGGATTCGGCACGACCTTCGCGGCGAGCGGCGCTCCGATCCCTGGCCATCGGTAGTAGGTGGGGAAGCCCGCCACCTCGACGTCGGCGACGGGGAAGAAGTCGTGGAGCTGATGACCGCTCCAGACGAGTGACGACTCGTCGACTTGGACGTCGAGCGTGCCGAAGGGTAGAGGATGGGTTCCCGAGCTGAGCTCGACGTTGTCGCCCTTCGCGAGGCCCTGCGTGAGGCCTCGATTGTAGATCTCGTTGGCCATACGGATGTAGGCGTCGAGCATCTCGGGCTTGAGCTTCGGATCGTCCGGGAAGAGGAAGGCCCACGCGTAGAGCGCGGCGGCGAGATAGTACGGACGACCCCCGGCGCGCTTCGCGTGATAAAAGGTGAGCTCGGCGAGTGCGCCGGTACCCTGCGCGCCGAGCTGGCCCGCGACGAGCTCCGCATGCAGCTCCGCGAGCGCGCCCTTCGGGTCCTGCTTGAACCGATCGACGAGGTCGTGCTCGTAGAGCACGTTCTGCGTCCGGCGGCTCAGCTTGCCGGACACGATCACGTTGGCCGTCGCCTCCCGCTCGCTGCCGAGCATGTTGCGCTTGGCCGCGAACGGTGGAGCGCAGGCCTCGGCCGACAGGAGCGCGACGGCCGCCAGGACGACGATGATCCGGCTCACCCGGAGGTACCGCTGCACATGAAAGTGATGCGCTTCCCGATCAGTCGGCGCGGGCCGGCGTCCACGATTCGTCGGGATCGTAGGCCTTCATGGCCTTGGCGACGTCGGCGGACTTGTCCCCGAGATTCTTCTGATAGACGACGCCCTGTGGGCCGACGATGAACGTCATGATGCCGCTCGAGCCCGGATCGGCCGGATACGCGACGAGCGCGAAGCCGGCGGTCATCTTGCCGTCCTTCACGTAGCTCTTGGCGCCGCCGGGCGCGTTCGGGCCTTGCTCGGTGAGGATGCGGAAGAAGTAGCCGTGATACGGCTGCGGCTCGCCGCTCGCATCCGGCTTGCCGTAGCCTTCCGCCGTCGCCGCGGCGAACAGCGGGCCGAGCGGGCTCGGATTCTTGCCGTCGGGGTCTTCCCAGTAGAGGCCGTCGTGCTTGCCCGCATCGCTGCGGAACTTCTGCGCGAAGTCGCCCTCGAGCCTCGAATGCGCGCGCTGCGCGTCGACGTAGGCGAGCGACGCGGCGAGGACCGTGATCTCGTTGCGACCGATCCGGCGATTCAGGATCTCGTCGCGTCCCGCTTTGGCGTCGAAGCGCCAGTCGCCCCCGTCCTTCACGAGCGGGATGGGCAGCGGCCAGTCGTCGTTGCCGAGGTGCGCGATCATCTCGCCGGTCGGGAGCTTCTCGAATCGGGTTTTCTGCTTCGCCGCCGCGATGACGCGTTGCCCAGCCTGGCGGTCCTGCACCGGATCACCCGACGACACGATGTCCTCGGAGCCGGGACCGAGAATCGCGATCAGCGCATCCTTGTCCTCGGCGCGTGCGGCGTCGACGAGCGCGGGCACCGCTTCCTCGGGGCGACTGAACTTCCGTTGCGGCGTTTCCGCCGTGGCCCGCGTCGACGAAAGGAGCGCGAGGATCACCGCGACGTTCAGCACCTGGCGCATGATGGACTTCCGGTATGTGAGCATGTCCGATCCTCCTTATCGC
>OEKX01000044.1_pt1 | contig 10951 bp, 18 predicted proteins | sample 1503491 | NCBI WGS metagenome assembly OEKX01 (sample SAMEA104379567, study PRJEB20068) | metagenome | isolation source: 1998 | reverse complement strand
CCGCTCGACGTCGAGCACCGCCGGCGTCGCAGCCGGCGGCTCCAGCATTGCGAAGCGCGCGGCCGGGCGGGCGAGGAGCACCGTCGCCTCCGCGTCGTCGAGCGCGCGGCCGCGGCGACGGATCTCGAGCGGCGCGACCGCGACCGTCGTGACGTGTCCGGAACGTCCGCCGGCCGCCGCGACGGCCGCTTTCGCGTGGCGCGCCGCGCCGCGCTCGGCCGCGTCGTGCACGACGGCGACGCGCGCGATCGCCGCGCTCGCACCGAGGTCCGGCGTCGCGCCCGTGCGGCGCTCGACCTCGTGACCGGCGGCTCCGAGCAGGCGCGCCAGCGCGTCGGCGACGGCCGCGGCGCGTGCCGCCGTCGACGCGCGCGACGGCGCGGCCAGGACGACGAGCGCGCGACCACGGGGCGACACGCGCGCCGGCGCGTCGGCGAGCCGTTCGGCCAGCGCCTCGCGCCAGAAGCCGAGCGACGCCTCGAGGTTCACGAAGCCGGGGCCGGCCGCTTCGACACGCGCGAGCCAGCGGTCGGGATCCGCCACGTGCGATGCGACCGTGCGGGCGACGTCGGCTGCCGGTCTGCCGAGCCGGCGCGCGATGGTCATGGCGACCCGGCACGTCGCGTCACCGAAGGCGGGGTCGGCCGGCGGCTCGAGCCGACACGCCGGCCGATCGGTCATCGCGAGCTCGCCGCACGCGACGGCCCGGTCGAGCGCTCCGTCGAGTAGCGCCTCAAACGCGGGATACATGCCCGGCGCCGTCGCGCCAAAGACAGCGCTCGCTGAACGCGAGCGGGGCGCGAGAGACGGACATGGCTCGCTTGTAGCGACGGGGTCCCGGGCAGTCAACCGCACGGGATGCGCGCGCGGCGAGCGGCCCGCGCGGTCACCCCGCGGCCGCGCGCTTCTTCTTCGCGCCTCCGGACGCTTTCGCGCCGCCGGACTTCTTGGCGCTTTCCTTGGCCCCGGCATCGCGGCGGCGCGCCGGCTTCTTCTTGCCGGTCTCGGGCGCGGTGCCCGGGCGATCGACCAGCTCGACCACGGAGATCGGCGCGGCGTCGCCCGCGCGGACGCCGAGCTTCACGACCCGCGTGTAGCCGCCCTGCCGGCTCTCGTAGCGCGGCGCCAGCTCGTCGAAGAGCTTCTTCACGATCGAGCGGCCGTGGACGAGCGCCGCGGCGCGACGGCGGGCGTGAAGCGTGCCCTGCTTGCCGAGCGTGATCATGCGGTCGCCCCAGCGCTTGAGCTCCTTCGCCTTGGCGTCGGTCGTGCGGACGGACTCGTGCTGGAGGAGCGCCGTCACGAGGTTCCGGAAGAGCGCGCGGCGATGCGCGGGCGATCGGTTGAGCTTCACCCCTGCGACGCGGTGGCGCATGGCTCAGCTCGACTCGCGCTCGCGCTGCAGCCGCCGGCGATCGAGCTCCTCGCGCGACGGGAAGCCTTCGAGCCGCAGCCCGAGGCCGAGCCCCATCTCGTGGAGGATCTCCTTGATCTCGTTCAGCGACTTGCGGCCGAAGTTCTTCGTCTTGAGCATCTCCTGCTCGCTGCGCTGCACGAGCTCGCCGACGTAGCGGATGTCGGCGTTCTGGAGACAGTTCGCGGAGCGGACGGAGAGCTCCAGGTCGTCGACCGAGCGGAAGAGGTTGTCGTTCAGCGGCAGCTCGCCCGCCGTCTCGCCGTCGCCGGCGACCTGCTCCTCCTCGAAGTTGACGAAGATGGCGAGCTGCTCCTGGAGGATGCGCGCGGCGTAGGCGACCGCGTCCTCGGGGCGCACGCTCCCGTCGGTCGTCACCTCGAGCACGAGGCGATCGTAGTCGGTGCGCTGGCCGACGCGCGCGTTGGTCACGTTGAAGTTGACCTTCGTGACCGGCGAGAAGATCGCGTCGATCGGCACGGTGCCGACCGGGTCGCCCTCGCGGCGGTTGCGGTCGGCGGGCACGTAGCCGCGGCCGAGCCGCACGGCCAGCTCGACGTCGAGCTCGGCGTCCTTCGCGAGCGTCGCGATGTGCTGGTTCGGGTTCAGGACCTCGATGCGCGGCCCGGCCTGGATGTCGCCCGCGGTGATCTCTTTCGGGCCGCGGACGCGGATGTGGGCCGTCTCCTCGGTGGCGCCGTCGTGCAGCTTGACGCGCACCTCCTTCAGGTTGAGCACGATGTCGGTAACGTCCTCGGTCACGCCGGGGATCGTCGAGAACTCGTGCAGCACGCCGTTCACGCGCACGGCCGTGATGGCCGCGCCCTGCAGCGATGACAGCAGCACGCGCCGGAGCGCGTTACCGACCGTCGTGCCGTAGCCGCGCTCGAACGGCTCACCGAAGAACTTGCCGTAGAACTGCGTGAGGCTCTTGTCGTCGACTTCGAGACGCTTCGGCTTGATCAGCTCGCGCCAATTGCTGTGGAGAACGGCGCTCGGCGGCGAGATTTGGCTTTCCTGCAACTCCATGTGCCTTCCTCTGATCGTATCGCATACGGCCGCGCTGGGCGTGGCCGTTCGCCCTTACGGGCGTTACTTCGAGTAGAGCTCGACGACCAGCTTCTCGTTGATGGGCATGGTGAGATCGGCGCGCGTCGGGATGGTCTTGACGCGCCCGGTCCATGATTCCGGCATCACCTCGAGCCAGTCGGGAACTCCGCGCCGCTGGGCCAGCTCCATGGCTTCCTGGATGCGCACGACCTTCCGGCTCCGCTCGGTCACCGCCACCACGTCGTTCGGCTTCACCAGGTACGAGGGGATGTTCACCTTGCGTCCGTTCACGGTGAAGTGGCCGTGCCGCACGAGCTGCCGGCCCTCGGAGCGCGAGGTGGCGAAGCCCATCCGGTAGACCATGTTGTCGAGCCGGCGCTCGAGGAGCTGGAGCAGCGTCTCGCCCGTGACGCCCTTGGCACGGTCCGCCATCTGGAAGTACAGGCGGAACTGTCCCTCGAGCACGCCGTAGATGCGGCGAAGCTTCTGCTTCTCGCGCAGCTGGATCGAGTACTCCGAGAACTTCGGCCGCGCCTGGCCGTGCTGGCCCGGTGGATAGTTGCGACGCTCGATGGCGCACTTGTCGGTGTAGCAGCGCTCGCCCTTCAAGAAGAGCTTCAGCCCTTCCCGGCGGCAGAGGCGACAAACGGCTCCTGTGTATCGTGCCACGCTGTGTCCTCAGACCCGCCGGCGCTTGGGCGGCCGGCAGCCGTTGTGGGGAATCGGCGTCACGTCCTTGATGACGCTCACGTTGAAGCCCGCGGCCTGCAGGCTGCGGAGCGCGGACTCGCGACCAGCTCCTGGTCCTTTCACGTGCACCTGGATGTGACGCATGCCGAGCTCCGCCGCCTTGCGGCCGGCCGCCTCGGCGGCGACCTGCGCCGCGAACGGCGTGCCCTTGCGCGAGCCCTTGAAGCCGCACTGACCGGCGCTCGACCACACGAGCACGTTGCCCTGGAGGTCGGTGATCGTGACGATCGTGTTGTTGAAGGTCGAGTGGATGTGCAGCACGCCTTCGGACACCGAACGCTTCGCCTTCTTCCGGCGTACCGGGGCTTCCGCTGCGGGCTTCGCCGCGCCGCCTTCGGGCTCTTTCGCCATGCTCGCTCCTCAGCCCTTCACTTTGCCGGGGCCATCTTCTTGCCGGCCACGGTCTTGCGCGGTCCCTTGCGGGTGCGTGCGTTCGTGTGCGTGCGCTGGCCGCGCACCGGCAGATTGCGACGGTGGCGCATGCCGCGATAGCAGCCGAGGTCGACCAGCCGCTTGATGTGCTGCGTGACCTCGCGCCGGAGGTCGCCCTCGACCTTGAAGTTCGCGTCGATCTCGCGGCGGATCTTGTTGACCTCGTCGTCGGTCAGGTCGTCGGACTTGCGGGCGGGATCGACCTCGGCACCGCTCAAGATCGACAGCGCGGCCGAGCGGCCGATACCGTAGATATACGTCAGGGCGATCTCCATCCGCTTGTTGCGCGGCAGGTCGACCCCCGTGATACGTGCCATTCGCTCGCTCCTCTTTCGCTCAGCCCTGCCGCTGCTTGTGGCGGGAGTTCTCGCACAGCACGCGGACGACGCCGTGCCGGCGGATGACCTTGCACTTCCGACAAATGGGTTTGACCGATGCGCGTACCTTCATGGGACCCTCAGGGAAGCGTTAAGATATATGGCCCGTCGGCTGTCGCTGCAACGGAGTGCTCGAAGTGGGCCGAGAGGCGCCCGTCACGGGTCACGGCGGTCCAGCCGTCGTCCCGCAGATAGACCTCGGCGCTCCCCTCGTTGACCATGGGCTCGATCGCGATGACGAGCCCTTCCTTGATCTGCACGCCCCGCGTCCCGGTGCGGTAGTTCGGCACCTGCGGATCCTCGTGGAGCTTGCGGCCGATGCCGTGGCCGACGAACTCCCGTACGAGCGAGTATCCCGCGCTTTCGGCCACGTCCTGGATCGCCGCCGAGACGTCGGCGATGTAGTTGCCGGGCCGGACCGCGTCGATGCCGGCCTGGAGCGCGGCCTTGGTCACGTCCATCAAGCGCTGCGCCGCGGGCGAGACCGTACCGACGGGGACGGTCATCGCGCTGTCGCCGTAGTACCCGTCGATCGACACGCCGAAGTCGAGGCCGACGATGTCGCCCTCCTTCAGCACGCGCTTCTTCGACGGCACGCCGTGGATCACTTCCTCGTTGATCGAGATGCAGACGCTGTGGTTGAACGTGCGGCCCTGGACGACGTAGCCCTTGAACGCCGGCTTGGCGCCGCGCTTGCGCGTCAGGTCCTCGGCGATCACGTCGAGCTCGCCGGTCGTGACGCCGGGCTTCGCGTGCTCGCGCAGCGTCGCCAGCACCTCGGCGACGACGGCGCTCGCGGCGCGCATGCGGGAGATCTCGTCCCGCGACTTGAGCTCGATCATGCGGGGAGACTCGCGCGGATGCGGCGCGACACGTCGTCGCGCGATCCGGTACCGTCCACGTTGTGGAGGAGCCCTTCACGCCGATAGTACTCGGCCACCGGCGCGACTTCCTTGGCGAGCTGGTCGAGGCGCGTCGCGATCCGGTCGTCGCGGTCGTCGTCGCGCTGGTAGAGCTCGCCGTCGCAGCGATCGCACCGTCCGACGGTGCGCGGCGGATCGAACGTGCGATGGAACATCGTCCCGCAGCGCCGGCAGACGAGGCGACCCGCGAGCCGCTCGATCAGGTCGGCACGCGGCACGTCGACCGCGAGCGCCGCGCCGAGCGGCGTTCCGCGGCGTGCGAGGATGGCGTCGAGGGCCTGCGCCTGCGCGACGGTTCGCGGAAAGCCGTCGAGCACGAACCCTCGGCGGGCGTCGTCGGCGCCGAGCCGCTCGTCGACGAGCCCGATCACGACGTCGTCCGGAACGAGCCGGCCGTCGTCCATGTAGCGCTGAGCCTCGCGGCCGAGCGGCGTGCCCGCACGCTGCGCCTCGCGCAGCATGTCGCCCGTGGAGATCTGCGGGACGCCGAAGCGCTCGCCCAAAAGCCGCGCTTGCGTGCCCTTACCCGCCCCCGGGGGTCCGATCATCACCACCCGCACCACACCCCTCTAGCGGCGACCACGGATGCGGCCCCGTTTCATGAAGCCTTCGTAGCTTCGGCTGATCATGTGCGTCTCGAGGGCCGCGATGGTGTCGAGCGCGACGCCGACGACGATGAGCAACGCCGTTCCGCCGAAGTAGAAGGGGACGCGGAAGCGGTCGATCAGGATGGTCGGCAGCACGCAGATGGCCGCCACGTAGAGCGCGCCCGGCAGCGTGATCCGCACCAGCACGTGGTCGATGTACTCGGCCGTCCGCTGGCCGGGCCGGATGCCCGGAATGTAGCCGCCGAACTTCTTCAAGTTGTCCGCGACGTCGGTCGGGTTGAAGCTGACCGCCGTGTAGAAATAGCAGAAGAAGATGATCAGCCCGACGTAGGCGAGGTAGTAGATCGCGCCGCCGGCCGGACCGTTGGGTGAAAGCGCGCTCGAGACCGCCTGCGCCCAGGGATGGTCGATGAACGACGTGATCGTCGCCGGGAAGAGCAGGATCGACGACGCGAAGATCGGCGGGATGACGCCCGAGGTGTTGATCTTGAGCGGCAGGTGCGAGCTCTGCCCCGCGTACATGCGCCGGCCGACGACGCGCTTCGCGTATTGCACCGGGATGCGACGTTGACCGCGCTCCATCACGATGATGGCACCGATGACGGCGACCATGACCACGAGGACGATCGCCGCCGGGATGACGCCGAGCTCGCCGAGTCGGATGTAGTCGAGCGTCGTGCCGACGGCGCTCGGCAGCGATGCGACGATGCCCGAGAAGATGATCAGCGAGATGCCGTTCCCGATGCCGCGCTCCGTGATCTGCTCGCCGAGCCACATGATGAACGAGGTGCCGGTCGTCAGCGTGATCACGGTCATGATGCGGAAGTACCAGCCGGGATGGAACACGACGGGACTGCCGCCGGCGTCGACGCTCTCGAGCCCGACCGCGATGAAGAAGCTCTGCACGAGCGACAGCACGATCGTCCCGTAGCGGGTGTACTGCGTGATCTTCCGCCGCCCCATCTCCCCTTCCTTCGAGAGCTTCTCGAGGTAAGGGACGACGACGGTCAGGAGCTGCAGGATGATGCTCGCGCTGATGTACGGCATGATGCCGAGCGAGAAGATGGAGAAGCGCTCGAGCGCGCCGCCCGTGAACATCTTCACCATGCCCATCATGTTGTTCGTCTGGGCCGCGAAGAACGCTGCGATCGCCTGGCCGTCGATGCCGGGCGTCGGCACGTGGACGCCCAGGCGATAGGCCGCCAACATGATCGCGGTGAAGGCGAGGCGCTTGCGCAGCTCGGGGATGCGCGTCGAGTTGGAGAAACCTTCGATCACTCGAGCACCACGGCGCGCCCTCCCGCGCCTTCGATCGTCGCTTTCGCCTTCTCGCTGAACGCGTGCGCCTCGACGGTCAGCGCGCGGTCGAGCGTCCCCTCGCCGAGGATCTTGAGCGGCCCGCGCCGGCGGACGAGGCCGTGCTCGCGGAGCTGGTCGTAGCCGACCGTGCTGCCGGCATCGAACGCGGCCAGCCGTCCGACGTTCACGATCGAGTAGGTGATCCGCGCGATGGACTTGAAGCCGCGCTTCGGGAGCCGGCGCTGGAGCGGCATCTGGCCGCCCTCGTAGCCGGGCTTCACGTTGCCGCCCGAGCGCGCGCCCTTGCCTTTGTGCCCGCGACCCGCGGTCTTGCCGTGCCCGGAGCCGGGTCCGCGGCCGACGCGCTTGATCGGTCGTTTGGAGCCCGGCGACGGATGAAGGTTTCCGAGGTCCATGCGCTAGCCCTCCGCGTCGACCAGGTGGGCGACCTTCGCGATCATGCCGCGCACGGGCGCCGAGTCCTTCACGATCACCGAGCGGCCGACCCGCGTGAGCCCGAGGCCCTTCAGCGTGAGCCGCTGGCGCGGGCTCGTCCCGATGCCGCTCTTGCGCAGCGTGACCTTGATCATCTTGTCGCTCATCCGTGGAGATCCCCGAGCGTCTTGCCGCGCAGCCCCGCCACCTCGCTCGGCGGCCTGAGCTCGCGCAGCGCGGCGAACGTCGCCCGCACCATGTTGTGCGGGTTGTTCGAGCCGATGCACTTGGTCAGCACGTTCGCGATCCCGGCGAGCTCGACGACGGCGCGGACGCCGCCACCCGCGATGACGCCGGTACCGTCCGACGCCGGTCGCAGCATCACCTCGCCCGCGCCGAAGTGACCGATGACGTCGTACGGGATCGTGCCGTCCGAGAGCGGCACGCTGACCATGCTCTTCTTCGCGCGCTCGATGCCCTTGCGGATCGCCTCGGGCACCTCGTTCGCCTTGCCGAGGCCGAAGCCGACGCGCCCGTTCGCGTCGCCGACGACAACGAGCGCGCTGAAGCTGAACCGCCGGCCACCCTTCACGACCTTGGCGACGCGGTTGATGTGGACGACCTTCTCCTTGAGCTCGACGCCGCGGTCGTCGACGATCCGTCGCTGGCTCTGTCCGCCTCCCATTTGCGCCATCGCTGTCGTCTCCTCAGAACTGGAGGCCGCCCTCGCGGGCGCCCTCGGCGACCGCTTTGACGCGGCCGTGGTACAGGAATCCGTTCCGGTCGAAGACGACGCGCGTGATGCCCTTCTCCTGGCAGCGGCGCGCGACGAGCTTGCCGACTTCCTTGGCGGCGCCGACGGTCGCCGACTTCGCGACCGCGGTGCGCAGCTCCGGCGTCAGCGTCGACACCGCGAGCAACGTGCGCGCCTCGGCGTCGGTGATGACCTGCGCGTAGATGTGCTTGCCGCTCCGGAAGACGGAGAGGCGCGGGCGCTCCCCGGTGCCGCGCACCGTGCGACGGACGCGCTCCCGACGGCGCTCGCGTGCGACGCGACTCTTCTCTCCCGGCATCAGCGTGCTCCCGCGCCGGCGGCCTTGCCGGCCTTCCGGCGGATGGTCTCTTCGGCGTACTTCATGCCCTTGCCCTTGTACGGCTCGGGCGGACGGAGCTCGCGCAGCGCCGCCGCCACCTGACCGAGCAGCTCGCGGTCCGCGCCTTCGAGCGTGATCACCACCTGCTTCTCGACCTTGGCCGTGATGCCCGCCGGGAGCTGGAACGCGATCGGGTGCGAGTACCCGAGCGCCAGCTGGAGCACGGCGCCGCGGGCCTCCGCGCGATAGCCGACGCCGTTGATCTCGAGCACGCGCGTGAAGCCCTTCGACACGCCCTCGACCATGTTGGCGACGAGCTTGCGGGACAGGCCGTGGATGCCGCGCGCCCGCCGCGTCTCCTCGGTGCGCCCGACGTTGACGGTCGAGCCGTCGACGGCGACCGTCACCTCGCGCGGCATCGCCCGCGAGAGCTTTCCCTTCGGGCCTTCGACCCGCACCGTGCCGTCGGCGACGTGCACCTTCACGCCTCCCGGCACCGTGATCGGCATGCGTCCAATTCGCGACATGATCGTCCTACCACACCGTGCAGAGCAGCTCGCCGCCGACGCCCTGCTTGCGCGCCTCGCGGTCGACGAGGACGCCCTTCGGCGTCGACAGCACGTTGACGCCGAGTCCCCTGCGGATCGCGGGGATCTCACCGGCGCCGACGTACACGCGGAGGCTCGGGCGCGAGACGCGCTTCACGCCGTTGATGACCGGACGGCGGCGTTCGTCGTAGCGCAGCCCGATGCGCAGCACGAGACGCGGGCCGCCCTCGTCGAGGGTCGCGGCGCTCTCGAGGTAGCCCTCGTCGACCAGCGCCTTGGCGATGGCCTCCTTGTGCCGCGACCACGGGATGTCGACGGTGGCCTTGCGCGCGTTGGTCGCGTTGCGGATCCGGGTGAGCATGTCGGCGACGGGATCGGTGAGCACGGTTACCAGCTCGCTTTCACGAGGCCGGGGATCTGGCCCTTGCGCGCGAGCCCCCGGAGACACAGGCGGCACATCCGGAAGCGGCGGAAGAACGCCCGCGGCCGTCCGCACAGCGGGCAGCGGTTGTAGGCCCGGACCTTGAACTTCGGCGGCCGCGAGGCCTTCATCATGAGACACGTTTTCGCCATGAGTCTTCCTACGCGCGGAACGGCATGCCGAGCGCCCGTAGGAGCGCCTTGCCCTCGGCGTCCGTGCGCGCGGTCGTGCAGATGGTGATGGTGAGGCCCTTGATCTTGTCGACCTTGTCCAGGTTGATCTCGGGGAAGATGACCTGCTCGCGGATGCCGAGCGAGTAGTTGCCGCGGCCGTCGAAGGCGCGGTCGGGCACGCCCTTGAAGTCGCGGACGCGCGGCAGGGCCGCCGACAAGAGGCGATCGAGGAACTCGTACATGCGCTCGCCCCGCAGCGTCACCATGACGCCGATCGGCATCTTCTCGCGCAGCTTGAAGTTCGAGATCGCCTTCTTCGACTTCGTGACGATCGGTTTCTGGCCCGAGATGGCCGTGACCTCGTCGACCGCGGAGTCGATGATCTTCGGGTTCTGCACGGCTTCGCCGAGCCCCATGTTGAGCACGATCTTCTCGAGGCGCGGCACCTGCAGCAGGTTCGTGTAGCCCTGGTCGCGCATGAGCGCCGGGACCACCTCACTCCTGTATCGCTCGCGAAGACGGGTCGTCGCCATGGTCACGCCTTGTCCAGCTGCTCGCCGCAGCGCCGGCAGATGCGCACGCCGCTGCCGTCGTCGAGCCGCCTGGTGCCGATGCGCGCGGGCTTGTCGCAGCGAGTACAGAGCGGCTGCACGTTCGAGAGGTGCAGCGGCGCCTCCTTCTCGAGGATGCCGCCCGTCTGCGTCCCGCGCGGCTTCGTGTGCCGCTTCACGAGGTTGATGCGCTCGACGACGACCCGGTCGGTGCCGGGCACCAGGCGGAGGACCTTGCCGGTCTTCCCGCGCTCGCGCCCCGCGATGACCATGACCATGTCGTCCTTGCGCACGCGACGCAGCGCCATCAGAGCACCTCCGGCGCGAGCGAGATGATCTTCATGAACTTCTTCGCGCGCAGCTCGCGGGCGACCGGACCGAAGATGCGCGTGCCGACGGGCTCGCGCGCGTTGTCGATCAGCACGGCCGAGTTGGTGTCGAATCGGATGTAGGAGCCGTCGGAGCGCCCGACCTCTTTCGCCGTCCGCACGACGACCGCCTTCATGACCTCGCCCTTCTTCACCTTCGCGTTTGGGATGGCTTCCTTCACCGATACCACGATCACGTCACCGACGGTGGCGTACTTCCGCTTGCTGCCGCCGAGCACCTTGATGCACAGCACCTTGCGGGCACCGGAGTTGTCGGCGACGTCGAGGACGGTCTCCGCCTGGATCATGACGTCGCTCCGTCCTCCGTCTTCGCCTCTGCCTCCGCCTTGGCCTTCGCGGCGGCCTTCTCGGCCTCGGCGATGGCGATCGCGTCGGCGAGGGCCTCGCTGCGGGAGAGGATCGCGCGCACGGCCCAGCGCTTGTCGCGCGAGAGCGGGCGCGTCTCGACGAGCCGCACCCGGTCGCCGATCTGGCACTTGTTCTGCTC
>OEKX01000820.1_pt1 | contig 10956 bp, 10 predicted proteins | sample 1503491 | NCBI WGS metagenome assembly OEKX01 (sample SAMEA104379567, study PRJEB20068) | metagenome | isolation source: 1998 | reverse complement strand
CCGCCGCTGCCGGCTCGGTGCCACACGGCGAGCGCCTCGATCGCGCCCACGAGCGCGCCGGCGAGGATGCCGCCGGCGACACCGGCTCCGAGCTTACGCATCCGCGACGCGCGGCCGTCCCGTCACTCGGGGAACTCGAGATCGAACTCGGCCTGGTCGCCCGTGACGCGGACGCCGCGCGGCGAGAGCTTGTAGAGGTCCTGCGCCTTCCAGTGGAGAAAACGCGTCTGCTCCAGGTCCTTCACGATCGGCGCGAGCGTTTCCCAGTCGATGCCGAGCCGGCCGGGCAGCTGGTCGCGGGCGTGGAGAAACGGGCTCGCGGGGTTCTCGTCGTGGACCTTGCGGTACTCCCGCATGATCACGCGCTTGAGATTCATGTCAGAGCCGCACGATGTGGCCGGCGTCGCGGCCCTTGAGAGCGTTTCGCGTGTCGACGACGAGCGGCGCCGTCTTCACGACTTGGCCGTAGTCGATCTCCTTGTGGTCGGTCAGGATCACGACGCAGTCGACGTTCCCGAGATACCCGTTCCCGAGCTCGATCGAGTCGAGCACGAAGCCCTCCTCGCGGATGGTCGGGATGTACGGGTCGCTGTACGAGAGCACGGCGCCCTTGTCGGCGAGGATCCGCATGACGATCAGCGCCGGCGACTCGCGGATGTCGTTGACGCCCGCCTTGTAGGCGACGCCGAGGACGTGGATGCGCGAGCCGCGGATGCTCTTGCGGCTCTGGTTGAGCGCGTCGGTGATCTTCTCGACCACGTAGCGCGGCATGCCCTCGTTGATCGCCCCGGCGAGCTCGATGAAGCGGGCGTCGAAGCCGTTCATCTTGGCCTTCCACGAGAGGTAGAACGGATCGATCGGGATGCAGTGCCCGCCGAGGCCCGGGCCGGGGTAGAACGGCATGAAGCCGAAGGGCTTCGTCTTGGCGGCGTCGATCACCTCCCAGACGTTGATGTTGAGCGCGCCGCACATCATGGCGATCTCGTTCACGAGGCCGATGTTGACGCTCCGGAACGTGTTCTCGAGGAGCTTCACCATCTCCGCCACCTGCGTCGACGACACCGGCACGACGGTCTCGACCGACTGCTCGTAGAGCGCCTTCGCGACCGCAGTGCACGCGTCGGTGTGTCCGCCGACGACCTTCGGGATGTTCTTCGTGTTGTACTTCGCGTTGCCCGGATCGATCCGCTCGGGCGAGAACGCGAGCGCGAAGTCCTTTCCGGCGACGAGCCCGCCCGACTCGAGCGCCGGCCGGACGACCTCGTCCGTGGTGCCGGGGTAGGTCGTGCTCTCGAGGATCACGAGCTGGCCCTTCCGCAGGTACTGCTTGATCTCGTTCACCGCCGCGACCACGTAGGTCAGGTCCGGGTCCTTGGTCTTTCTGAGCGGCGTCGGCACGCAGATGTTGATCGTGTCGAGGTCGCGGATCACCGAGAAGTCGGCCGTCGCGCGAAACTTCTTCCGCTCGACCTGCTCCCGGATCTCGTCGTCCTTCGTATCGACGATGTACGACCGCCCGGCCGCGATGGCCTCGATCTTGCGCTCGTCCAAGTCGATGCCGGTGACCTCGAAGCCCGCGCGCGCGAACTCGAGCGCCAGGGGCAGGCCGACGTAGCCGAGCCCGATGACGCCGCAGCGCGCCTCGCGGCGCCGGATCTTCTCGATGAGAGCCTGCATGGGGGCGACTCCTTCCTTTCGCTATCGGACGCGGCCGGTGGGGCGCCGCGCGTGAACATCGACGAGACGGTCAGACATGATCGGCGCTCCGCCCCGCGAGGGTGGGCTCCTCCGGTCGCTCGCATGCGGCGAGCGCGCTCCGGATCGCGTCGGCGTGGCGCTCGATGTCGCGACCGATGAAGACGGCCTGGGACTCGGCCACGTTCGGCAGCTTGACCCACGCGACCTCGTGGCGGCCGCACGTGAAGTTGAAGAGGCCCTGCCAGTCGCGGCCCGCGAAACGGACGATGCCCTTGGCGCGGAGCACGCTGCGCGGCAGCCGATCGAGCACGCGCCCGAATCGCTCCTGATCGAGCGGGTGCACCGTCCGGAAGAGGAAGCTGCCGATGCCGTCGGTGTGGAGGTGCGCCGACGTCGCGCGCGCGCGATCGCGGTAGGTGGCGACGCCGGTCGCGAAGAGCAGCTCCGAGTCGATCGCGCCGCGCACGGTGCGGAAGCGCTCGGCGCGCGGGTTCCGCTTCGCGAGGCGCTTCTCGACCCCGGCGAGCGTGCGGTCGTCGACCAGGTCGAGCTTGTTGATCACCAGGAAGTCCGCCGCCTCGATCTGCGCCGCCGCGACGTCGGCCTCCGCGACGTGGCGCTCGACGTTGGCCGCGTCGACGACGGTGATCACGGCGTCGAGCCCGAGGCCCGCCGCCTTCACGCGGTAGGCGAGCGGCTCCGGATCGGCGAGCCCCGTCGACTCGATGATGATCACGTGCGGCTTCACCGTGTCGACGATCTCCTGGATCGCGAGGTCGAAGCGGTAGTCGTCGATCGTGCAGCAGATGCAGCCGCTCGAGAGCTCGACCATCTTCTCGACGTTCGAGAGCCCGGTGACGACCTTGCCGTCGATGCCGACCTCGCCGATCTCGTTCATGACGACGGCGACGGGCTTGCCCTTGAGGCCGTGGTCGAGGACGTGCCGGAGGAGCGTCGTCTTCCCGCTCCCGAGGAAGCCGGTCAGGATGTCGACGGCGACGGTCGTCACGCCCGCCTCGCAGCGGTCGGATGGCGGCGTCGGGGCCGATGACGCGGCGTCGGATGCTTCATGCCGAACGTCCTTGAGTAACCGAGTTCATTCCAGGTCGCAAACCAAAATCTTCAAGGGGTACGAGGGGATGGTGCGGCGGTCCGGGTCAGAACACGAAGGGGAAAAGGCGCTTCGAACGCGCTTGGTACGAGCGGTACTCCGCATACGCGAGCGCGAGCGCATCCTCCTCCATTCCGATCCGGACGAACAGCACGATCGCCGCGGCGAACGACACTGCGAACGCCCAGCGGCACCCGAGCGTCGCCGGCGCGCCGAACGCGATCGCGAGCTGCCCCAGGTACATCGGATGCCGTACGACGCGGTATGGCCCGCCCGTGATCAAGCGACCGCCCGGATGCGGCGCCACGAGCGGAGAAAGCGCGTCGCCGAGCGCGGTCGCCCCCCAGCGGTAGAGCGCGACGCCGGCCGCGAACGCGAGCGCGCCGACGAGCCGCCCGTCGCTCGCACCACCGACGACGAGCGCCTCGAGCGGACAGACGACGAGGAGGAGCGCGTAGAAGAGCGCATGGTGCACGCCGACCAGGCGAAGCGGCTCGTCACCGCGCGGCGCGGGCACGGTCCGCGCGGGCGCGGTACCGTCCCCGAAGCGCACGAACAGCGCCAGGACGAGGACGGCGTACACGGCGGCCCACATGAGACGTGCGAGACGCGCCCGCCGGCGGCGCCGTCAGCTCTGCGAGGCGCGCACCTTGACCGGCTCGTCCTCGACCGCGGGCAGCGCCGTCACCGTCGCGCCGGCACGGCGCCGCCGGCCGAGCGTCAAGCGCAGGCCGAAGAGCTGGAGCAGGTTCCCGAAGCCGTCGCGCCACAGGTTCAGCTTCGACTCGCCGACGCGCTCGCCGTAGTAGATCGGCATCTCGAGGCAGCGCACCTTCGGGTTCGTGAAGGCGAGGATCTTGATCTCCTGCGAGAGGGCCATCGTGTCGGCCGTCGGCTGGAAGCCCGGCAGCGCGTCGCGGCGGAAGACCCACATGCCCGACTGCGAATCGACGAGGAAGCGACGGAAGAGAACCATCGTGACGCTCGTCAGCACGGCGTTGCCGAAGAGACGCAGCGGGCTCTTCGACTTGTCCTGCTTCGAGCGCCAGCGGCGCGCCGTCATGAAGTCGAGCTTCTCGGTCAAGAGGACCTGCACGAGCAACGGGATCGAGTTCGGCGGATACGTGCCGTCGCCGTCCATCGTCACGATGATGTCGCCGCGGGCCTTCTCGAAGCCCGTTTTGTAGGCGCGGCCGTATCCCTTGCGCTCCTCGAAGACGACGCGGGCGCCGAGCTCGCGCGCGACCTCCGACGTGCGGTCCGTCGAGGCGTTGTCCACCACGAGGATCTCGTCGACGATCGGCGGCATCTGCTCGATGACGCAGCGGACGCCCTCTTCCTCGTTGTGGCACGGGATCACGACGGAAATGCGCTTGCCGAGAAACATGGTTGCCCCCTCTCGATCTTCCGATTCAGGCCGCGTCGGCGGCGGGTGCGCTGGATTTGGAGCCGCAGGTCGCGAGCGACCCCGTCTGCGGCTGCTTGCCGCTCAGCCGCCGCCAGAGCTTCCGCATCTTCAGGCTCGACCATTCCTTCAGGACGGCCGGCATCATCATCGGGTTGAACAGGATGTTGATGGTGAGGAAGCACTCGTAGGTGCAGAAGCACTTCGACTCGCGGATGAACTTCCGCGACGCCTCCGCCTCCTTCGAGAACCAGATCTTCTTGAAGTCGTAGCCCGCCTCGCGCACGTTCCCGAGCTTGCGGTCGATCAGCAGCTCGCACGGGTAGACGTCGCCGTTCGCGAACATCGCGCCGCCGAGGTTCCCGGCGTAGCACGGGATCTGGTACTCGTTGTCGCGCGCGATCTTCGCGATCATGTTGTGACGCACGATCCGCTTCGCGTTGATGAAGTCGGCGAACGGGAAGTGGTCGTAGCCCGAGAGCGAGCCGGACTTGTACTCCTTCTCCATGTGGTCGGCGTACGCCTGGTACTTCTCGACGTCGAAGAACTTGGCCAGCGGCTCCTTCGGCGACCCGCGCGTCAACAGCGTGAAGACGGTGTCGACGTCGAGGTTCTTCCGGAACCACTCGTAGTTCTCGATCAGCACGTCCTCGTTGTGCTTCGACACGGTCGTCTCGACCTGGACGCTGAAGTTCTTGTAGTGCTTCTCGACCTCGCGGAGCGCCTTGTAGGTCTCGATCGAGCGCTTGAAGAGGCCCGGGAAGACGCGGATCTCGTCGTGCAGCTCGCCGACGCCGTCGAGCGACACGTCGATGTGCAGGTCGAGGTCGGGACAGCTCTCGCAGAGCTCCTTCACGATCGAGACCGTGCGCGCCGTGGTGCTGCCGTTCGTCGGGATACCGACGTTCCGGACACCGGTGTTCTTGTGGAAGATCTTGACGATCTCGCCGATGTCCTTGCGGAGGAACGGCTCGCCGCCGGTCGGGAGCAGGAACATCAGGCTCCCCTTCCCCATCGACGCGGTGATCTTGTCGAGCTCTTCCAGCGAGAGCTCCTGCTTGCGGTAGGCCATCGACGGCTCTTCCCAACCGGGATGCGCACCGTCGGCGAGCAGGCAGTGCTTGCACTTCGCGTTGCACGCGTCGGTGATGAAGTACACGAGGTACACGGGGAGCTGCCCTTGCTTCTTGAAGAGCTTCGTCCCGTGCTGGAGGTAGTCCAGGTAACCCATCGATCGTCTCCTTGTCGCCTCGACTAGTAGCGGCGCCCGAACGGATAGCTCACGAGGCCGACGGCGGTCCCGCCGCCGACCACGAGCAGCTCGAGCCACAGGACGGGAATGGCGGCGAGCATCCGGATCCAGCCGTCGCTACGACGGATCGCGGTCAGGAATTCCCAGTTGAGACCCATCACGCCCGCCGCCCCGGCGGCGCCGATCGCCGTCATGCCCGGGAGCCGGGTGATCAGCCCGAGCAGCAGGAAGAGCACTGTGAACCCGGAGAGCGGGACGCTCGCCATGTAGCTCGACGGCACCGAGGTGTTGTTCTGCGCGATGTCCCCGGGATGGCGGAGCTTCAAGCGCGTGAGCGACACCGCGCGCATGAAGTCGGTGCGGAGCATGCTCCAGAGCGAGTACTGCTTCACGTGCTCGACCTCGAGCTCCGGATGGACGCGTACCCGCACGCCGAGGCGTGCGAGCTTCTGCCCGAACGCCGTGTCCTCGACGTTCGGCGTCGCGTAGCCCTGGTCGAAGCCCCCGACGCGCAGGAAGGCCTCCCGCCGGATGGCGGCGGCTGTCGTGTAGAACAGCGGCACGTCGCCAGTCTGCCTCAAGTAGGTCCAGCGCATCCACAGGTTTTTGTACTGGCTGGCGATGTTCGTGTACCGCATCTGCGCAGCCTGTACGCCGCACAGCCCGTCGACGTCGCCCCCCTCGAAGGACTCCGCAAGGAGGCTGAGCGTGTCGGTGCGTACCATGACGTCGGAGTCGATGAAAAAGAGGAGCTCCCCGGTCGCCATGCGGGCCCCCAGGTTGCGAGCGGCCGCCGGCCCCACCCGACCCGAGGTCGGGACGATCCGCACGGGGAACTCGGCCGCAATCGCCGGCGACTGGTCCGTGCAGCCGTCATCGACGAGCACCGTCTCGAAGTCGCGGTAGCGCGACTCGTGGAGCCGCGTCAGGCACTCCTTGAGGGTCGCCTCGCCGTTGTATACGGGGATCACGACCGAGACCTTCGGGGCGGGCGCGGCCTGGGCGCCCCGACGGCGCGAGAGCCAGCGGGCCATCGACGTGACGCGGCTCTGGCGGCTGCCGGACGTGTCGTTCACCTGGTTTCCATTCGGTCGCATGTCAGTTCACCTGTGAGGGGCCGCCGTTGGCGGCCATGGTCGTTCCGAACGCCGCTTCGAGGCGGCGCGTGAGCTCCGCGACGCGCGTGCCGTCGCGCTCGGCCAGGTTGTCGGTCTCTCCCGGATCGCGCGCGAGGTCGAACAGCATCCGATCGCCGCGCGAGGTCGTGATGAGCTTGTACGAGCCGTCGTAGACCACGCGCACGGCGCGATCGTAGGCCGCCCCGTAGGACGACACGAGGAAGGGATTGATGTCCTCCTCGGCGCGGATGTCGTGGGTCACTGCGGGCAGCGCCTGACCCTGCACGCCCGCGATCATGGGCGCGCCGGCCTGCGCCAGCACGGTCGGCACCACGTCGACGAGCTGCACCGGCCGATCGTCGCGGCCGCGCGGCCGCGACGCGCCCGGGAGCTTCACGACCAGCGGCACGTGCACGAGCGGCTCGTAGAGCATCCGGCCCATGTGCCCCACCGTGTCGTGCTCGCCGAGCATCTCGCCGTGGTCGGCCGTCACGATGACGACCGCCTTCTCCCACCGGCCGCGCGCCTTCAAGGCCTCGACCAGCTCACCCAACGCCGCGTCCATCGCCGCGATCTGGCCGTCGTAGGAGGCGCGGATGAAGGCGATCTCGTCCGCGGTGAACTGCTTGATCTCATGCGTGTAGAGGTCGCGCTCGATCAGGCGCCGCGCCTGCGGCTGCTCCCAAACCCAGCGGTCGAAGGGCGCCTCCGCCATCCACGGCTGATGCGGCTCCATGTAGTTGAGGAACAGGAACGCCGGGCGGCCGCGCGGCACGCGGTCGAGCCAGGCGAGCGCCGACGCGTTCACCTCGCGCGCGGTGCGGAAGGGCTTCACGCAGAAGCCCGGCCGGAGCGCGCGGACGAGCCGCACGACCGGCGGGTGGACGCGCAGCAAGAGGCCGGGTGCGTCGTCGTAGCGGTCGAATCCCTGCGCGAGGCCGTAGTCGCGATAGAGGTACGAGAAGTTCGCGACGAAGGCGGCCGTGTCGTAGCCGCGATCCCGGAGCGCCTCGGCGAGCGTCGTCCGATCCTCGGCGAGCGGATAGGCCACGTTCCGGCGGCCGTCGATCGACTGGCCGGCGAGCCATCCGCCGGCGAGGTGCGCGCCGTGGCGGCTCGGATAGAGGCCGGTCAGCATCGAGGCGTGCGCGGGCAGCGTCCACCCCGCCGGGCTCCGCGCCTGCGTGAAGACGAGCGCGTCGGCGGCGAGCGCGGTCAGGACGGGGCTCGTCTCGCGCGCGTAGCCGAACGTCGAGAGGTGGTCCGCGCGCGTCGTGTCGAGCGAAACGAGGATGACGTCGGGCGTGCCGGCCGGCGGCGGGACCGCGGTCGCGAGGTCGTCGTCGAGCGGCGCCGTGTCGAGCGGGGTCGCCGTGAGCGCGAGCGCGACGGCGCCGGCCGTCAGCAGCGCGCCCGCGCGCAGCGCCGAGGATGGCACGACGAAGCTCACGGCCGCGTCGACGAGGATCGGTGCCCAGACGAGGCCGGCGATCGTGATCGGCAGGACCATCCCGCGGAGCGCCGCCGCGCGGTGCTCGTCGAGCCAGGCATCGCCGAGGAGTACGCCGAGCGTGCCGAGCGCGACCGTGAGGATCGCCCCGCCCCACGCCACGTCGTCGCGCGTCACGCGGAGCGCTCCGGCGACGGCGAGCGCGAAGGCGACGACGTAGACGGCCTCGGCTCCGTATCCGGGCGGTGCGTAGACGCGAAGGAGCCCGTAGGCTCCGGCGAGCACGAGCGCCAACGTCCGCCGGCGCGCGTCGCGCACGACGAGGCCCGTCACGAGACCGACGACGATGCCGACCGCGAAATCTGCGGCGACGATGCGGCGCATGACGGCCGGCGACACGGCGCTGCCGCTCCACCAGCCGAGCGCGGACTCGACCGCAGCCCAGACGATGCCGGCGGTGAGGCCCGTGACGAGCCCGCGCGCCGCGCCTCGCACCCGTGCACCCATCGTCGCGCTCAGTCTCCCTGCCCGAAGCGGTAGATCACGTTGAAGCCGGGGCGCCGGCCGCCCGCGTGCGTCGCGATCGCCGTCCCGATCCCGAGGAGCCCCCAGAAGAGCACCTGGATCGACGGGCTGTAGAACGCGTTGAAGTTGCTCATCGAGACGAGGAAGCCGACGCCCGAGGAGAACGCCGCCCACAGCGTGAGCGCGAGCCGGCGGTCGGTGACGGCCTCCATCGCCGCGTACATGCAGGCGAGCGCCGCGCCGACGACCCACATCATGAGGCCCCAGCCGAGGAAGCCGGTCCGCAGCATGAGCGTCAGGTGCATGTTCTCGTTCTTCAAGTGCTGCGGCTCGTGGCCCTCCGCGCCGGGCACGGTGACGACGCTCGACGCGCCCTTGCCGGGCTCGGTGCCGATGAGCCCCTTCCTCGTCCAGAGGTCGGTCGTGACCGCGGTCTCGGTGACGTTGACGCGCCGGTTCAGGTCCTCGACCAGGTCGGACGGCGAGAGCTTGAGCGCACCGACGAACACCATGATGCTCATGAACGCGAACGCCGACCCGACGACCAGCCGGAAGGTTCGCCGCGACGTGCGCCAGGTGAAGACCGCGACCGCGAGCCAGAGGGCGATGAGCGAGGTCCGCGTCTGGGTCAGCACGACGCCGATCACGACGATGGTCGTGCAGGCGACCCAGAAGTCGCGCTCCTCGCGACCTTCCGCGCACACGAGCTCGACCAGCACGAGCGGCAGGCCGAGCACGAGGTAGGCGGCGAGGACGACCGGGCTTCCGAGGGTGGAGGTGATCTTCGGGATGTGGTCGCCCGCCTGCGTCACCAGCATGACCTCGAGCACGCCGACGAGCGCCACAGCGACCGCGGCGAGCGCGATCACGCGCGTCGCACGGCGCGCGAAGCTCGCGTCCATGTCGCCGCTGACGACGAGGAAGAAGAGGAGGAATCCCGAGCCCGTGAAGTACGCGAGGTCGCGAAGCCGTGGGACGGTCTCGCCCGTCGCGAGCGCCGTCGTCACGCAGAAGAGGACGAAGGCGAGCATCGGCCAGTTGGTCGGCGTCCGGTAGACGTAGAGCCGGTGCGCCGGGATCTGTCGCGCGAGCGCCACGGCGACGAGGAGCAGGCCGAGCATCTCGAACGGCGAGAAGTTGAAGCCGCCGAACGCGAGCTCGATCGGGCCCTTGAAGAGCGCCGGGAGGAAGGTCGCCGAGAGGAAGATCAGGAGGAGCAGGAGCCCGAGCGTGAGCCAGCGGTTCAGCAGCTTGACGAAGGTCCCGAGCACGAGCTTCAGGTCGAGGAGCATGCCGCGGTTCCGGATGTAGAGGATGTCGTAGCGCAGCTTGTCGCGCGGATGCGTGAAGTACCCGCCGCGGAGCTGCGCGAGCCCGGTCATGCCCGGCCGGACGACGAAGCGCGCGGCGTAGTTCTGGATCTCGCGCATGGACGTTGCGAGGAAGATCGGACGGATCGGACGCGGGCCGACCAGGTTCATGTCGCCGCGGAGCACGTTCAGGAGCTGCGGGATCTCGTCGAGCTTCGTGCGCTTCAGGAAGCGGCCGATCGGCGTGTAGAGCGGGTCGCCGGGCGTGAGCAGCCGCGCGCCGATGCGCGCCTCGGCGTCCATCAGGAGCGTGCGGAACTTGTAGATGCCGAACGGCTCCATGTTCCGGCCGATGCGTGTGCCGCGATAGAAGACGGGCCCGCGGCTCGTCAGCTTGGTCGCGAGCGCGATACAGAGCGAGATCGGCAGCGTGAGGAGCAGCCCGACGGCCGCGATCAGCACCTGCCACCAGCGTCCGAGGCCGCCGTCCGGCTTCAATCCCGACAGGTCGGGGCCGGGGCCGGCGGGCGTCACCTGCACCTTCACGGCATCGAGCGCGATCACGGTCGTCTCCCTTCGGAACCTCGCGAGCGCGGGCGCGGGCTCATGCCGCACCTCCGACCGCACGCGCAGCCGCCTGCCGCCCCACCCCGACCACGTCCTCCATCCACGTCGCGAACACGAGCAGCGTCCAGAGCGCGCGGCTGTGGTCGACCTCGCGCCGCACGTGCTGGTCCATCAGCCGGCCCACCGCGGCCGGATCGAAGATGCCCTGCGCGCGGAGCCGCGACGGCGAGAGCGTGTCCTGCATGAACTCCCGCAGCTCGCCCGCGAGCCATGCCGGCATCGGCACGTTGAAGCCGCGCTTCTTGCCGCCGACGACCGAGGCGGGCAGCCGCGTCGCCATGGCGCGCTTGAGCAGGTACTTCGTCGTGAGCCCGTGCAGCCGGAGCTCGCGCGGGATACGGCGTGAGAGCTCCATCACCGGTCGATCGAGGAACGGCACGCGTGCCTCGAGCGAGTGCGCCATGCTCATGCGGTCGACCTTCACCAGGATGTCGCCGGGCAGGTAGAGCAACCCGTCGAC
>OEKX01000018.1_pt1 | contig 10994 bp, 14 predicted proteins | sample 1503491 | NCBI WGS metagenome assembly OEKX01 (sample SAMEA104379567, study PRJEB20068) | metagenome | isolation source: 1998 | reverse complement strand
GTTGTCGAAGAGGTAGCGGAGCTCGTCCTCGACGTAGCGGTAGTTGATGTTGACCCACACCGCGCGGAGCTTGAAGACCGCCCACAGCGTCTCCACCCATTCGACCGAGTTGAGCGCGTAGATCCCGACGTGGTCGCCGGGCCCGATGCCGTGCGTGGCCAGGTGATGGGCCAGGCGATTCGCACGCGCCTCCATCTCCGCGTAGGTCCGCCGCTTGCCGTCGCAGACGAGGTACTCGCGCTCGCCGAAGTGGTCGACGGCGTGCTCGAAGAGGTCGGCGAGGTTGAACTCCACGGCCGGCGGTTAGACCACGGACGCGGTCGGCGGCTCAACCGCGGACGGTCGCCTCAGAGGACGCCGCGATCACGGACGGCGGCGCGAGGTAGCGGTCGATCACGCGATGCATGTGCAGGATGTTGCCCTCCTGGCGGGGGTTCAACCGCAGACCGCGGAAGCCGCGCGAGCGCATGCCGGCCTGCTGGCGCTCGATGTTCTCGTAGTCCTGGGTCGTGATCTCGCCCCAATTGCGCGTCCGCCAGTCGGCGAAGAAGCGCCGCTCGGGCATCGCCCACGCCGTCTCCGGGCGCGGCCACTCGAGCACCCACGTGTCCTTGACGGCGCTTTCGGGGTCGAGGCCGTTCGGCCGCACGCGGAACAGGATCGCGCTCCCCGGATAGATCGGCCCGACGACGTTCGGGAACCAGTAGACGTCGTCGGCGCTCGTCATGTGCTCGGGCGTGAAGCCGCTCACGTCGAGCCCGCGCGCACGCAGGAGCTCCATGCGCCGCGTCTGATAGCGCGCGAGGAGCGTGCCCGACGCCGCCGGCGTCGCGCGCAGCTCGTCGACGAGCGCGCGCTCCTCCTTCAAGAACGCACCGCCGAGCCCGGCCACGAGCGCCGCCAGGATCGCGCCCTCGTCGACGTCTTCGGGACGGAGCCCGAGCCGAGGGCTCGGCGCGAGCTTCCGGCGCGCGGTCGGCAGGCGGCCGTAGTGCGCATGGGTGCGGAACTGCTCGTAGGCGATGCTCGTGTCGTCGGTCCACGGTAGGATCTGCGCGTGCGCGCCCTGCACGTGGTAGCTCTCGTTGAACGCGTCGACGACCGTCTTCCAGTTGGCCGGCAGGATCGTCGTCAGGTACGAGCGCAGCCGCATCTCCTCGAGACGGTACGGCGCGAGGAGCGACGGCAGCGGGTCCAGGAATTCGAGGAGCGGCTCCGCATCGGGATTCATGTTGACGAAGACGAAGCCGCCCCAGCGCTCGGTGCGCACGGGCGTGAGACGAAGATCGGACGGCAGGTTCGCGAACTCGTCCCGGTCGGGCACGTCGCGCAGCCGGCCGTCGAGGCCGTAGCACCAGCCGTGATACGGGCAGCGGAACGCGCCGCCGTCGAAGCGGCCGTGGCCCTGCGCCAGCCGCGTGCCGCGATGGAGGCAGGCGTTGAAGAAGCTCTCGACGGCGTCCGGCGCCGTCCGCACGACGAGGATCGACTCGCCCCCGATCGCGTACTCGACGAAGTCGCCGACCGCCGCAAGCTCTTCCTCGCGGCACGCGATCTGCCACACGCGCGGCCACAGACGCTCCATCTCGAGGTCGCGGAACGCGGCGGAGGTGTAGCGCTCCTTCGGGATCGAGCCGTCGTCGTGCACCTGGAACGCCGCGGGGAGCATGATCCGACTCTAGGGCCGAGCGCGTCGGGCTGACAACCCGATCAGCTCAGGCGGTCGGACGCCGGGCCGAGCTGCCGGTCGATCAGCACCGCCGCCGCGCGCCGTCCGATCGCCGCGGCGTGGCGATTGCCGGTCACCTGGCGCGTCACGTAGCTGCCCTCCATCAAGAGCGAGATCTCCTCCGCGAGCGCCACCGGATCGGCGGCGCCGGCGCGAAGCGCGAGGTCGCGCAGCAAGAGGCCCATCAGGTCCTTGTGCTCCGCGGCTGCACGGTGCGCGGGTGTGTGTGCGAGCGGGAACTCGACGGCGACGTTCACGAACATGCAGCCGTTGAACCGGTCGGCGCCGATGAACTCGTCGAGCACGTCGAACACGGCACGGAGCTGCGCCGCGGGGTCGTCGCCGGCGCGCTCCTGGAGCCGGCGCGCGAAGATGTGCCGCCACCACTGATCGCGGGCGCGCAGGACCTCGAGGATCAAGTCCTCCTTGCTCTCGAAATGGTTGTAGAAGGTCGTCTTGGTGACGCCCACCTCGGCGAGCAGCCGGTCGAGGCCGACGGCGTGGAAGCCGTCGCGGTAGAAGAGGTCCTGTGCGCTCTCGATGAGCCGCGCTCGCGTGTCGGCCGCCATGGGCTCGCGTCCTCCAGGTGGTGTACTCGCGGTCCACCCACGCGTGACCAGAAGTCACTGGGCCGCGGGCGGATCCGTCGCTAGAGCTTACCCACGTGCCGTCGCGGACGCGAGGCGCGCATGAGGAGGACCGAATGCCGAAGTTCCTGATCGAGCGGACCATCCCCGGAGCGGGCGCCCTGTCGCCGGCCGAGCTGCAAGCCGCCTCGCGCCGTTCGTGCGACGTGCTGCGCGGGCTCGGCCCGAGCGTCCAGTGGCTCCACTCCTACGTCACCGCGGACAAGCTCTACTGCGTCTACATCGCGCCCGACGAGGCGGCCGTGCGAGAGCACGCCCGCCGCGGTGAGTTCCCGGCCGACCGCGTCTCGCGCGTGACGACGACGATCGACCCGACGACCGCGGAGTAGCGCCGTCAGTCGGTCGCCGGCTTCCCGTCGTCGGCGTGAAGGATGGGGCGATCGGGCTTCGTCACCCACACGGGCTCCCACTTCGCCTTCTTCTCGAGCACGCTCGGACGGTTTTCCTCCGCCCAGCGGAAGCCGTCGTCGTTCGCGATCCCGAGCCGGCAATACGTCATCCAGTTGGCGATGTCGCGGGCATTGGCGGTCACGGACAGCGGGCGCAGGCTGAAGCGCGCGCGCCATGCGCCCATCCGTGGGCGTATCTGCGCGTAGTACGTGCGCCCGGCCGCCAGGCCGGCGTCCATGAAGTCCGCCGCTTCCGAGATGACCATGAAGCGATGCTCGCCCGGATCGGCCTGGTAGGCGACCGCCCAGAACTCCGACACGACGCCGATGAACTGCGTGCCGTCGTAGACGACCGCTTGCGTCTCTTCGGCGCGCTCCTCGGGCCTCAAGAACACGACGAGCGCCTTGCCGGAAGCGGGCCTGAGGTCGGAAATGTTCTGGGTCGCCCGGGTCATGAGATCGGTCCTGGTCACGCAGCCGGCGAGCAGCGTCGCTGCCAGCGCGACGACGACGGTGCGTCGGATCATCGTTGCCCCCCTTCGCGTGCGAGCCACTGCGCCCGCCGCGACGCGTCCGTAGCATTGCGCGCTCGCGGCGCGCAAAGCGGCGTCAGGCCGGACGCGCGAGCGGGAGCTCGGCCGGACCGAGGGCCTTCAGCTCCGGCATCACTTCGCGCGCGAAGAGCCGCATGCTGCGCTCGGCGTCGTCCCACGGCATGCCCGCGTAGCTGAAGATACCGTTGTACGCGTCCATGCCCGTGATCGACCGGATGCGCATGATCCGCTCGAAGCACTGCTCGGGCGTGCCCCACACCTGGATCGCGAGGAAGAACTCGGTCGCGGCGTCGGCGCCGCCGTCGCTGTTGACCACGTCCTGCAGCCGCCCATACGCCTCGTAGCCCTTCGTGTGCTTCAGGTGCTCGCCCTTGAGCTCGTAGTGCTCGATCACCGTGCGCCAGTAGCCGCCGATGTAGCGCACGGCCATCTCGCGCGCGCGCTCCTCGCTCTCGTCGCAGAACGTCCAGCCGCCGACGATCGGCGCCGGCGCCTCGCGACGGTTCACGCGGCGGAACACGTCGCGATACGTCGCGAGCTCGCCGGCCACCACGTCCCACGGCTTCTGCGGGATGATGAGGATGCCGACGCCGAGCCGCGCCATGATCTCGACCGACTCGGGCGACACGGCAGCGGCGTACGTGCGGTCGCGGAAGCTCTTGAACGGCCGCGGCCGGATCTCGCGACGCGCCTGCTTCACGTGCGTGCCGTCGAACTCGGCGACGCCCGTCTCGAGCGCCGCGAGCAGCATCTCGGCCGACTCGATGAAGATCTCGCGGCTCTCGTTCATGTCGACGCCGAAGCCTTCGAACTCGACCCGGCCGAGCCCGCGGCCGAGGCCGAGGATCAGCCGGCCGTTCGACATGTTGTCGAGCATCGTCACCTGCTCGGCGACGCGCAGCGGGTCGTGCCACGGCAGCACGACCACCATCGAGCCCAGCTTGAGCGTCTCCGTCTTGGCCGCGAAGTACGTCAGGTACTGCAGGACGTCGGGGCACATCGTGTACTCGGTGAAATGGTGCTCGACGCCCCAGATCGATGCGAAGCCGAGGTGCTCGGCGAGCACGCCGAGCCGGAGCTCGTTCTGGTACACCTCGAGGTCGCTGCGGGTCCGATCCGTCCCCTGAAAGATCAAGCCGGTTCCGACGTGCACGGTGCCTGCCCTCCTGCAGGAGCGAGTATGCATGTCCGCGCGCCGTCTCAACAGGCCTCTCGCGTGTTGCCCCGATTCCGGTAGAAGGGGCGTCCGTGTCGGTCCCGCAGACGGCCTCCGAGTCGCACGGCGCGGCCGAATCGTACGACGCTCGATTCGGCTATCGCGACATCGATGCGCGCCGTTACGAGCGGCGACGCTACGGAAACCCGATGCGCCGCATGGCGCTGCGCTTTCTCGTGCGCGCGATCCTGCGCGGTCTCGAGCGAGTCCCGCGCGGCGGCCTGGTGCTCGACGCGCCGTGCGGCACGGGCATCCTCGGCGAGCCGCTAGGGGCGCGCGGCTTCCGCGTCGTCGCGGCCGACATCTCGCCGGCCATGCTCGACGTCGCGCACGGTCGCACGTCCGACGTCGCTTGCGTGCGGGCCGACCTCGAGCAGCCGCCCTTTCGCGCCGGGACCTTCGACGCCGCCGTCTGCAACCGCTTCCTCATGCATCTGCCGCGAGCGACGCGCGTCGCAGTCCTCCGCACGCTCGCCGCGACGTGTCGCGGCCCGCTCGTCGTCACGGTCTGCCACCCGTACACCCTCAAGAGCGCGACGCGCGCGCTGCGTCGCCTCGGGGGATCGAGCAAGCGAAGCCCGCGCCTGACGCGCGCCGAGCTCGACGCCGAGGCGGCGGCGGCCGGGCTGCGCGTGACGCGCGTCATCACGGTGGTGCCGTTCTTCTCCGAGATCTGGGTCGTGGTGCTCGCCCCCGCCTGACGCGGGATTGCGTGCTCACGGCCGGCGCATTTGGGTCGATTCGCGGCAGCGTCACCACCCACGCGACATCTGGCGGTCGAGGGGACTTCCCTGACGAGCGTCGGCCTGTAGGTCTGGAGCTGGACGAAAGGAGGTCCGATGCGGCTCAAGAAATCTCTCGCCAAGCTGGTCGAATGGGAGCGCGTCTGCCGTGTCGCGACGGCGAGCTCGGCCGGCGTCCCGCACGTGGTGCCGGTCTGCCACGTACTCGACGACGGCAAGCTGTACTTCGCGTCCGAGACCGGCGCGCGAAAGATCCGCAACGTGCGGCAGAACCCGCACGTCACCGTCACCGTCGACCTGTATTCCGACGCCTGGGAGAATCTGAAGGGTGTGATGATCCAGGGAAGCGCGACGATCGTGCCGAAGGCGCGCTTCCGGAAGATCCGGCGACTGCTCTACGAGAAATATCCGCAGTACCCCGACATGTCGGCGATCGGCGAGCGCGACTCGGTCATCGTCGAGGTGACGCCGCGCCACGCCTTCGCTTGGGGCATGGACCAGTAGCGTCGGCGCCCTTCAGATCTTTTCCGCGGTCGTGGCCAGTAGCCACTGGCCCTCGAGACCGGCGGTGCGGTGGACAGCGATCTCCTGCACGTGGGGATCGGTCGCGATCGCGACGAACGCCTGGCGTGACGGATACTCCATGAGCCCGATCATGTGGAAACCCTCGGCGCCGGCGCCCAGGACCTGCGAATCGATCCGCCCCGACCAGATCACGCGGCCGCCCTTGGATTGGACGAAGGCGATCATCTCGTCGGCGTATCGCCGGTATGCCTCCTCGCCCGACATGCCGTCGTCCGGCGCATCGGCTGCCGCTTTGAAGCGAAGCAGGTTCACCATCACCACGGGTCCGTCCGCCGGGCCGGCGAGCACGGTCTGGATCTGTTCGGGGGTCGGGTAGAGCCCAAGCGTCGTCGTCACGAAACTCACCTCCGCGCCGCCGCATCGCGGCGGGCCAAGAACTCACGTCCCTTCCCGACGTCCGTGTTGACGGGGACGCCGTCGCGGCAGAGCGGGCACGCGGCCGCGTCCCACGCGTCGAGCGCCACGTCGAGGAGCGCCACCAGAGCCGGCACGCCGACGTCGGCCGCGGTGACGGCGCCGCGGTTCACGAGCGCGGCAACCGCGACCACGTCGCCGCCGGCCGCGCGCACGGCGGCGACGGCGTCCTTCACCGAGCCGCCCGTGTTCAAGATGTCCTCGACCACGAGCACGCGCTTCCCGGCGACGAGCGCATCGTAGCCACGCCGGAGCGCCATGCCGCCGTCGGCCTTCTCGGCATAGACGGCGGGACGGCCGAGATGATGTCCAGTCCACTGCGCGAGGATGATGCCGCCCATCGCGGGACCGCACACGACCTCGGGACGGTACGGCGCGGCGGCGTCGGCGAGCGCGCGGCACAGCTCGGCGACGCGTACCGTGTTCGGGTAGACGGCGTCCTTGTTCACGTACGCGCTGCCGTGCTTGCCCGAGGTGTAGACGACGTGGCTGCCCGTGATGATCGCGCGCGCCTCGGCGAGGATCGCGCGCGCGCGTTCGGCCGCGCTCACTTCTTCGTCCCGCCGGCGAGCTGCGCGCGGAGATACGCGTCGACGAACGGATCGATGTCGCCGTCGAGCACGCCGTCGGCGTTGCCGACCTCGCGGTTCGTCCGGTGGTCCTTCACCATCCGGTAGGGGTGCAGCACGTAGGAGCGGATCTGGTGGCCAAAGCCGATGTCCTTCTTCGTGCCGGCGATCTGGTCCATCTTCTCCTGCTGCTTGCGCGTTTCGAGCTCGTAGAGCCGCGCCTTCAGGATCTTCATCGCCATCGCCTTGTTCTTGTGCTGCGATCGCTCGTTCTGGCAGGCGACGACGATGCCGGACGGGAGGTGCGTCAAGCGCACGGCCGAGTCGGTCTTGTTCACGTGCTGGCCGCCGGCGCCGCTCGAGCGATAGGTGTCGATGCGGAGGTCGTCGTCGCGGATGTCGATCTCGATCTCGCCCTCGATGTCGGGCACGACCAGCACCGACGCGAACGACGTCTGGCGGCGCGCGTTGGCATCGAACGGCGAGATGCGTACGAGCCGGTGCACGCCGCTCTCCGCCTTCGAGTACCCGAATGCGTAGGGACCTTCGAGCGTGAACGTGGCGCTCTTCAGGCCCGCGCCTTCACCGGGCTGATGCTCGAGCAACTCGGACTTGTAGCCGCGCCGCTCCGCCCACCGGAGGTACATGCGCAGCAGCATCTCCGCCCAATCCTGCGCCTCGAGCCCGCCCGCGCCCGGGTGGATCTCGACGATCGCGTTGCCGGCGTCGTGCTCGCCGCCGAGGAGCTGCTGGAGCTCCAGCCGGTCGAGCGACTCGGTCACGCTCGCGACCTTCGTCTTCAGCTCCGCGAGGGCCTCGGGATCGCCCTCCTCAGCGAGCTCGAGGAAGACCTGTGACTCGTCGACGCCTTCGCGCTGCGCCTTCCAGCCGCCGAGCGTCGCAGCGACGCGCGCGCTCTCACGGTTCACCTCCTGCGCGCGCTTCTGATCGTTCCAGAGGTCGGGGGAGGCAGCCTGCTCGCTCAGCTCCGCTGCACGCTTCTCCAGGCCGGCGAGGTCAAAGGTGCCTCCCGAGCTCGGAGACGCGGCTCTCGAGCACCCGCACCTGCTCGCGCAGCTCGGCGAGCATGGTTGCGGGGTCGGCTACCTTCGTCTGCTCCGCCATGGTCCGGGCACCATAGCGGACGACCTCCGTCACTGCGAGGGCGGCGCGCCGGCCGGTCGGCGGCAGTCCGCGAGCGCCTGCGCGACGTCGGAACGGCCCGGCTCGTCGATCACGATGCGAAAGACGTCGCCGTCGCCACAGCGGCTCTCGCCCGGCTCCGTCCAGCAGCGGGACGCATCCTTGGCGCGGCATATCGTCGTGACGGCCGGCAGCTTGCGCGCCGGCTCGTCGTCGGCGAGCGCCAGCGCGATCGCCAGGAATGCCGCCGCCGGCTCAACCACCCGCGTCGATGCCCGCGGGCATCGGGTCTTCCTCGATCCGCTTGGCAGCCTCGAGCAGCCCCGGGTCCTCGTACGGCCGGTCGCTGAACGCCGTCGCCTGGTACGCGCCGGTCCGATACGCGTTCTCCGCCACGCGGTTCTTCGCGTTCGGCATCTCGGTGGTGGTCGAGAGCGCGACGTAGCGAAGCACGTACGGTCCGTCGATACCGCGCTCGCGCAGGATGAGCCCGTAGTAGCCGAGGTCGAGCCAGTGCGTCCCCGGCTCGAGCCACTGCGCCGCTTGCGCCCACGCGACCTTCTCGACGCCGTCGGGTCCGTAGAGCGTCGCCTCGACGTGAAAGCGGCCGGCCGACGTCACCTCGATCTCGACGCCGACGACGAGGCTGCCGTCGACGACCACGTCACGGTAGTTCCCGGTCAGATGCGCGTCGGGCGACGCATAGAGGAAGCTCGCGGCCCCCTTGCGGGGCTCGTCGCCGGCGAGCGTCGCTTCGACCTGCACCAGGTAGGACTTGCTGAGCGCGCCGCCGAGCTTGTCGCCGGGGAAGACGACGGTGTAGCGGCCGTCGCCCGCGACCGCGTCGCCGCCGACGCCGTCGTCGTGGAAGAGCACGTCGCCCAGGGGGACGAGCTCCTCGGTCGTGAGCGTGCCGCGGATCTCCTTCGCCGAGACCGGCCGGCCGCGCATGGTGAGCTCGGCGTAGACGACGGCCGGCTCGGGCGACTCGAATCCCATCGCCGCCGGGAACACGCGCAACGTCGGCTCGGCGCCGTTCCGTCCGCGGGATTCGACGGCCGACACCTCGCGATCGCGGACGATCGGGTCCGCGTCGTTGGTGAGGAGCGGCTGTGCCGAGCGCGGATAGCGAGCGCGCCGACGGTATTCGGCGGCCGCGTCCGCGCCGACCGCTGCGACCGCCCTCGGTTTGGGCGGCTCGACGTAGGGCACGACGACATTCGACGGCGTACGCGCCGGCGCGGACGCCGCCGCGGCGTCCGTCGGTTCCGGAGCCGGCGCCGCTGCCGTCAGCGGCGCGACGGCGACCTCGACCGCGGGCTGGGGAACGCTCGCGCGCGCCCACCAGCCGATGAGGCCACCGGCGACGGCGACGAGGACCGCCACGACGGCGGCGGGATGCCGCCAGCTTCTCGGCAACCCGCCGCGCCGTTTCATCTCAGTAGAGGATGCTGATGAAGCGCGCCGACGTCATGCTCGACTGCACCGTCGTGTTCGGCGCACACGGCACGCCGCCGCACGTCCAGATGCCGCCGGGGACCTGCTTGCGGGTGTCGGAGTCGCTGTCGTCGCGCTCGTCGGAATGGTTCTCGTGGCAGCCGTCGAGGTTCACGAAGCCCGACGACTCCTGCTTGGCGTTGTTGTTGCACGCGTTCGAGTTGTCGTAGCCGGTCGTCGCGCTGCCGTTGCACGCGAAGATCGACGCATATTGCACGATGCCGTCGTCCTCGCCGGAGAGGCACGCGCTGGCGCCGAAGATCGCCTCGTAGCCGCCCGACAGGTAGATGTTGCGCGCGGGCGCGTTCGCGTACGTCCGCACCTGGACGTCGTCGGAGCTGCGGAGCCAGTAGGTCGCCGTGTCGCAGCTCTGGATGAAGAGCGCGATGAAGTTGCAGAAGAAGTTGTTGTTGCCGCACACCGCGTCGGCGCCCTGCGAGCCGCGGTGTGCGCCGCCGAGCGTGACGACCAGGCTCACGCGCTGCGCGACGACGTCGAACGGGCCGACCGCGTTGAAGTTCGGATCGCTCGCGTCGTTGTTGCCGAGGATGTAGTCCATGATCGGCCCGGCCATGCTGTGGCCGACCACCCAGAACGTCCCGCCGTTCGCGTACGTGCTCGCGCAAGCGTGCCCACCGCCGTCCGGGACGCCGTTGGTTGCGGCGACGATCTCGTTCGCGACCTCGCCCGCCGACTGGGCACCCCACCAGGGCTGCGTGCCGTTGTACCCGACGACGTAGTACGACGCGGCGAAGTTCTTCGTCGCCGTCTTGACGGCGTCCTTGGTACCGTTGATCCAGTAGTTCCGCGCCGAGGTGTAGCTGGTGAAGGTATTCGTGTTGGTCTGCTTCCCATGCACGAAGATGAGACACGGCTGCGCCGATGCGAGGCTCGCCGACAGCAGGACGGCGGCGGTGGCGACCAGCGTTCCACGAACGACTGCTCCGACCGTTCGGACCATGCGTTCCCCCCCTGCGCGCCCTGGGCGCGCTCGCGTGATCGTTCCGGAACCGCCGCTACTAGATGGGGGGGCGGCCTGTCAAGGAATTTCTCTCACGCCGAGCGAGCCCCGTTGCGACATCGTACCCGTTCGCCCCAATGACCGGGCCGATGCCCCCAGGCAGCGCTTCGGAACGCCGCCCAGCGATCGAGGCGGAGGCGGTGCAGAGGCGCTCGTACTGGCGGGTGCCGCCCGCTCCGTAGCCGCGGACGGTCAGCGAACCGTCGCGCCGCCGTCGACGGCGAGAATCTGTCCGTTCACGTAGCTCGCCTCGTCCGAGAGGAGAAAGCACGCGACGGCACCGATCTCGTGGGGGTCGGCCACGCGGCCGAGCGGAATGCCGCGCCGCACGCGGGCCGCCAGCTCGCCTTCGCGGAAGGCGCCGCCGGTCATGGGCGTATCGGTGGCACCCGGGCAAATGCAGTTCGCACGGACGTTCCGCGGCCCGTACTGCTCGGCGAGGAGTCGCGTGAGCGCGACGACGCCGCCCTTGGACGCCGTGTACCCG
>OEKX01000192.1_pt1 | contig 10995 bp, 8 predicted proteins | sample 1503491 | NCBI WGS metagenome assembly OEKX01 (sample SAMEA104379567, study PRJEB20068) | metagenome | isolation source: 1998 | reverse complement strand
CCCGCCGCGACCTCGGCGGCGAGATCGCGGCTGGTCGCGGCGACCACGCGCACGTCGACTCGCCGTCTGCGCGTATCGCCCAGGCGCTGGATCGCGGGCTTCTCGACGAGAGAAAGCACCGTCGCTTGGAGGTCGAGCGGTATCTCGCCCACGTCGTCGAGGAAGAGCGTGCCACCATCGGCGACCTTTGACCGTCCGACGCGCTCGGGGGTCGCCCTCGGGAAGGCGCTGCGCACCTCCCCGTAGAGCTCCTTCTCGAAGAGCTCCCGTGGGACGGCGGCGCAGCGCATCGTGATGAACGGCCCCGCAGCACGCGGGCTCTGCTCGTGGACCCGGCGCGCGACCAGCTCCTTCCCGGTGCCCGTTTCGCCGAGCACGAGGACGGCGGCGTCGCTGGGGGCAACCAGGTCGATCTGCTGCAGGAGCTTGCGAATCGCTGGGCTCTCGCCCACGACGACGCCGCCGCCGAGGGCGTCTCTCGCGTCGGCGCGGAGCCGATCGTTCTCGAGGGCGAGCTGCGCCCGCTGCCGCTCGATCTCCTCGAACGCCCGCGCGTTCGCGATCGCGACGGCGGCGTGGTCGGCGAAGGCGCGCAGCCACGCGAAGGCGTCGGCGTCGATGCGCGAGCGACTGAAGACGGCGAGCACACCCATGGTCTCGCCGCGGAACGACAACGGCTGGGCGGCGAAGCTCCGGACCGCCTCGCGCTCGGTCCACACCGGGCGCGCGATCCAGGTGGACCGCTCCGACATGTCGTGCAGCAGGATGCCGCTGCCGGTGGCGCCGACCCGGCCAACCTTGTGGACGCCGAGCGGGAAGCGCGCGAAGTCGCCGTCGAGACGCACCCACGGCTCGCCTTCGAGCGAGCGCCCGGCACTGGCGACGAGATGGAGGCACCGCGTTCGGTCCGGACACTCCGCGCGCATGCGGCAGACCTCGCAGATGTCGCCCGGCTCGATCAGCCACACGCGGGCGAGTGCGACCCCCGACTGCGCGGCGACGAGCTCGACGATACGATCGAGGACGCGATCGATCCGTCGCTCCTGCGCGACGGCGACCACCACGGCTTGCAGCGCTTCCGGCCGCACTGGGCGTGTTTGGCACGGAACCACGATCGCTTCAAGATGAAATATCGTTGTGCAGCGAGTTTTCGTTGTAATGATCGCAACGAAAGCAGTATCTTGTGGCTCGCATGCATCATACTCTCGTGGTTTGAGCAGCGCCTCGGTATCCCCGATCTCAGCGCCCGCGTCCTACCGGAGAGCTCATGAGCCAACGACGAACCGCTCGAGGGACCGATCGAGGCCGTGCAGGGCCCTACGATCGCCGTCCATACGCTATGGAGACGAAGCCATGACCGTCTATCACCCCGGCGAGCTCGCCGTGCAGGAGCGCGCCGGCGTTCGGAGGGGCGCGGCCAAGATCGGCGCCAGCATCGACACGGTCATCGATCCCGCGGCGGCGCACTTCCTGGCCCAGCGCTACACCCTGTACGCGGGATCCCTCGACGCCGACGGGCGGCCATGGGCGTCGCAGCTCACCGGCCCGCCGGGCTTCGTCACCGTGATCGCACCGGCGACCGTCCGTATCGATGCCGCACCCGCCCCGGGCGACCCGCTGCTCGCGAACCTCGGCGCCAATCCGGCGATCGGTCTGCTCGCGATCGACCTCGCGACGCGCCGACGATTCCGGGTGAACGGCACGGTCCAATCGGTCGCCGGCGGCGTGATCGAAGTCGCCGTCGCGCAAGCGTTCGGGAACTGCCCCAAGTACATCCAGCGCCGGGAGCCGGTCGGCGTGAGCGAGACCCTGCCCGACGCGAGCCGTGTCGTCCGGAGCCGAACCCTCTCCGCCGCGCAGCGCGCGCGGATCGCCGCCGTCGACACGTTCTTCCTCGCGACCGCACACCCGAGCGCCGGCGTCGACGTGTCGCATCGCGGCGGGCGACCCGGGTTCGTCGAGACACCGGACGAGCGAACCCTCGTGTGGCCCGACTACCAGGGGAACATGATGTTCATGTCTCTCGGCAATCTCGCGATCCATCCGCGCGCCGGCGTGCTGGTGGTCGACTTCGAGCGCGGCGACGTGCTGAGCCTCACCGGCTCGGCCACGATCGACTGGGACCCCGCGCGTACGAGCCGGTTCGCTGGCGCCGGGCGCGTGATCGAGCTGCGTGTGGAGGACGTCGTCGACGCGCCCGAGGGCAGCGTGCTCCGCTGGCGGCTCCTCGAGCCGTCGCCGGTCAATCCCTGATTGGGGTGAGCCGACCTGCAAGCTCTCGCCCGCGTGCGAGAGATCGCTCAGACCAACGGGCCGAGTTCCGCCCAACGGTCGTGGGCTAAGACTCTGAAAACAGCTGATTTTTGCGGATCTCGCGCGCACGGCAGGCGGCACATCGCTTGCTCGCCTCGGGGACGGAAATGACGTCGCGGGGGGCATCGCGGCTGGCGCGGCTTGCGCTCGCCGTCGCGTTCGTCGTCGGGGTGTCCGCACACGCCACCGTTCAGTCCGACGGCGGCCCGGCGCCGAGCTTCCTGAAGAACGTCGGCGGCAAGCTCTTCTTCGCCACCTACGAGGCCGCGGGTTGGCGCCTCTGGACGTCCGACGGTACCGCGGCCGGCACCGTGTCGCTCGCGAGCGGGCTCGGCCTCGACGTCGAGCTCGTCGCCGTCGACACGACGCTCGTCTTCTCGACGCGCGGCGCGCTCTGGAAGAGCGACGGCACCGTCGCGGGCACCAAGGTCGTCGCGAACGTCCCGTTCTATCCGAACGGCATCAAAGCGGTGAACGACGGCGTCTACTTCTCCGACGGCCGCGGCCAGCTCTGGTGGAGCGACCTCACCGAGGCCGGCACGGTCCTCGTCGAGGACATCGACCCGTACTACGTCTTTCACGACCTCACGCCGGCCGCGATCACGAACGTGCAGGGCCGCATTTTCTTCCGCGCGATCGATCGCGACCACGGCAACGAGCTCTGGACGACGAACGGCTCGCCGGGCGGCGCGCACGTGCTCGACGTGAATCCGGCCGGCGGCTCCGCGCCGAGCTCGTTCGTGAGCTTCCAGGGTCGCCTCCTCTTCGCCGCCGACGGCGGCGACGGCTACGAGCTTTGGCGCAGCGACGGCACGGACGGCGGCACGGTCGAAGTGAAGGAGATCAATCCAACCGGCGACGCCTGGCCGATGAACCTGCGTGCCGTGGGGAAGAAGGTCTTCTTCAGCGCCGACGAGGGCACCGGCGCCGAGCTCTGGCAGACCGACGGGACGTCCGCCGGCACCGTGCGTGTCGCCGACATCAATCCGACCGGCGGCTCGTACCCGAACGCGCTGCTCAACGTCGACGGCACGCTCTACTTCCGCGCCGACGACGGCACGAGCGGCATCGAGCTCTGGAAGTCCGACGGCACCGAAGCCGGCACCGTCCGCGTCGCCGACATCAATCCCACCGCCAGCTCCGTCCCCGCGAGCCTCCATCAGATCAAGGGCCGCCTCTTCTTCACCGCCGACGACGGCGTGCACGGCGAGGAGCTGTGGACGAGCGACGGCACGCCCGAAGGCACGGTCATGGTGGCCGACCTCGACGCCGCCGCCAGCTCGCAGCCGCACTACCTCGTGAACGTCGACGACGTGCTCTACTTCGCCGCAACCGACGGCGTGAACGGCACGCAGCTCTGGACGCTCGACTGCACGCCCGACGGATGGCCGTGCACGCCGCGGATGATCGCGCTGCCGGCGTCGCCGCGGGCGTCGGGCAGCGAGCCGTTCCTGGTGAAGGACATCAATCCGGGGCCCGCCGACGGCGAGCCGTACTATCTGGCCGGCGTCGGCCGGCGGCTCTTCTTCCAGGCCTTCCGTCCCGACACCGGCATCGAGCTCTGGACGAGCGACGGCACCGAAGCCGGCACGACGCTCGTCCGCGACCTCAATCCCGGCCCGGCGAACTCGTATCCGCACGACTTCACCGACGTGAACGGCACGGCCTTCTTCCTGGCGGACTCCGATACCGAAGGGTCGGGACTCTGGAAGAGCGACGGGACGGCGGCCGGTACCGCGCTCGTCCACGGCGCCGTCGACTCGAGCTACGTCGTGCCCTTCTTCGGCAACCTCACGCCCTATCACGGGCTCCTCTACTACGTATCCGACGCACTGGGCAGCACCGGCATCTGGAAGACGGACGGCACGCTCGCGGGCACGGAGCTCGTGCTCGCGCCAGGCAACGTCGAAGCGATGGCGGTCGTCGGCGACGTGCTCTACTTCATCGGTGGGAGTCCCTTGCCCGCGCGGCCGGCCCTCTGGCGGTCCGACGGCACGCCGGGCGGCTCGACGCTACTGCGAACTCTGCCCAGCAAGGGCGGCGCCGGGTTGGGCCAGCTCACCGCGGCGGGAAACCTCCTCTTCTTCCGGGCGGGCGAGGGCCTCTGGCGAAGCGACGGCACGGTCGAGGGCACCTTCTCGGTCTTGGGTGGGCGTCCCAAGGCGATCACCGCGGTCGGGAGCCGCGTCTTCTTCTCGGCGGAAGGCGGAGAGGGCCGCGAGCTCTGGCAGAGCGACGGCACGCTCGACGGCACGGCGCTCGTCGCCGACATCAATCCCGGACCCGCCGATGGCATGCCCGGCCCCGACCGTCTCACGAACGTGAACGGCACGCTCTTCTTCTGGGCGACCGACGGCGTCACCGGCTTCGAGCTGTGGACGAGCGACGGCACGGCGCCGGGCACGCATCTCGTCCGCGACGTCGACCCGACCGACGTCACCGTGCCGTCGTACTTCCAGGCGGTCGGGAACCTGCTCTACTTCACGGCGCAAACGCCGAGCTTCGGTTACGAGCTCTGGCGGAGCGACGGCACCTTCGACGGCACGTTCATCGTGAAGAACATCAACTTGGTGCGCTCGAGCTATCCCGAGTCGCCGGCAAACGTCGCCGGGACGCTCTTCTTCTACGCCGACGACGGTCGCGTCGGCGAAGAGCTGTGGGCGCTCGCGCCGTGCGGCGACGGCACGGTCAATCCGGGCGAGGAGTGCGACGACGGCAACCTGGTCAGCCACGACGGCTGCTCCGATCGTTGCATCGCGGAGCCGGTCGAGCTCTGCGGCAACTGCACCGACGACGACGGCGACGGCCTCGTCGACCTCGACGATCCGGACTGCTGCGCCGCGACCGGCACGCTGTCGATCGATCAATGGAAGGTCGGGAAGCGTCGCGGACGGCGGACGCTTCGACTGGAAGGCACCGTCGGTGGCGTCGATCTCGGCTCGCCGCCGGCCGCCACGGACGTCGCCATCCAGATCGATCCGCAGCACGACGTGACGAAATGCCTGCGCATCCCGGCCGATCGGCTCCGCGAGGCCGGACGCTCGCTGCGCTTCGAAGGCTCCAAGGCGAAGGCCGATGGGATCTCCCGACTCGCCCTCCGTCGACGCAAGAGCGGCGCCTTGCGGCTCACGGCGGCCGGCAAGCCGAGCTGGCTCCAGGACGGGCTCGGGGACCTCTCGATCGTGCTCGGCTTCGGTCCCGACGGCGCTCGGCAGTGCACCACCCCCGAGATCGTGAACGGCGGCGTCCACCGCGTGCCGGCCCGATAGACGTCCGCGCAGCGGCGCGACTACGCCGCGCCGTCGTGCTGCGCGAGCGTCAGCTCGACCACCGCCGCCGGACGCGCGTCGGCGCCGTCGTCGGTTTTCACGAATGCGCCCGCGATCGTGAACGGCGCCTCGCCGCAGAACCACGCGAGCCGTCGATAGCCTTCGCCCCGGAAACAGGGCTTCCGGTACACGATACGGGCGTGCGTGAAGTAGAGCCGACGGAGGTCGTGGCCCGCGCCGTGGAGCGCGTCGGCGACGAAAAGCTCCATCGAGCGGAGGTACTCCATGCCGTTCACGTGCCGGTTGGCGTCCGTCTGCCCGTAGTGCCAGACGCGCGCCGACTCCTCGACGAAGTCGGGCCGGCGCCCCGCGGGCACGAGCGTGTCGACGTCCGGCAGCGTCGTAACGCGTGACGGCGCCGTGCCGATGTTCATCTCGGGCGGCAGCTCGGTCACGCGCCGGCGCGCCGGGTCGGCGTCGTAGCGTGTGAAGACGTTCATGAGCCGCGCCCGCGCGACGATCGTCCCGTCGGGGCGAAGCACGGTGTGGCGTCCTTCGCGGACGAGATGGCGTACGGCCCCCGTGTCGTCGACGGTCTTCGCGAGAAACGTCTCGCCATGCACGTGGAACGGCTCGCGCGGATCGATGCGCACGTCGGTCGCCTCGAGCTCGACGTGGACGAGCGGCGTGTAGACGGCGTCGGGCCGAGTGAAGTCGGGCGACCCGAGCTTCTTGTGCCATATGCCGAAGTGGGCCTGGGCCGTGTAGGCAGCGATCGACGAGAGGCGCAGCGCGAGACGCTCGGTCAGGTCGGGAAAATGGACAACCTCACGGAGTCGGGCACGCAGGACTAGGTCGGCCGGATTCTTCCTGGCACGCGCGGGCATCGGCGGAACGTAACGGCCGCAGTCTCACGAGACAACATGTGCGCGAAGCCGCGGGCGGCCAGGGGGGCGCCGCGCCGAGCGATTATCGGGGAGCGAACGCGGTGCCCCCCTGGTCGCCCGCGGCGCCCGCACATGTTGGTCGCGAATCGCCGGTTTACGCGCGCGCTTCGCGCGCCTGTGTCACGTACGTCTTCGCCCACCGATAGTCGGGCTTGCCCGACGGGCTTCGGACCATTTGCTCGACCATGACGATCGTCTTGGGGAGCTTGTATCGGGCGAGGTGTTGGGCGGCGAAGGCCGCTAGTGTTGAGTGGTCGAGCGTTTGGCCTTCGCGCGGCTGAACGACCGCGGTGACCTGCTCGCCGAAGCGTTCGTCGGGGATGCCGACTACGACCGCGTCGGCGACTGCCGGGTGCTTGCGGAGCACTTGCTCGACTTCCTCGGGGTAGATTTTTTCGCCGCCGGAGTTGATGCAGACGGAGCCGCGGCCGAGGACGACGAGGGTTCCGTCGGCGCGGATCTGGGCGTGGTCGCCGGGGACGGCGTAGCGGGTGCCGTCGATGACGGGGAACGTCTTGGCCGTTTTGGCGGCGTCCTTGTAGTAGCCGAGCGGGACGCGGCCGGGCTTCGCGAGCCAGCCGGTGTCGTCGCTGCCGCGCTCGAGTCGTCCCGTGAGATCCTGCGTGAGGACGACGGTCGTCGTCATCGCGAACTTGCCGGTCTCGGCGGTATCGCCGGCCTTGGTGGCGTGCGAGCCCTGCGCGCCGGTCTCCGACGCGCCGAAGCCGTCGATGACCATCGCGTGCGGGACGTGCTCCAGGAGCGCCTGCTTGAAGTGCGGCGACAGGATCGCGCCGCCCGAGCCGATGACGAAGAGGCCCGAGAGGTCGTAGGTCTTGGTCTTCAGGTGATCGAGGATCGGGCGCGCGAACGCGTCGCCGACGAGCGTCAGCATGTTGCAGCGCTCGCGCTCGACGCTGCCGAGGACGTCGACGGGATCGAGCTTCTCGGGCTTACCCTGGAGCACGACGCAGCCACCCATGTGGAGCGCACCGAACGAGACCCACTGCGCGGCGCCGTGCATCAGCGGCGGCGTCGCCATGACGCGCATGAAGCCGCCGCTCGCGCGCGCCTGCTCGACGAGATCGTCGTACGTGGCCATGCCCTCGAGACCGGGCGCCCCGCCCGTCATGGCGGCGTGATAGATGTCCTCCTGTCGCCAGAGCACGCCCTTCGGCGCGCCGGTCGTGCCCCCCGTGTAGAGGATGTAGAGATCGTCCGGCGACGGCACGACGGGCGGCGGCGTCGACGGCGCCGCGGCGAGCGCGGCTTCGTAGTCGAGCGCGCCCGGGAGCAGCGCCTCGCCCGACTCGTCCGCGACCTGGATCAGGAGGCGGAGCTTCGGCAGGCGGTCGCGGAGCCGCGCGAGCGTCGGCGCGTAGCGCGCCTCGTAGACGAGCGCCGTGCAGTCGGCGTCGTCGAGCAGGTAACGAAGCTCCTCGTCGACGTAGCGGTAGTTGACGTTGAAGGGCGCGACGCGCGCGCGATAGGAGCCGAGCATCGCTTCGACGTACTCGGGCCGGTTCAGCATGTAGATGCCGAGGTGGTCCTGACCGGACTCGTGGTTCGCGAGCTCTCCCCGCTCGCGACGACAGCCGAGGCCGTGGGCGTGCAGCACGTTCGCGAGCCGCCGCATGCGGTCGCAGGTGACCGCATAGCTCTGCCGGCGCGATGGGGTGACGATGCACTCGCGATCGGGAAATGCAGTCGCGAGGGCCTCGTGGATCGAAGCGAGGTTCATGCGGGGAGCCGACCACACCCACGCCCGGCCTGCAACCCGCGCGCGTCGCGTTGACACCCCGGATCGCGTCGAGATAGGCGGCCGCATGCGCGCCGTCTGGATCCCGCGACCCGGTCCGCCCGAGGTGCTCGAGCTCCGCGAAGGGCCCGACCCGACCGTCGCCCCCGAGAAGGTGATCGTGCGCGTCCGGGCGAGCGGCGTGAACTTCGCCGACGTCTCGGCCCGGCTCGGCTTCTATCCCGACGCGCCGCCGCCGCCGTGCGTCGTCGGGTACGAGGTCGCGGGCGTCGTCGAGCAGGTGGGACCGGGCGTGCAGGGCGTCTCGCCGGGCGACCGCATCGTCGCGCTCACGCGCTTCGGCGGCTATGCCGACATGATCGCGATCCCGGCCGCGCAAATCTTCCCGCTCCCGGCCGCGATGAGCTTCGAGGAAGGCGCCGCCATCCCGGTCAACTACCTGACGGCGATCCTCATGCTGCGGAACTTCGGCAACGTGAAGGAAGGCGAGCGCGTGCTCGTGCACGCCGCCGCCGGCGGCGTCGGGATGGCGGCGATCCAGCTCTGCCGCATCGCCGGCGCCGAGGTGATCGGCACGGCATCGGCGTCGAAGCACGCGCGCCTGAAGGAGATGGGCGTCGCGCACTGCATCGACTACCGGACGGAGGACTTCGAGGAAGGCGTGAAGCGCGTGACGAACGGACGCGGCGTCGACATCGTCCTCGACGCGACCGGCGCGTTCCGCAAGAGCTATCGCTGTCTCGCGCCGCTCGGACGTCTCGTGTGCTTCGGTCTCTCGTCGGCGTCGAGCGGCATGGCGCCGTCGCGGCTCCGCGCGCTCCTCGCCGTCGCGCAGCTCCCGTGGTTCCACCCGATCAAGCTCATGAACGACAACAAGGCCGTGATCGGCGTCAACCTGGGCCACCTCTGGGACCAGATCGGCATGCTCCGCCGCGAGATGCTGGGCTTGCTCGGCGACTACGACGCGAAGCGGATCGCGCCCGTCGTCGGGAAGACGTTCCCGCTCGCCGACGCGGCGAAGGCGCACCGCTTCATGCAGGAGCGGCAGAACGTGGGCAAAGTCGTCCTCACGTGCTGAAGCGGGTCCTCACGTGCTGAAACGGATCGTCGCGGGCACGCTGATCGTGCTCGTGGCGGTCATCGCCGTCGGGCCGGCATTCCTGGGATCCCCCGCGCTCCTCCCGGTCACGGGCTCGCCCGCCGACTACGGGCTTCGCTACGAGGCGGTCGACTTCGTGCCTCCCGATCGCCCGATCCGGCTCCGCGGCTGGTGGATGCCCGCGGCCGACGCGCGGGCAGCCATCGTGATGGTCCACGGCGGCGGCGACGACAACCGGACGCAGCCCTATCAGAACGGCATGGCGCTCATGCGCGACCTCGTCGGCCGCGGCTTCAGCGTGCTCACCTTCGATCTGCGGAACTTCGGCGAGTCCGCCACCACGCCGGAGGGCCGGACGTTCGGTGATCTCGAGGCGAACGACGTGCTCGGTGCCGTCGGCGCGGCCGCCGGCCGTGTGCAGGGTCTTCCGGTCGTCGCGCTCGGCTGCTCGATGGGCGGCGCGAGCGTGATCCAGGCGGCGGCTCGCGGCGCCCCGCTCGCCGCCATCGTCACCGACTCGGCGTTCGCGAGCGCACGCGACGTCGCGGTCCCGTTCAGCGTCGCCTCCGTCGGGGGGCCGCGCCTGCTCCTCGTTCCCTTCGTCTGGAGCGCGGAATGGATCCATGGGGTTCCGCTCGCGCGCGGCTCGACGCTCGAGGCGGCCCGTCGAGTGCCCGCGTCGACGCGCGCGCTCGTGATCCAGAACGCCGGCGACCCGATCGTCCCCGTGACGCACGCGCAGGCGCTGGCCGCCGCAATGCCGAGCGCCGAGACCTGGATCACGCCCGCGCCGCCCGCCGATCACCCGCTCCTTGCGCAGCAGGGGGCCTTCGGCACCCACTGCCAGTCGTACAAGCTCGACCCCGCCGGCTACGTCGCGCGCGTGACGACGTTCGTCGACGTCGCGATCGGCGGCTCCCGGCGACCGTGATCGTCGCCGTCGCGCTCCCGCGACGTCCCCTATCACCAGCAGCGATCATACCCAGTATCCGGTTGCTGCTTTTCGTCCAAGTTCATTGCCGATATTGTAAGAGCAGCCGGCCATCATGCCTGATGCTCCCCAGAAGAGCGGATCGACCGAGCCGAAGCCGCCTCCGCTGATCCTGGTCGTCGACGACGACGCCGACACGCGTGACCTCGTCGACATGCTGCTCGAGCGCGCCGGCTACGCTCGCGCCGTCGCGGCATCCGGCGAGGAAGCCGTCCAGCTTCTCGAGCAGCAGACGCCGGCGCTGATCGTGCTCGACCTCAACATGCCGGGCATGGACGGCTGGTCGGTGGCCGCGCTCGTCCGCAAGCACGAGAAGACGGCTCGGATCCCGATCCTCGTCATAACCGGGCTCACGCAGAACGTCGAGAACGCGGCGCGCCGGGCGGGCGCGACCGCCTTTGTGTTGAAGCCGATCGACGCGAAGCGCTTCGTGAAGGAAGTTAGGCGGCTCTGTCCGGTCTGAGGGCGCGGCGCCGCTTCGATCGTGGCGGCGGTGCGCGGGACGTGAGCGAGGTCTGCGGCTTCAGCGCTCGCCGCGCTCAAGGACCATGGCGTCCCGAGCTGCACGTGCGCGGCTCGACGAGGCGCCTCCGACCTCGCCCCCGTCCCGCGCTACG
>OEKX01000462.1_pt4 | contig 11076 bp, 10 predicted proteins | sample 1503491 | NCBI WGS metagenome assembly OEKX01 (sample SAMEA104379567, study PRJEB20068) | metagenome | isolation source: 1998 | reverse complement strand
AGGACGCGTCGTCGAGCCATGCGGCCATGCGATACTCGCGGAGGCTCGCGCGACGCGACGGCGGCAGGTCGATCCGCCACGCGCGTGCGTCCTCGGGCGACGGGGCGACGAGGACGTCGAGGCCGAGGTCGAGGTCGTCGGGGGCACGGCCGATCGGTCCGTAGACGTTGAGGTCGGTCTCGGCGAGCGTGCCGGGCGGTCCCGGAATGTGGCCGCGCCCGCAGACGATGCCCCACGTCGGCTTGTGGCCGTAGACGCCGCACCATCCCGACGGCGTGCGGATCGAGCCGCCGATGTCGCTGCCGATCTCGCCGCCTGTCAACCCCGCGGCGACGGCGGCCGCGGCGCCGCCGGAGGACCCGCCCGGCGCGCGCGTCGGATCCCACGGGTTGTTGGTCGTGCCGAAGATCGGGTTGTACGTCTGCGCGTCGCTCGCGAGCGTGGGCACGTTGGTCTTGCCGAACACGATGCCGCCGGCGGCCCGGGTGCGCGCGACGACGATCGCGTCCTCCGACGGGACGTGATCGGCGATCACGTCCCAGCCGCACGTCGTCCGGAGCCCGGCGGTCTCGAACGTGTCCTTGATCGTGAACGGCACCCCGTGCAGCGGGCCCCACACCTCGTTGCGTGCGAGCGCGCGATCGGCGTCGGCGGCGCGTGCCCGGGCACGCTCGACGTCGAGCGTGACGATGGCGTTGAGCTCGCCGTTCAGGCGCTCGACGCGCGCGAGATAGTGATCGAGCAGCTCGACGCAGCCGATCTCGCGCTGGCGGAGGCGGCGTGCGAGTGCGGCGGTCGACGCGAAGGCCGGGTCCATGACGCTTCTTAGACCAGGCTCCCGGGCTGTGTCACGACGACCTTCACGTGGGCCGGGTCGGCCGCGGCGGCGAACGCCTCGTCGAGCCGCGGCGCGGGCAGCGTCGCCGTCACGAGCGCGCTCGCGAGGTCCGGCACGTCGGGGAGGAGATCGAGCGCTGCGCGGAAGTCGCCGCAGCGCGAGCTCGTCACGACGAGCCCGCGCCCGACGATGGCCGCGGCGAGCGGCTCCCGTGGTGCATCGCGCGCGAGGAGCACGAGGCCTCGCGGCCGCACCCCGCGGCCGGCGGTCCGTCGAATGGCGTCGTCGACCTCTGCGAGATTACCGGCGACGACGACGTCGGCGGCGCCGAACCGCGTCGCATGGAGGAGGTCGAGCGGGTCGTCGACGACACGAAGGCCGCGTGCGACGAGCGCGTCGCGCGCGGCGGCCGGCGCGTGCTCGAGCACGGTCGCCGTCTCGTAGGGCGGGCCGCCGGCGGGCGGGTCGATCGTCGCATCGTCCCGCGCGAGCGTGATCTCGTCGACCACGAGCGCGGTCGCCTGCGCCAGACCGAACGCCGGCCGGCCGCACGTCGTCTTCAGATGGACCTCGTCGCGCGCGAGGGTCGCCGCCGTGCGAAGACCGTCGGGGTCGCCGGTCGTCTCGACGACGACGTCGACCTCGCCGGCGCCGAGCGCCGACGGATCGCGCGCGTCCTCGGCGCCGAGGCGGCGGGCGAGCTCGCGAAGCCCGGCACGCCGGGCGAGGGCGACGATCTCGTATTGCGCGCCGGTGCGCCGCCGCCAGGCGGCGAGCGCGGCGATGACGAGCATGCCGAGCCGTCGCGGTCCCAGGACGGCGATGCGACGGCGCGGAACGCGGGTCACGACGCGGACCGCGTGCAACGCCGCCGCGAAGGGCTCGACGAAGGTGGCCATGCGCGTGTCGAGAGACGGCGGTACCGGGATGACGCCGTCGACGGGCGCGAGGAGCCACTCGCCGAAACCCCCCGGTAGGTCGTGGATCCCGAGCACGAGCCGGTCCGGGCAGTGCGACGCGAGCCCGCGCGTGCAGTACGCGCACTCGGTCGTGATCCGGCGTGCGGCGTGCGACGCGTTGATCTCGAGGACGACCGCCGTGCCGTCGTCGTCCATCGCGACGACTTCGTGCCCGAGCACCTGCGGCAGGCGAAACGGCAGGTGGCGGCGCGCGAGGTCGGTCGCACACACGCCGCAATGGCTCACGCGAAGGAGCCGGTAGCCGGGACCGAGCTGCACCTGGACGGCGCCGTCGCGCCGGACCTCCCAGCCGTCGGCTTCGGAGCCCGCGAAGACGTACGACGCCGGTCGGATTGCGCCGTCGAGTTGGTACTCGGCGGCGGTGAACGCGACCGACCCCATCACCCCGCCGCCGGCGCGGTCATGCCGAGCGCTTCGGCGAGGTAGGGCAGCGCAGCCTCGTTCAGCTGCAGCGTCGGATCGAGGCGCTTACCGAGCCCTTCGGCCGTCATGAGCGCCAGGTTCACCATCGTCATGTGGCTCCGCGCCTGGATGCGATGGCGGCGCAGGATGTCGAAGAGCCGCCCGATCTCGAGCGTGAGCTGCACGTTCCCGAGGCCCTTCTTGTGGACCAGACGGACGTAGTCCGCCATCTCGCGCTCGTAGACGGCGTAGTCCGGCACCGCCTGATGCGGCGCCGTCTCGAAGAAGAGCCGCGCGACCGTCGCCCCGTCACCGATCGCGAACGAGTAGAGGAGGCTCGCGGACGTGAGCCGATCGTCGTCCTCGAGCACGCCGATGAGGCCCAGGTCGAGGAAGACGACGCGGCCCGGCGGCAGGAAGCGCAGGTTCCCCTGATGCAGATCGGCGTGGACGAAGCCGTGAAGGAAGATCATGCGGCACACGGCGCGGATGCCCGCGTCGACGATGCGCGCGACGTCGAGCCCGCGCGCCTCCAGGTCCTCCTCGCGCACGCCCTCGACGAACTCCATCGTGAGCACGGCGTCCGAGCACGCGTCCGGGACGAGCCGCGGGAAATGGATGTCGGCGTCGCCGGCGAAGTTCCGGGCGAAGCGGTGGTTGTTCGCCGCTTCGTTCGCCAGGTGGATCTGCGCCTCGACGGCGTTGCAGAACGTCTCCAGCGCCTCGGCGAGCGACACCAGGCGGAGCGACGGCACGAGGCGCTCGGCGAGCCGGCCGATGAACAGGAGGATCGCGCGGTCGAGGCGCACGAGGTCGCGGATGTCGGGACGGCGCACCTTCACGGCGACGGTCTCGCCGGTCGCGCGCCAGACGGCGCGGTGCACCTGCGCGACCGACGCCGCCGCGACCGGCTCGCGCTCGAAGCTCGAGAAGAGCGCGTCGAGCGGACGTCCGAAGTCGTCCTCGATCGTGCGGCGCACGTCGTCGAAGGCGAACGGCGGCACCTGATCGCGGAGCCGGGCCAGCTCGTCGACGAGGCCGCGCGGCAGGAGGTCGGCGCGCGTGGACGCGATCTGGCCGACCTTGATGAAGGTCGCGCCGAGGCGCGTGCTCGCATCGACGAGTGCCACGCCGAGCGCGTGCGCGAGCCGCTCGCGCGCGGTGCCGGCGCGGCGGCGCGCCATCGCCTCGCGCGTGAAGATGCCGACGCCGCGCGCGCCCGCGAACACGAGCTGCAGGCTGCGCACGACGAGACGGCGACGGCGGATGGGCGACGGCGATGCGGGCGTCACGAGCGGCCGCAGTTTGACCGAAGGGGCGAGGGCGGGCTAGGCCGGCTCGATGCGAGAGCTGCGAGACAAGGTCGCCGTCGTGACCGGCGGGGCGAGCGGCATCGGCCGCGCCATGGTCGATCGCTTCGCGGCGGAGGGCATGAAGGTCGTCGTCGCCGACGTCGAGCCGGCGGCACTGGCGGCGACCGAGCGCGCGCTCACGGCCGCCGGCCACGCCGTGCTCGCGGTCGCGACCGACGTGTCGAAGGCGGCCGACGTCGACGCGCTCGCCGAGCGGACGCTCGCGCGCTTCGGCAAGGTGCACGTGCTCTGCAACAACGCCGGCGTGTCGGTGGGCGGCCCGATGTGGGAGCAGACGCTCGACGACTGGCGTTGGGTGCTCGGCGTGAACCTGTGGGGCGTCATCTACGGCGTGAAGACGTTCGTGCCGATCATGATCCGGCAGAACGAGCCCGGGCACGTCGTCAACACGGCGTCGCTCGCCGGCCTCTCGTCGAATCCGTTCCTCGGCGTCTACAACGTGACCAAGCACGCCGTCGTGACGCTCTCGGAGACGCTCGCGCAGGAGCTCGCGCTCGTGGGCGCACCGGTGAAGGTGTCGGTGCTGTGTCCGGGGTTCGTGCAGACGAAGATCGCCGACTCGAGCCGCAACCGGCCGCCCGACCTCGCCGACGGCGCGGACCGCGCGCGACCCGAGGCCTTCGAGCAGATGGTCCGTGCGGCGGTCGCGTCGGGCATGCCCGCGGCCGACGTCGGCGCGCTGGTCGCGGCGGCGATCCGCGAGGAGCGGTTCTACGTCCTGCCGCATCCCGAGCTCACGCACACGCGCGTGCGCGCGCGCATGCAGGACATCCTCGAAGGACGTACGCCGGAGCCGGCGGCGTTGCCGCCGCTGCCCTCGCGCTGAGCGATGGAGCCGTTCCCGCCCTGGGAGTGGCGCATCCCGGAGCGCTTCAACATCGGCGTCGCGTGCACCGACGCGCACCTGGGCGGCGCCGTGGCGGACCGGGAGGCGATCGTCGTCGACGACGACGTGACGGGCACGCGGAGCCTCACGTACCGCGCGCTCGCCGACCGCACGAGCCGGGTCGCCGCCGTCCTGCGCGCGCTCGACGTCGGCGTGGCGGATCGCGTGCTCATCCGGCTGCCGAACTGCCTCGAGTACGGGACCGCGTTCCTCGGCACGCTCAAGCGAGGCGCGATCGCCGTCCCGACCTCCACGATGCTGACGCGCGACGAGGTCGAGTACCTCGCGCGCGACTCCGGCGCGGTCGCGATGGTGACCGACGCGGCGACGTGGCACGCGATGCGGGCGGCGCTCGAGGCGGCGCCGGCGTTGCAGAACGTGCTCGTCGTCGGCGGCCCGGCCGACGCGGGTGGTCGCATCGCGGTGCACGACTTCGATCGTCGCGTGGACGACGTCGATCCCCCGGCGCCGCCGCACGCGACGCGCGCCGACGATCCGGCCTATCTCGTCTACACCTCGGGCACGACCGGCTATCCGAAGGGCGTGCTGCACGCGCACCGCGCGCTGCTCGGCCGGCAACCGTCGTCGGAGTACTGGTTCGATTTCGATCCACGCGGCGACCGCGTGCTGCACGCGGGGAAATACAACTGGACCTACGTCCTCGGCACCGGGCTCATGGATCCGCTCCATCGCGGCCACACCGCGATCGTCTGCGAAGGGGTGACCGACGCGGCGGTCTGGGCGCGGCGCATCGCGCGCCATCGCGCCACGATCTTCATCGCCGTGCCGACGGTCTACCGGCAGATCCTCCAGAAGACGACGGCCGTCGGCGCCGACGTGCCGGCGCTCCGCCACTGCATGAGCGCGGGCGAGCAGCTCCCCGCCCAGGTGCTCGACGAGTGGCGGAGGCGCTTCGGCCGCGACATCTACGAGGGGCTCGGCATGACCGAGTGCTCCTACTACCTCTGCGCGACTCGAAGCCGTTCCATCCGGCCGGGCTCGGCCGGCTTCGCGCAGCCGGGACACGCGATCACGCTCCGCGACCCGGCGACTTGGCGCGAGGTGCCCGTCGACGCCGAAGGCATGATCTGCATCCCGCGCGACGATCCGGGGCTGATGCTCCGCTACTGGAACCAGCCCGAGGAGACGGCGCGCTCGTTCCACGGCGACTGGTTCCTGACCGGCGACTACGCGCGCCGCGACGCCGACGGCTACGTGTGGTTCCTCGGTCGCAAGGACGACCTCATCAACACGTTCGGCTACCGGGTGTCGCCGTTCGAGGTGGAGCGTGTGCTGAAGGGCCATCCCGACGTGAGCGAGGTCGCGGCGGTGGGGGAGGAAGTGGGGCCGAGCAAGATCGTCGTCGCGGCATACGTGATCGCGCGAGCCGGCGCCGCCCTCTCGCCCGACCAGGTGCTGGACTACGCGCGCGAGCACTTGGCCGCATACAAGGCGCCGCGTATCGTCTATCTCGTGGACGACTTCCCGCGCACGCGAAACGGCAAGGTGCTGCGTCGCGGCCTCGCGCCCGCGCTCGCCCGCGCGCGCGGAACGGCGACCTGAGCGTGGCGACGTCGATCCGACCGGCACGTGCCGGGGACGCCTCGTTCCTCGCCTGGGTCATGCTGGCGGCGTCGCGGAGCCACGTGCGTCGCGGGGCTTGGGACCTGCACGTCGATCGGCCCGAGCCGGACGTGCTCGCGTTTCTGCAGCGGATGGCCGCTCAGCCGGAGCCGTCGTTCTGTCGCTGGGACGGGTTTCTCGTCGCCGAGGTCGACGGCACGCCGGCGGCCGGTCTCTGCGGCTACACGACCCGCGATCCGGGCATGCACGACCCGACGCCGGCGATCACGGCGGCGTCGAAGGCCGTGCTCGGCTGGCGCGATGCGGAGATGGCGGCGGCGGGCGCGCGTCTGGCGCCGTTCCTCACCTGCGTCACGGAGCCGGGGCCCGACACGTGGGCCGTCGAATGGGTGGCGACCCGACCGGAGTTTCGCCGCCGCGGGCTCGTCCACGAGTTGCTCCTCGCGGTGATGGAGATCGGTCGCTCGCGCGGGTTTCGGCACTCGCAGATCCTCGTGCTGATCGGGAATACGGCCGCGCAGTGCGCCTACGAGCGCGCCGGCTACGAAGTCGTCGGCGAGACGCGCCATCCCGAGTTCGTCCGCGTGATGGATTGCGCTGGGATCGCGCAGCTCACGCGAACGCTGTAGCGTTTTGCGGGGCAGCACGCCTCGTACCTTTGGACGCGTTGACTGTCACGCAAACGCCGCATACCAGATCACGTATGGGCATGATGACTAGGTGGATGGGGATCAGCGGAGTGCTTCTATGGGTCGGTCTGGCGTTCGCGCAGTCGACGACGACGGTCACGACCTCGTCGACCACGACGACGACCACGACGTTGTTCGGCGGGTGTGCGGTCGAGGTGAGCTTCACCTCGGTCCTCTGCCGTCTGGACGCGCTCGTGACGTATGTCGACGGTGCGAGCGACCTGGGTCGCTCGAAGGGCCAGCTCGCGAATTCCGCCCGCAAGGCGCGCAGGCAGTGCGGGAAGGCTTCCGACTTCGCGACCGGGAAGAAGGCGTCGAATCAGCTGAAGAAGTGCGCCAAGACGATCGACACCTTCCGGCACAAGCTCGACTCCCACAGCGCGAAGCAGATCATTCCGGCCGAGACCCGTTCGTTCCTGCGCGAGGACGTGGCGGCGCAGCTGCACAGCGACGTGAACGGCCTCCGCGGCCAGGTCTGATCCTCGGTCAGTCCGTGACGCGCTCACCGTCGGCGGCGGAGGCCATCGCCGCCGGCGGCGCCGTGGCGTACAGCACGTGGCGACCCGTGGTGACCCACGGGTAGACCGTCGCCACCTGGGCGAGCTCGGCGACGTGGCGCGGGCTCGTCACGATCCACGTGAACGGCTGCTCGGCGAGTGCCCGGCGCAGCGGTCCGATACGGCTCACCCGCAGGATCGGCCGCGCGACGTAGAACATGAGCGATGCGGGTGTCACGTCGAAGCTGACGATCGGTGCGTCGACACGCTGCGAGATGACGCGAGCGATGGCCTTCTCGCTCGCGACGCGGCTCACGGCGGGCGCCACTTGGGTGTAGAAGACCATGGCCACCAAGACGGCGAGCGGCGCGATCAGCGCCGTCGCGACCGGAATGCCGCGCCGCCACCACCACGCCGTGAGCACGACGGCGCTCGCCGGGAAGAGGAGCAGGTGCGGCCGCACGGCGGCGACGACGGATGCCCAGCGCTCGTGGTGGATCGCCATCGCCGCGGGCAACGCGGCGAGGAAGATCGCGATCAGCAGGGCGAGCCCGCCGGCCGCGAGCCACCGTTGGATCGGCGTTCGGACCGCGACCACGGCGCGCGCGGTCAGGCCCGCGAGCGGCGGCAGGGCCGGCAGGATGTACGTCGCGAGCTTGCCGTGCGACAGCGAGAACACGCCGATCACCATGCCGGCCCAGCACAGGCAGAGGATCGATCCGGCATCCCGGCGCGTACGCTCGCTCGCCAAGGTGGCCGGGAGCAGCAGGCTCCACGGGAAGAGCATGAGGGCCAGGGCAGGCGCGTAGTACCACCAGGGCCCCGCATGGAAGGTCGTGCCGCCATGCGTCGCGCGCTTCAGGTGATGCACGAGCAGGAAGTCGCGGATGTACGCCGGATCGACGATCAGCGCGGCGACGTACCAGGGTGCGGCGACGACCAGGAGCGCCGCCGCGGCGATCGCCCACGCTCGCGGCCCGGGTAGTGGCCGGCCGACGAGCCACGCATGCAGGAGCGGAATGCCGGCGATGAAGAGCGGCGCCTCGAGCCCCTTCGTCAGCATGCCGAGGCCGGCGGCGGCGCCGGCGACGACGAGCAGACCTCGACGCTCGGGCGCGGCCGTGAACCGCTCCGCCGCCACGACGCCGATCGTGATCCAGCACGTGACCAGCATGTCGAGGTTGCCGTAGCGCGACAGGCCGAGGAACCCGATCGACGTGACGAGGATGAGGACGGTCCGCCGCGCGGTCCGCACGTCCCACACCGCGACCGTCCAGCGGAACAGGACGAGCAGGGTGGCGATTGCTGCGAGCGCGGAGACGAGCCGCGCGCCCAGCTCGTTCGGACCGACCAACGCGTACGCGGCACCCGTGAGCCAGTAATAGAGGATCGGCTTGTCGTGGTAGGCCGCGAAGTTGTGCGTCGGGACGATCAGGCCCCGCCAGTCGGGTGCGGCGTACACCGCGCGCGCGATCGCCGCGTGCCGGCCTTCGTCGGGATCCCACAAGCCGTAGGCGCCGAGTCCCGCCAGGATGGCGAGCATGGCGACGGCAAAGACGCCGGCCGTCAGCGCCCGATCACGCACGGCCGCGCAGGATAGGGACGCCGATCCGGTCGTGCAACGACGTCGAAACGACGCCGGCGCCGCCAGGGAGGGGGTCCCGACGGCGCCGGCGTCGCTTCAGCTTCCGGTCGCCTGCTTACGCGGCGTCGCGGAATCCGTGCGGATGCGTCGGCGTCACTGGGTCTGCGGACTTGCCCGGTCGATGGTCTCGACTCATGGCGACCGCGAGGCGGAGCGCGATGAGTCCCCCGAACGCCCAGGCGAGCACTGCGACCGCCGCCGTGACGTCGACCACGGCTACGCCCGTCATGACCGACGGCGTGAGCAGACCCGGGAAGATCGTCACTGGGAAGCCCGGGAACGTGGCTGGAATCATCGTCGTTTCCTCCTTTGCTGTTCGTTGGAGCGCCGCGCGCTCGCTGCAGTAAGGAGCAACCGATGTGCCAGGTCCCCGCGCTCGAAAATCAAAGAGGTTTCGGCGCTGCACTGCATCGTGGAGTATGCGGTGCCGCGGATTGTATGCGTCGAGGACTTGACGGTCCGCGGGCGCGGCTCAGCGCAGGCCGAGATCCTTCATCTTTCGCTGCAGCATGGCCCGCGACAGTCCCAAGACCTGCGCGGCGTGCGTGACGTTGCCGGCATGCCGGCGGAGCACGCCCGCGATGTGACGCGCCTCGAACTCGGCCCGCGCCTCGCGAAGCGGACGATCGTCGAGCGGGAGCGCCTCGCCGGCGTCCCGTGCCGGCGTGCGCAGCTTGGCCGACAGGTGCCCGCGCGCGATCCGATCGCCGTCGCGGGCGAGGGTGGCTGCCCGCTCCATCTCGTTCTGCAGCTCGCGGACGTTGCCGGGCCAGTCGAAGTGCACGAGCGCCTCCACCGCCTCGGGATCGATGCCTTCCAGACTCCGCGACTGGCGCTCGGCCGCCTGGCGCAGGAAGTGGTGCGCCAGGAGTGGGATATCATCGCGCCGGTCGCGAAGCGGTGGGACGCGGATCGGGAAGGCGGCGACCCGGTAGTAGAGGTCCTGCCGAAAGGTCTGCCGGGTGACCGCCTCCGACAGGTCGCGGTTCGTCGCCGACACGACCCGCACGTCGATGCGGCGCGGCCGCGTGTCGCCGACGGGGACGATCTCGCCCTCCTGCAGCACCCGCAAGAGCTTCGCCTGCATGGGGAGCGGCATCTCGCCGACCTCGTCGAGCAGGATCGTGCCGCCGCCGGCGGCTTCGAAGAGCCCGCGATGGTCCTGGGTGGCGCCGGTGAACGAGCCCCGACGGTGCCCGAAGAGCTCGCTCTCGAGCAACGCCTCCGGCAGCGCCGCGCAGTTGACGGCGACGAACGGCCCGTCGGCACGCGGGCTCGCCCGATGGATGCCGCGTGCGACGAGCTCCTTGCCCGTGCCGGTCTCGCCCTCGATCAGCACGGTGATCGGCGAGCCGGCGGCGCTCTCCATCAAACGCAGCACCTCTCCGATGGCCGGGCTAGTGCCGACGAAGTCGCCGAAGCGCTCGCGCCGGGCGAGGTCGAGTCGGAGCGCGCCGACCTGAGCCCGCAGGCGCGCCTCGGAGGCCTTCAGGTCGTCGTAGCGCCGCGCGTTCTCGATCGCGACCGTGATGCTCGCGGCGAGCGACTCGAGCAGCAGGAGATCGGCGTCGTCGAACGCGGAGGCGTCGCGTTTGTTGACGCACTGGACGACGCCGATCGGGCCGTGCGGGCCGAGGAGAGGGGCGGCGATCGTGGCCCGGGTGGTGAAGCCGGTCTTCTGGTCGACGCCCGGATAGAAGCGCGGATCCATGGTGACGTCGTCGACGCGCAGCGACCGGCCGGTCGTGATGACGGTGCCGGCGACGCCGCGATCGGCGGGGAAACGGGCGCGGAGCAGGCGCGCCGCGACCTCGGGGTCGGCGCTCGCGGCGTAGGGGAAGTAGAGCTCGTCGGCGTCGGTGTCGAGGAACAGGACGGCCGCGCCTTCGGCCTGAATTACGTCCCGGCACTTCTCGACCACGAGCGGCAGCAGCTCGTGGAGCTCGAGCCGCGCCGCGAAGGCGTTGCCGAGCTCGTAGAGGAGTCCCAGGCGTGCCGCGTCGTCCAGGTGTCCCACGGGACGGCCGAAGCTAGAGGCCACTGCCCCCGGGGTCAACTTCGTGCGGGTGCTGTAACCGACTCGCGCGCTGCGGCACCATGACGGTCGTGCGAAGAATCCTCGCGATGATGCTGCTGGCGCTCGGCGCGACGGCGCATGCCGGCGATTCGACGCTGCCGCCCG
>OEKX01000971.1_pt4 | contig 11117 bp, 10 predicted proteins | sample 1503491 | NCBI WGS metagenome assembly OEKX01 (sample SAMEA104379567, study PRJEB20068) | metagenome | isolation source: 1998 | reverse complement strand
ATCAGGTCGGCGATCGTGCTCTTGCCGCCGCCGCTCATGCCGACGAGCGCGACCATGCGCCCGACCGGGATGTCGAGGTCGATGTGGCGGAGCACGGGGGCGTCCGGATCGTACGCGAAGGTGACGTCGTGGAACGCGAGGCCCTCGCGCAGGCCGGTGACGGCACACGCACCGGGCCTATCGACGATCGACGAACGGACGTCGAGGAGCGTGAAGACGCGCTCCGCACCGGCGAGGCCCTGCTGGATGCTCAGGTTCGTCCGCACGAGCTTCTTGAACGGATCGTAGACGAGGATGAGGGCCAGCAGGAACGAGCCCAGGTTCTCGATCTCGCGCGTCCCCTGCACGATTCCCCCGCCGCCGTACCAGACGACGAGCGCGGTCGCGAGGCCGGCGAGGATGTCCGTGATCGGGATCGCGCGGATCCGGCTCGCGCGGAGAAAGAGACGGAAGATCCGCTCGTCCTGCTCGCGAAGCCGTCCCGCTTCGAAGGGCTCCTGCGCGAACACCTTGACCACGCGATTGCCCTGCACGTTCTCGTGGAGCATCGCGTTCAGCCGCCCCGTCGCCTCCTGCTGCTTCCGACTCGTGAGCCGCGTGTGGGTCGACTGATACCGCAGCGGCAGCGCGGCGACGGGGAAGAGCAGCATGCCGAGGAGGGCCAGCACCGGATCGAAGAAGACGGCCGCGCCGGCGCACGCGATGAGCGTGGTCGCGTCCTGGAAGACCGACTTGATCGCGTCCGTGAGCGCGTTCCGGACGAGGGTCACGTCGGCCGTGACCCGCGACACGATCTGGCCGGCCCGCTGCCGGTTGAAGAACGCGAGGTCGAGGGTCTGCAGGTGGCGCGTGAGCTCGTTTCGTAGGTCGGTGATCACGCGCTGTCCGATCCAGTCGCCGAAGTAGCTCGCGCCGAAGGCGAGCAGGCCCTGCAGCACGCCGAAGACGGCGACGATCACGACCGCGATCCGGACACCGGCCGGGTCCTTCTCCTTGAGGAGATCGAAGACGGCGTACTTGGCGATGAAGGGGAGCGAGCCCTGCACGGCGGCGTAGCCGAGCATGAACGCGACGGCGAGCACACCGCGCGGCCACACGTACGGCAGCAGATAGCGCAGGAGACGGCGATACGGGCGCTTCACGCCGTGCCTCTGCTCGCGAGCATCTCGGCCGCGATGTCGGCCGCCCGGGCCGCCGCGCCACCTCGCCCGAGCCGCGTGCGCACCGCGCGCAGATCCTCGACCATCGCGGCGCGGCGACCGGGCGTCTCCAAGATCTCGCGCGCCGCCGCGGCGATCGCCGGTCCGTTCGCGGCGTCCTGCAGGAGCTCCGGCACGATCTCCCGGTCGGCGACGATGTTCGGCATCGCGATGTGGCGCACGCCGTGGATCAAGAGCCGGCCGAGCGCGTAGGTCAGGCGGGCGAGCCGGTAGACGACCACCATCGGGACCTCGAGCAGCGCGCACTCGAGCGTCGCCGTCCCCGAGGCGACGATGGCCAGGTCGGCCGCGGCCATCAGGTCGTAGGTATCGCCCGCGACGATGGCGACCGGCACCTCGGAGCGCTCGACGAGCGCCTCGACCGCCGCGCGCGACACGGTCGGCGCGAGGCCGAGGGCGAACTGTCGCCGCGGGTCCCGCACCAGCTCGCGCGACGCATCGAGCATGGCCGGCAGGATGCGCTCGATCTCGGCGTGCCGGCTGCCCGGCAGCAGGAGCACGAGCGGGCGATCCGGCGCGAGGCCGTGCGCCGCGAGCGTCGCCGCCCGCGGCCGGCCCGCCTGCACGCGGTCGAGCAGCGGGTGCCCCACGAACTCGACCGCGCATTCGCGCCCCGCATAGAGCGCGGGCTCGAACGGGAACACGACGGCCAGCCGATCCACGCGCCGTGCGATGGTGCGCACGCGGCCGCGCCGCCAGGCCCAGACCTGCGGCCCGATGTAGTAGAGGACCGGTACGCCCGCGCGCTTCGCCGCGCGCGCGATGCGCAGGTTGAATTCCGGGAAGTCGATCAGGATGCAGAGGTCGGGCGGATCCTCGCGGAGCCGCCGCACGAGCGCGCGATAGATGCCGACGAGCGCGCGCAGGTGGCGCGCCCCCTCGACGAGGCCGACCGTCGCCACCTCGGCCGCATCGACGAGCGTCTGCATGCCCGCGGACCGGAGCCCCTCCCCGCCGATCCCGTACACGTCGAGCGCGGGCACACGCGCGCGGAGCGCGTGCAGCAGGTCGGCGCCGTGGAGGTCGCCCGACGCTTCGCCCGCGATCATGAGCACGCGGCGTGGCGTCGAGCCCGTCAGCACGCGCGAGGCCCCCTGTCCCGCCGTCATTCGTGCGCCGGCATCATCGCGGCGCGTACCTCCGTCTCGACGCATTCGCGCACCACGTGCGCGACCTCGAGGGCCCGGAGGCCGTCCCACCCGGTCACGGGCGGCGTCTCGCGCTCGCGGACGGCGCCGACGAAGGCCTCGATCTCGTTCGCGAGGGCGTCGCCGTCGGTGACGACGAGCTGCTCGAAGCTGAGCGACGGCGGCCGCCCGTCGTGACCCGCCTCGCGCCGACAGACCCGCACCTGACGCTGGTCGAAATCGATCGAGAAATACGCGTCGCCCTGGAAGACGCGGAACTTCCGCTCGCGCTTGAGCGAGACGCGGCTCGCGGTCACGTTCGCGATGCAGCCGTTCGCGAAGCGGAGGCGCGCGTTCGCGATGTCGACCGACGGCGTCAGCACGGGCACGCCGACCGCCTCCACCGAGCGCAGCGGCGACGGTACCATCGCCAGCAGCAGGTCGATGTCGTGGATCATCACGTCGAGCACGACGTCGACGTCGGTGCCGCGCTCCGTGAAGGGTGCCAGGCGCTGGCACTCGATGAAGCGTGGCTGCGTGATGAGGCCGGCGATCGCGCGGATGGCGGGATTGAAGCGCTCGAGGTGGCCGACCTGCAGCACGCGCTGGCCGCGGACGGCGAGCTCGAGCAGCTCCTGCCCCTCGCCGACCGTGGTCGTGACCGGCTTCTCGACCAGCACGTCGATCCCGGCCTCGAGCAGCTCCTTGGCGACCGCGTAGTGGTGCTGCGTGTTGACGGCGACGCTCACGCAGTCGACCCGACCGACGAGCGCGCGGTGGTCGAGGAGCGCCTCGGCGCCGACCTCGGTCGCGACCGCGCGGCAGCGATCCCCGTCCACGTCCACGACCGCCACCAGGTCGACGTCGCGCTGCGCGGCGTACTTGAGCGCGTGGAACCGGCCGAGATACCCGACGCCCACGACGGCGGCGCGCAGCCGGCTCATCCGTCCCCCATGTCGGCGGGATCGACGGCGACGACCGCGATCCGGGCTTCGTCGGCGAGCGCCAGCATCTCCGCGCGGTCGAGCACGATCGTGCGGCCCGCCTCGACGGCGAGCGCGCGGCCACGCACCTCGGCCATCGTCCGGACGGTGTCGGGCCCGATCGCGGGCAGGTCGAAGCGTAGGTCCTGGATCGGCTTCGTCGCTTTGACGACGACGAAATCGCCGTTCACGAGCTGGCCGCCGCGCCGGATCGTCGCGTCGGTGCCTTCGATCCCCTCGACGGCCATGACGGTGCCGCCGCGCACGACCACGCTCTGCCCGATGTCGAAGCGGCCGATCACCTTCACGACCTGGAAGCCGTAGCGGATGTCGGCCCACTCCTCGGGCGTGGGCTCGCGCCGGCCGAGCACGCCCGCCGCGGGTACGATCTCGTCGAGGTAGGTCGTCGACGGGACGACGCGGATGCCCTCGCGCTCGAGCTCCTCGGCAAGGGTGCGCAGGAGCGCGTCGTCGCGCAGCTTGCCGGCGCGCGCGATGGCGGCGAGCGCGCGCGCGTCCGGCATGATCTCGCGGAAGAGACGCGGCTTCGCGATGCCGCCGACCATGACGGTGCGGGTGACGCCGTGCGTGCGGAGCGCATCGATCAGGGCCTGGAGCTGGCCGGGCTGCACCCAGGTGATGGCGTGCACATGATGGACGAGCTCGGGCGCGGTCTCGCCGCGATGGGCGACCGCGACCACCTCGACGCCGCGCCGGCGTGCCGTCTCGGCGAACAGCACGGGGAAGCGCCCGCTGCCGGCGATCAGGCCGATCCGCTCGGGCGCGCTCACCGGCAGATCCCGCGCGTCGAGGCGCCGACGAAGCGCACGAGCCGCGCGACCTCGGGCACGTTGCCGAGCGCCGCCTCCGTCCGGGCGATCGCCTCCGCACGGCCGACGTCGCCGTGGAAGAGGAGCCGGTAGGCGCGCTTGAGCGCGCGGATCGCGTCGGGCGCGAAGCCGCGGCGGCGGAGCCCGATCGTATTCAGCCCGAAGAGCCGGGCGCGGTCCCCCGCCACGGTGCAGAACGGCGGCACGTCGGACGATACCATCGCACCGGCCGCGCAGAGCGCGGACTCTCCCACCCGCGCGAATTGATGCACGCCCACGAGCCCTCCGATGATGGCGAAGTCCTCGATCACCACGTGTCCGCCGATGGCCGCGCTCGCGGCCACGACGATGTTGCTGCCGAGCTGCGAATCGTGCCCCACGTGGGCGGATACCATGAGGAGACACCCGCTGCCGATCCGTGTCACGAGGCCACCGCCGGCCGTCCCGGCGTGCACCGACGCATGCTCGCGGATGGTCGTGTCGTCGCCCACTTCGACCCGTGACGGCTCGTCACGGTACTTGAGGTCTTGCGGCGGCATGCCGACCGTGGCGCAGGGGAACACCCGCACGCGGGCGCCGAGCGTGGTGCGGCCGGTCACGATCGCGCCTGCGCCGACCCAGGCGCCCTCCCCGAGTGTCACGTGCGGGCCGACGGTGGCGTGCGGTCCGATCCGCACGCCGGGCGCGAGCTTCGCCGTGCGCGCGACCGAGGCGCTCGGATGGACGCGCGGACCCTGCGGCGCGCGCAGCGTGAACTCGACCTCCGCGACGGCGACCTCGCCGGTCGTGACGACGCCGCGGAGCCGCCAGGGCCCCGTCCCGTCCGCGACCTGGACGACGAGGTCGAGCGGATCGCCCGGCAGCACGGGGCGCCGGAAGCGGGCACGATGCACGCCGGCGAGCGCCACGTCGTCGCCGTCGCCGACGGCGATCGCGCCCAGCTGCGCGAGCGCCTCGCAGAGGAGCACGCCCGGGAACACGGGCGCATCCGGAAAGTGCCCGTCGAAGTAGAGCTCGTTCGCGCCCACGAGCTTCACGCCGACCGCACGCACGCCGGGCTCGACCTCGACCACGCGATCGACGAGCCGAATCCCGAACCGCCGTGCGCCGATGCTGGCCTCGGCGATCAGCTCCGCGCTCATTCAATCCGACCCAAGACGACGTCTTGGGTCGGATTGCGACCCGAGAGTGTCGCGTCGCGTGGCACGCGGCGGCGGCATGCCGCGGCCGGCAAAGCCGGCGCGCCAATGGAGGTACGCGCAGGGGTGGCGGACATCCTCGGCGATCATCGCGTCGGCGCTCCCACGCCGTATCGGTTTACCCCGAGTCGGTGACACGGATCCGAGCGCGTATCAGCGTTGCCGCGCCGGCTTTGCCGCCGGCGGCATGCTGTTCGCGCGTGCCAGTCCCGTCTCACTCTCGGTTCCCCCCGGCCCAAGACGTCCTCTTGGGTCGGCTATTCCTCGCTTCCCCCCGGTCGCTTGGCGGCGCTGCCGCGTGCCCGGTTGGGGTTCGCGTTGTGGAGCTTGATCACCTCGTCGGTGATGTCGACCGACTTGTCGCTGTAGAGGAGCGCGCCGCTCGAGGTCTCGAGCACCATCGTGTAGCCCTTCTGCTGCCCGAGCTCCGAGACGATGCCGTAGAGCTGCTCGACGATGCCGGAGGTCAGCTCCGAGTCCGTGCGCTTGAGGTCGCGCTGGAAGTCCTCTTGCTTGCGCTTGAAGTCCAGGGCCTTCACCTCGAAGTCCTTCTCCAAGTCGCGCCGCTGGTCCTCCTTCAAGACGAGTGACTTCTTGTCGAAGTCGTCTCGCGCGCGGTCGAGCTCTTCGCGCTGGCGCTTCAACTGGTCTGCGGCCTTCTCGAACTTCGTCTTGACCTGGTCCTTCGCCTTCTTGCCCGCCTCGCACTCGTTGAGCGCGCGCTGCATGTCGACGACGGCGATCTTGAGATCCGCCGCGCGCACGGGAGCCGCCGCCAGCAGAAGGCCGAGGGCCGCCCGCGTCATGATGCCGTTCGATCGTGTCATGCTTCGCCGTCTCCTGAGGTTGTTTAGAACTGGAATGGACCGCCGAACGAGAAGAGCACGAGGCTCTTGTGGTCGCTCGCCTTCTTGCGGATGGGAATGCCGAGCTCGATGCGCAGCGGGCCGAGCGGCGAGAGCCACCGGGCGCCGCCGCCGGCGCTGGCGCGCGTCTCGTCCCACGACCAGACTTCGTCCGCGGTGTACGAGTTGCCCGCGTCGATGAACACGACGCCCTTCAAGCCGATGCCGGGAACGATCGGGAAGATGAGCTCGTTGTTCAGGATGAACTGCGTGCTGCCGCCGATCGGGTTCGTCGCCACCACGCGGCCGAAGCGGTCCTTCCGTACCTCGGTCGGTCCGAGGGTCCGGCTCTCGAAGCCGCGGATGGTGTTGATGCCGCCGGGGAAGTAGCGCTCGAAGAGCGGCAGCTCGTCGCCGTTGATGCCCTCGTCGCCGGTGCCGTAGGCGAGGTTCGCGCCGAGGCTGTAGGTGAGGTCGCCCCAGTTCTTCGGCTTCCAGAACGTGTAGTACCAGCGGCCGCGCCCCTCGGCCTTGATGAAGCGGTCGCCGCCCAGACCCGCGAACTCGACCGACACGTCCTGATAGGAGCCGGCGGTCGGATCGAAGGCGTGGTTCAGCGTGTTGCGCGAGATCTTCGGCGCGACGCTGCTGATGACGCTCGACCCTTCCTCGGCGCGGACGGAGCGGGTCGCGAAGAAGTCGAGATCGGTGATCTCGGCCCGCTCGAGGCGGTAGTCGGCGCCGACGCGGACGTCTTCCAGCGGGAAGCCCCAGAGCGTGTCGTAGCCCCAGGCCGTCACCGGATAGTTGAACGAGATGCTGCCGCCCGTGCCCTCGCGGGCGAACTCGTCGAAGCGGAGCCGCCAGCTGAACGCGTCGAGCCCCACCGTGAGCGGCGTGCCGCGGAAGTACGGCTCGGTGAACGAGAGGATGATGTTCCGACGGATCGAGCCGACGTCGGCGTTCACGAGGAGGCGCTGCCCGCGCCCGAAGAGGTTGTTCTCCTGGATCCGGACGTTGAAGAGCAGGCTGTCGGCGGAGCTGAAGCCCGCACCCGCGCTGAAGGCGCCGGTCTGCGCCTCCTTCACGTCGACGAGCACGTGCATCTTGTCCTCGCCGGAGCCCTTGCGCGTCGTGACGTTCACCTCCTGGAAGAAGCCGAGGCGCTGGAGGGCCTCGCGGCTTCTCCGGAGCCGCGTCCCCGAGAACAGCTCGCCCTCCTGGAGGCGCATCTCGCGCCGCACGACGTAGTCGCGCGTCTTCGTGTTGCCCGAGACCTCGATCCGCTCGACGGTGACCGGCGAGCCGCGCTCGACCTGGAACGTCACGTCGACCGTCTTCGCATCGGTGTCGACGTTCGTCGCCGGCTCGATCTTCGCGAACGCGAAGCCGTCCTCGGACATGCGGTCGGTGAGCAGCTGCACGTCGTCGCGGAGGGTCGACGCCTCGAACACCTCGCCCTCGACGGTCGCGAGCTTGCCGGCGAGATCGGCGGTCGTGACGCTCACGTCCTTGCCCTCGATCTTCACCGTGCCGACCTTGAACTCCTCGCCCTCCTCGATCTTGATCACGACCTTGAGGCCTTCGTCGTCGCGCTCGACCTTCGGCTCTTCGACGCGGACGGTGACGTAGCCGTGGTCGTAGTACCAGGCGGTCAAGCGCTCGACGTCGGCCTTCAGCACGTCCTTGTTCAGGTTGCCGGCGCCGGTGATGAAGGAGAAGATCCACGCTTCCTTCGTCTGCAGGATGCCGTTCAGCGTGCGGTCGCTGAAGGCCTCGTTGCCTTCGAAGTCGATCTCGTTGATGCGGACGAGCGCGCCTTCCTTGATGGTGTAGGTGACGTCGACCTCGTTCTCGCCGACGGGTGCGGTCGTGTAGGCGATGTCGACGTCGAGGTAGCCCTTCTCGCCGTAGAGCTTCTTCGCCGCCTCGATGCCCTGGCGCGCCTTCTCGGGATCGACGATCGTGTGCGGCCGGACGCGCAGCGCCTGCTCGACCTCTTCCTTCTTCACGTTCTCGGCGCCCTCGATCGTGACGCCGCGCACGAGCGGCCGCTCGTGGACGCGGAACGTCAGCACGACGCCCTTGCCCTCCGTCGCCGTCTCGGCCGTCACCTGGTCGAAGAAGCCCATCGCGTAGATGGCGCGGATGTCCTTGTCGAGCGCGTCCTGGTCGAACGCGGTGCCGGGCTGCGATTGGAGGTGCACGCGGATCGCGTCCTCTTCGACGCGGACGTTGCCGCTGATCTCGACCCGCGCGATCGCGGGCCCTGCCGCGACGGCCGGCCGTCCGATGGACAGCAGGAGCCCGATCGCCACCACCAGCGCGCATCCGCCCCTCATCCTCGTCCCTTTCATGCCGTGCCGCCCTGTCGCGCGATCGGCCGGCGCGGCTCCTCGTGGACGCGCCCGGCGACCAGCCGCAGCGTCCGCTCCATGGCGCCGGCGAGGCGGTCGTTGTGCGTGACCACGACGAGCGCCGAGCCGACTTCGCGGTTCAACTCGAGCAGCACGTTCGTCACGCGCTCGCCCGTCTCCGGATCGAGGTTGCCGGTGGGCTCGTCGGCGAGGAGGAGTCGCGGGCGGCGGACGACGGCGCGGGCCACCGCCACGCGCTGCTGCTCGCCGCCCGACAGCTCGCCCGGCCGATGCCTCTCGCGGTCGGCGAGCCCGACGCGCGCGAGCAGGTCGCGTGCCGTCTTGCGTGCGGTCCCGACCGACTCGCGGCCGATGAGGGCCGGCAGCATCACGTTCTCGAGCGCCGTGAAGTCGGGCAGGAGCTGATGGAACTGGAACACGAAGCCGATCTCGCGATTGCGGAAGGCGGCGAGGCGTTCCGCGTCGAGCGACGCCACGTCGACGCCGTTCAGCACGAGTCGCCCGCCCGACGGGTCGTCGAGGGTGCCGAGGATGTGGAGCAGCGTGCTCTTCCCGACGCCCGACTCGCCGACGATGGCGACGCGCTCGCCCGCGGCGATCGCGAGGTCGAGCTGGTCGAGCACCTGGACCTCGCTCGGCCCATCGACGTAGCGCTTGGATAGTCCTGTGGCTTCGACGAGATGGGCCCCCGCACCCGGCATCGGCGGCTACTCATACCGGATCACCTCGACGGGAACCAGGCTCGCGGCCCGACGCGCGGGCGACAGCGCGGCGAGGACGCAGATCGCAATGGATACGGCGCTGACGAGAGCGAAGTTCACCGGGTTGATGTCGACCGGCAGCGCGTCGAAGAGGAACACGTCCTTCGGCAGCTCGACGAACTGGTAGCGGCGGAGCACCCAGCAGCCGGCGAGGCCGAGCAGGTTGCCGGCGACCGTGCCGCTGACCCCGATGAGGGCGCCCTGCAGGACGAAGAGCCGCGCGATCGCGCCGCTCGACGAGCCCATCGACTTGAGGATCGCAATGTCGCGCCGCTTCTCCTTGACCACCATCGTGAGCGTCGCGAGGATGTTGAACGCCGCGACGACGACGATGAGGCAGAGCACGATCCCGGATACGACCGTCTGGAGCTTCAGCGCGGAGAAGAGGTTCCGGTTCGCCTCCGTCCAGTCGCGGGCCCGGTACGGGAACCCACCGAGGGTCTTCTCGATCGTCCGCGCGATCCCGCTCGCCGCGTAGACGTCGGCGACCTTCACCTCGAGCGCGCTCACGTCCTGGCGCAGGTCGAAGAACTTCTGCGCATCGCCGAGCGCCATGTAGGCGAGCGTCATGTCGTAGTCGTACATCCCCGAGTCGAAGACGCCGACGACGACGAAGCGCTTGATGCGTGGCACCATGCCCGCGGGTCCGGGCGTCCCGAGCGGCGAGATGATGTTGACCGTGTCGCCGACGGTCACGCCGAGCTGGCGCGCGAGCTCCTTGCCGATGAGCAGCGGGCCGAGCTCGACGCGACCCCCGCCCTCCTCCGGCGGCAGCGTGATCTGCTGCGGCTGCGCGAGCGCGTCGAGCGAGCCGCGCATCATGTGACGGCCGACGTCGACGACGACGTCGCCGGTGCTCGGGTCGATCGCGCGCACGACGACGCCCGACACGCTGCGGCCGAGCGCGATCATCGCCTGGCCGTAGACGACCGGCCCGGCCGCCACGACGCCGTCGACGCCGCGGACGCGCGCGACCGCGTCCTTCCACTCCTCGAGCGGCCCGCTGAAGCTCGTGACGGTGATGTGCGGATTGAAGCCGAGGATCTTGTCGCGGAGGTCGCGCTCCATCCCCGTCATCACGCCGAGGACGATCAGCAGCGCGGCGACGCCGATCGTGACGCCGGCGAGCGAGATCGCCGAGATGAGCGACAGCGGCACGTGCCGCCGCCGGCTGCGGAGGTAGCGGAGCCCGACCAGCAGCTCCCAGGTCACCCGCGGCTCTCCGGGCGGAGGTGCGGGAAGAGGATCACCTCGCGGATCGACGTGACGCCGGCGAGCAGCATGACCAGCCGGTCGATGCCGATCCCCTCGCCGGCGGCCGGGGGCATGCCGTGCTCGAGCGCGCGCACGTAGTCCTCGTCCATCGCGTGCGCTTCCTCGTCGCCGGCGGCGCGGGCGACGAGCTGCGCCTCGAAGCGCGCGCGCTGGTCCTCGGGGTCGTTCAGCTCGGAGAACGCGTTCGCGATCTCGTTGCGCGCGATGAAGAGCTCGAAGCGGTCGACGAGCCGCGGGTCGCGGTCGTTGCGGCGCGCGAGCGGCGAGAGCTCGACCGGGAACTGCGTGACGAACGTCGGCTGGATGAGCTCGGGCTCGACCAGGCGCTCGAAGACGAGCCCCAGGAGCTCGCCCGGCGTCATGCTCGCGCGCTCGATCCCGCCCGTCCGCTCCGCGAGCGGTCGGATGACGTGCGGCTCGAGGATCGTCGCCGCGTCGACGCCCGCCTTCTCGGCGACGAGGTCCGCCATGCTCCGGCGCGGCCACGGCGGCGTGAGGT
>OEKX01000845.1_pt9 | contig 11117 bp, 9 predicted proteins | sample 1503491 | NCBI WGS metagenome assembly OEKX01 (sample SAMEA104379567, study PRJEB20068) | metagenome | isolation source: 1998 | reverse complement strand
CGTTGAGCGGCGTGCGCAGCTCGTGCGACATCGTCGCGACGAACTCGGACTTGAGCCGGCTCGCGGCCTGGAGGTCGCTGATCAGCCGGGCGTTCTCGAGCGCGATCGCCGTCGCGTGGGCGATGCCGAGCGCCAGGCGCCGCTGGCGCGGCGTGAACGCACCGGTCCGCTCGACGTAGCCGTGGATCTGCGTGCCGAGGACCTTGCCGCCGGCGGTGATGGACGCGCACAACGCCGACGCGGCGCCGAGCCGCTGCATCAGTCCGGGCGGCATCAGCGTCTGCGCGCCGGCGTCGGGCATCTCGAGGAGCGCGCCCGGGCGGACGGCGGCCACGAGGGGCACGCTGCCGATCGACCACTCGATGTCGCGGAGCTCCGCGACCACGTCGTCGCGGCTGCCGACGTTGGCGGCGAGGCGCGTCACGCGGCGGGCTTCGTCCCAGATGAACGTGCTGCTCCAGTCGCAGCCGAGCGCGTCGCGCGCGAGCGTGTTCACCGCCGCCAGCATGTCCGGCTGGCCGAGGTGCGCGCCGAGGACCTCGCTGACGCGCACGAGCACCGAGGCGACCTGCGCCTCCTCCTGGGCCTGCATGATGGATGCGGCGAGGGCCTCGCCGGCCCGGAAGCGCTCGATCCGACTGCGCTCGAACGCGTCGGCGAGGAACACCGACGCGCCGGCCGTCGTGGCGAACCCGACCGCGAGGTGCCCGACCGCCGCGAGCGACCCGTGGATCATCGCGAGCGCGCCGACGCCGCCGCCGACCATGAGCGCCGAGGCGACGGCCTGCGGCCCGCGTCCCCACGGCATGAAGGCGCCGGCGATGAGGCACCCGAGCAGGCTCATGGTCGAGGTGGCGTAGAGGTTGTGTGAGAGGACGTCCGACACGCCGCCGCTCAAGAAGACGAAGCCGAGCACGAGCACCGGCACGACGACGGCGCGTGTCCGCGACGGCGTCCCCGCGAGTGCGGCCATGCCGCCCAGCGCGGCGCCGATCTGCAGGGCCGCGATCGCCAGGAGCGGCGCCAGCACGTGGCCGTTGATCGCGATGTCGGCCACCGCGAAGAGGGCCACGGCGGCTACGATGAGCAGGAAGGACGAGCGGCCGCGCTCGCGAAGGAGCCGGACCGTCTCGGCGTTCAGCCGCGCGTCGGCCGCCGCTTGCGGCGGCGGGCTCGTCGACAAGACCTCGTTCCTGCCCATGGGATGACGCAATCGTGACGGTCCGACACCCGCGCGACGCCCCGCGGCCGATCGCCGCGACGCGACGGCGCGCGATCGGCGCCGGAACGATCCATCAGCAACCGCCATGCCGCCTGCATTGACGGCGGCAGCCGGCCGCCGATAGAACCCGCCCGAATGCCCCCCATGGTCGGTCTCCGCTTCGATCTCCGGGTGCCGCCGTTCGCGACGACCACGCACGAGCGGCAGTACGCGGCATGCCTCGACATGTGCGCCTGGGCCGACGAGCTCGGCTTCGACGCGATCGCCATCTCCGAGCACCACGGCGTCGGCGACGGCTACATGTCGTCGCCGATCACGCTGGCAGCCGCGATCGCCGCCCGCACGAAGCGCGTCCGCATCAACGTCGCCGCGATCCTGGTGCCGCTCCACGATCCGATCCGGTTGGCCGAGCAGCTCGCCACCGCCGCGATCATCGCCGACGGCCGGCTGAGCATCGTCGCCGGGATGGGCTATCGTCCCGAAGAGTTCACGATGGCCGGCGTCGATCGCACGCAGCGCGGCCGGCTGTTCGACGAGTACGTGGGCGTCCTCCAGCAGGCATGGACGGGAAAGCCGTTCACCTGGCGCGATCGCACGGTGCACGTGACGCCGGCGCCCGCGTCGCCGCCGCTCATCCTCGTCGGCGGCTCGACGCCGAAGGCGGCGAAGCGTGCGGCGCGCCTGCATTGCGGCTTCTTCCCGGCGGTCGGCGACCCGGAGCTCGCGCGCGTGTACGAGGAGGCGTGCGCCGCGGCCGGGTTCAGCGGCTTCGTCGTGATGCCGGGCGGCCCCGGGTTCGTCCACGTGACGCGCGATCCCGACGGCGACTGGAAGCGCATCGGCCCGCACGCGCTCCACGACGCGCGCACGTACCACGAGTGGCAGACGCCCGGGCAGCGCTCGGAGGTGCATGTCGACGCCGTCACGGAGGACGACGTCCGGCGGAGCCCGGTCTACCGCGTCGTCACGCCCGAGGGCTGCCTCGAGATCGCGCGCCAACACGGACGCGTGCTGCTGCATCCCCTCATGGGCGGCATCGATCCCGAGCTCGGATGGTCGAGCCTCCGGCTCTTCGCGTCCGACGTGCTGCCGCGGCTGCGATGACCTGGCTCGCGACAGCCGTCCCGCTGCGCACCCTGGGCGACGCGCTGGCGCTCCGTCCCGAGCTGCTCGCGGGTTGTCGCGCGCTCGACGCGACGCTCGTCGCCGAGCCGTCGATCGATGCGGGGCTGCGGGCGCGTTGCCGCGCGCGCGTCGCCGCGCTCTTCGGCGCCGCGCGCGAGGACGTGCCCGGCTTGGCCGGCGCCGACGACGTCGTGCTCGAGTTCGTCGAGCAGTTCGTGCTCGACGCGCAAGGCGTGTCCGACGCGCTCGTCGCGCGGCTCGGCGCCGTCCTGTCGCCGCGCGCGATCGTCGCACTCGCCCAGAGCGTCGCCGTGTGGGAAGCCGAGCATCGGCTCGCCCGATGCCTCGAGGTGTCGCCGGAGCTCTGATGGCGCGTCTTCCCCGTCCCGAGGCGGTCGGCGCCGCCGGCGAGCGCTATGGGCTCCTCGCGCACGCGCCCGAGGTCGTACGCGCGTTCGCGACGCTCTACGGGCGCGTCTGGCGCGACGGCGTCGTCGACGAGGCGACGAAAGAGGTGATGCGGCTTCGCAATGCGCGGCTGACCGGCTGCAGCTACTGCCGGAACGTCCGCTTCGACGGCGCGCGCCGCGCCGGGCTCGGCGAGGAGGACGTGGCGCTCATCGACGACGGCTACGAGACGTCGGGGCTGTCGCCGCGTCACAAGACGGCGATCGCGCTCACGGACGTCGTGCTCGGCCGCACCGAGCGCGTCGAGCCCGCGCTCGCCGCGGCGCTCGCACGCGAGTTCTCGCCGGAGGCGATCGTCGAGCTCGGCCTGACCGCGGCGCTCTGCCATGCGTTCTCGAAGATCGCAGTCGCGCTCGGCACGGCGCCGGCCGACATGCCCGTCACGATCGTACCGACCCCCTCGCCGCCGGAGTGATCCCGTGACTTTCACCGAGTTCTTCGCCGCGTCCCATCCGCACGTCGCCGCCGAGCACGTCACGGCGGTGCTCGCGCTCGTCGCCGACGGGACCGCGCCGATCGTCGTCGCGCGGCGGTGCCATGACCGCACGGGCGGCCTCGGCGACGCCGAGGTGGGGGCGATCCTCGACGCGAAGGAGCGCTACGACGCGCTTCGCGAGCGCCAGCGTTTCGTCGTCGAAGAGATCGCGCGACAGGGCACGCTCGGCGCCGAGCTGCGGGTCGCCATCGAGTCGACGTTCGACCGCGAGGCGCTCGACGACCTCTACCTGCCCTTCAAGCGCAAGCGTCGCACGCCGGCGGTCGTCGCGCGTGAGGCCGGGATCGCGCCGCTCGCCGACTGGATCTGGAGCTGCGGGCACGGGCTCGACACGCCGCTGCCGGGACAGACGCTCGAGCTGTGGGCGTTCACCTTCCGGAGCGAGGAGCACGGGATCGCGGACGCCGCCCAGGCGATCGCCGGCGCCGAGGACGTGCTCGTCGAGCGGCTGGCGGAGAGCGGCGCGCTGAGAGCGCGGCTCCGCACGCAGGCCGAGCGGGACGCCTGGCTCGCGGTCGTGCGCGGCGAGCGTCCGAAGGAGGGCGGCAAGTTCGCCGGCTGCTTCGACCTGCGAAAGCCCCTCGACTGGTTCCGGACGCCCGAGGGCGCCGCGCGCTTCCTCGCGATCCGCCGCGGCATCAACGAGGGCGAGCTGCGCGCGCGAGTCGACGGCGCGCCCGAGGATCCCGAGCTCGTCGCGCGGTTGCGCGACCTCGTGCTCGCCGAGGCGTGCACGGTGCCCGACTCTCCCGGGGCCGAGGTGCTCCGTCGCGCGGCGACGCGGGCGTTCGACGAGCACCTGTGGCCGGCAGTCGAGGCGGCGATCCAGAAGTCGCTCCGCGTCGCGGCCGACGACGTCGCGCTCGCCGACGTCGTCGCGGCGACGCAGGCCCTCTTGATGACGCCGCCCTTCGGGCCGCGCGCCGTTCTCGGGCTCGATCCGGCGCTCCGCGGCGGCTGCAAGGTTGCGGTCGTCGGCGACGACGGCCGCCATCTCGAGCACGCCGTCGTGCACCTCGACGGCGAGGAGAAGCGCGGGCGCGCGGGCGCGCTCCTCGCCGATCTCGCGACCCGCCACGGCGTCGCCGCGGTCGCGGTCGGTGATGGGCTCGCCGGCAAGGAGACGCTCCGCTTCGTGCGCGCGGCGCTGCGCGCGCGCGACGTGCTCGTGCCGGTCGTGCCCGCGAGCGAGGTCGGCCTCGGTGCGTGGGCGGCGAGCGAATCGGCACGCGACGAGCTGCCGGACCTCGATCCGGGCGTGCGCGCCGCGGTCGGGGTCGCCCGCCGCCTTCAGGATCCGCTCGCCGAGCTCGCGAAGGGCGAGCCGCGCACGCTCGCGACCGGTCCGTACGTCCACGACCTCTCGCAGCCGCGTCTCGAGAAGGCGCTCGCCGCCGTCGTCGCGACGTGCGTCGCCGACGTCGGCGTCGACGTGAACCGCGCGAGCGACGTGCTGCTCGCGCGCCTCCCGCGCGTCACGCCCGGCCTCGCGCACGCGATCGTCGAGTACCGCGGGTCGCACGGCCCGTTCGCGAGCCGGAGCGAGCTGCGTGCCGTGCCGTTGATGGACGCGCGGACGTACGAGCAGATCGAGCCGTTCGTGCGCGCCGGCGACGACGGGTCGACCGGCGCGGCGGATCCGCGCGGCGTGCTCGAGCCGATGGCGTTCAGTCCCGAAGTGCGGACGCTCGCCGGGCTGCGGCCGGGCACGGTGTGCGCCGGCATCGTGACCAACGTGACCCCGTTCGGCGCGTTCGTGGACATCGGGCTGCCGCAGGACGGGCTCGTCCACGTGTCGCGGCTCGCCGATCAGTTCGTCAAGGACCCGCACGCGGTCGTGCGGATCGGCGATCGCGTCGAGGCGCGCGTCGTCGCCGTCGACACGGAGAAGCAGCAGATCGCGCTGTCGATGCGGAGCGAGGCGCCTGCGCGCCGCGAGGCGCCCGCGCGGCGCGACGCGCCGGCACGTCCCGCGGGGCGCGGCGGACCGGCGCGGGACGCGCCGCGGAAGGAACAGGAGCCGCGTCGCGATCGGCCGGCGAAGCCGCGCCAGGAGCGGGCCTTCAACAATCCGTTCGCCGACCTCGCCTCGCAGATCCGCGGAACACCGTCGGACCGCTCGAAAGGGCCATCATCCTGAAGCGGCTCGGCCGGCGTCCGAGGAACTCCTCGACGTCGCGCACGATGCCGGCACGAAGCGCGCCGCCGCGCGCCGTTTCACTGCTCCACGTGAGCCCGCCCTGACGCCAGGCCCGCTCCGGGCCGAGCCCCATCACGTCGAGCATCCAGCCGACGGCGCGCGTGCGCGCCACGAGGTCGATCTCGCGCGCGCCGATGCGAACGCCGCCGGCGCGGGCGAGCGCGCCTTGGCCGCCGTCGTGGCTGACCGTGAGGCCGGCGTCGCGCGCGGCCCGCTCGACGACGGTGAAGTCGACCATGAACGTGACGTCGTCGCGGCCGGGCGCGTCGTACACGGTGCGCTTCGAGCGCGGCGGTCCCGCGAACACGCGGCGGTGCTCGGGCGCGCGCAGGTGGAACGGACGGTGCGCGCCGTAGTCGATCCACAGCACCTCGGCGACGTCGTAGAGACGCGCCGTCGCGCGGACGAGCGTGGGCATGGCGGGGCAGGCGAAGTAGGGCGGGAAGGCGCCGCGCGCGGCCAGCCGCTCGGGGCAATGGTGCGCGAGGAACGCGCGCAAACCCGGCACGCGATCGAGCGGCAGCGCCACCTCGCGATAGCGGACGCCGTCGCCGCCGGCGGCGAGCACGCGTCCGAGCGCGCGTCGTCCGAGCGTCCGGCCGCGTCGCGTCGCGACGACGAACACGACGCGCGCCTCGCCGTCGGGCCCGGCGACGATCTTGTGGTGCGCGAGGCAGTCGAGCACCTCGTTCGCGACGACGAAGCCGTGGCGCCCGAGCCGGAGCCGTCGGCGACCGCGCGACAGGTCGGCGCGCGTCCACGCGACGTGCGCGGCGAGCGGACCGAGCTTCGCGCGCTGGCGGGCGATCAACGCCGGGCTTCGCTCGATCACGCGGTAGCGGAAGGCCTTGGCGAAGGCGCGCCATGCCGGCTCCTTCGCGCGCATCGCGATCGTGGCGACGGTGTCCAGGCAGAGCTGGCCGTTGCCGGCGCCGAGCTCGCAGACCTCGAAGCGGCGCGGGCGTCCAACGCGCGTCCAGAGCCGATGTGCCGCACCGGCGACCATGCGTCCGACGAGCGGCGACAGCGCGGTCGGGAACGTGTCGTAGTGACCGCCCTCGCCGAAGCGCACGGCGCCCGTGCTGTAGTAGCCCCAGCGCGGGTGAAACAGCGCGTCGTCGACGAAATCGCGAAACGACGGCAACGCGCGCCCACGGCGCGCCTCTGCGGAGGACGCCGGCACGGGACGCGCGCGCTAGAAGAGGCAGTTCACGTCGGCCTGCATGCCGCTGTGGTCGGAGGCCCAGCAGATCGGGTCGGGCGCCGGGCCGCAGCTCGGCGCGAACGGATTCGGCACGTCGGCGAAGAGACGGGTCGCGACGCCGTCGCCGTCCGCATCGCCGGCCGCTTCGACGTCGCCGCTGCAAAGCGAGCCGGCCACCGGCGGGATCACCCAGACGTAGTCGATGCGCTCGACCTGACCGAGCGCGGGGCTCTCCATGTCGCTCAAGTCCTCGTCGGCGCGGCCCGACGTACAGCCGACGCCGGTCATCGGATCGCATTCGACGAGGCCGGCCGCGAGGAACGCGTCGGCATAGCCGCGATTGGCGAAGAGCGCGTACACGAACGAGCTCGGCTCCTCGTTGAAGTCGCCGACGGCGAACGCGGGACCGGGCACGTCGTGCGTCGCGTCGATGACGCCGAGCATCTGCACGGCCTGGCACTGGCGGACGGTCGTCGCGCCGGCCGTCACGCACTCGGCCGGGCACGGGCCGAACGGGCCGCCGTCGCACGGCGCCGTCGCCTGATCGCTGCCCGACGCGAGGTGCGTCGCGTAGACGTCGAGCGCGCCGATCGGATGGTCGATGCGCACGCGCAGCACGTTCCGCAACGGCCCGAGGAGGTGGTGCGTCTCCTGGTCCAAGACCGGGTAGCGCGAGAAGATCATTTCATCGTCGAACGGGTTCATGTTCTGGTACACCGACACGTAGGCCGCCGGACACGCGTTGGTGAGCGCGGCGGACAGCAAGGGTGCGCTCACGACCGGCGAGCCCAGGCTCGAGACCTCCTCGAACGCGAGCACGTCGGGGCACCCGCGCGCCACCACGAAGTCCTTCAAGAGCGCGATGCGATCGTCGCGCCGGCAGCCGGTCGTTTCCGGTGGGCAGAAGATCCCGTGCAGCACGTTCAGGTCGGCGATCGTGACGCCGCTCGAGAGGCACGCCGCGGGAGCGACGGCGCCGATCGCGCGATACGTGCCCGTTTCGTTCTTCCGCACGGTGCCGCCGAACGCGGCGCAGTAGCGGAGCCCGCTCAGGCGAAGCTCGACGTTCAGCGGGCCCGTCTGCGGCGATTCGAGACCGCACGGAAAGGCGCCGCGGGCCTTGATCGTGATGCGACCGCCGCCCTTTCGGCGCGCGATCGTGACCGACCGGACGCCCTGCGCGCTGGCCGACTGGTCGCGGTAGCGCCACCCCTTCTGCGCGCCGTCGCCGCCGATCGCCGTCCAGGAGCCGGCCGGGAGCACGATCTCCGCGTGGCATTGTCCAGGACCGCTCGACACGAAGACGCGGAGCGCCGCGCCGCTGCCGGTCGTCGGATCGACGAACGGCGGCGCGATGGCCGGGTCGGTCGCCGAACGGAACGCGAACGTCCGCTTGGCGGCGTTGCGGGCGCCGAGGCCGACGCTCTTGCCTCCGATCGGGACGTCGACGGCGCGGGCCGAGTCGGCGAGACCGCCGAGCAGGAGCGCTGCGGCCACCGCGAGGCGTATGCTCGTCATGCCTCGGGCATCGCACCGGGCGCCCAACGCGGTCAAGGGCGAACCGGCACGACGCAGAGCGCGCGGTAGATGGACCTCAAGAACCCGGATCGGCCTCGCCTGCCAGGACCTTTTCGCACGACGACACCGCAATCAGCCGCCCATCGGCTTGTCGCATCACCCGGTGGTTCAGCAACAGTCGCGACGCCGTCCCGGGCAATCGGTACGCGTCGACCTCGATCCGAACCGAATCGTGGCGCTGCGCATTGCCGTAGAAGCCGATCCGTCGGCGCAGCGTGCGTCGATCGTCCAACACGTGCGACTCGAAGCCCGCGTGTGCCTCGAGCAGCATGCGCTCGGCCAGGTCCATGTACGCGACGTAGTTCGCGAAGTAGATGAGTCCGACGCCGTTGACGTCACGGTCGGGATTGATCGGCAGGACGACGGGCTCCGACCCGGTCGGTAGCGGCACGGCGTCCGCCGGTGGATCGACGAACCGACCGTGCTGCCGCGCGACGCGAATCAGCTGATAGGAATCCGGCTCGTGCTCGGATTGCGCCAGGTTCTCCAACCGATTGCCGGACGGCGTCGTGATGCGGAGGTCGTCGGGACCGCCACGCTCGCGCACGAACACGTTCGAGAGGCGCACGCACGGCGCCGACGGCAGCACTTCCGGCACTGGCTCGGGCAACGTCCCGGCGGGGTAGAGTCGATGCTCGCCATCGAGCATGCTGTGACCGAAGCGCACGAGCGTGCTCGCCACCTCGATGTCGTCGTCGGGATGCAGCGCCCCCAGGCCGGCCGGCGGAAAGCCGTCGAGGTCGACGAAGTACACGCTCGCGTACACGCGGTGGCCGTCCGCGTCCCGCTGGCGTGACGCCGGAATGCCGGTCACGTCCCCGATGTCGGTCCAGCGCAGGTGCGCGCAGTAGATGAGCAGCGCCGTCTCGCTGATGCCGCCCGATTGCGTGTGCGGCATCCCGAGGCGCAAGCGCGCCCGCGAGCGGTACATGCGTCGCATTCGTACCAACGGCCTACTGGGCGGTCAAACCTTCGCGTCGCCTCGACAGTGACGTCGCCCTTGGCTAGCTTCGCGCCGCATGGTGGACGACCGCCACGCCGTCCTCGAAGAGTACATTCGTACGAAGCTCGTGGCGCGACCCCATCCATCGCTCACGGCCGACACGCCACTGCACCCGAACGGGCTGGTCGACTCGATGGGCATGGTGTTGCTCGCCGCCTTCGTCGAGAAGCAATTCGGCGTTCCCGTCAGCGACGGGGATCTGCGCGCCGGCAGCTTGAGCACGATCGCCCGCATCCTGACGTTCGTCGACCGCCGCCGCTGATGCGCGGTTGGAAAGGACCGGCGTGCGCCAGGCGACGCTGACCGTTCTCCTGGGGACGCTCGCGTTCGCGCCCGTTCATTGGCTTCTCGTGCCGGCGCCGTATCGGCGTAGCGTGATCGTGATCGCCAGTCTCGTCGGCCTATCCGTGATCGACGTGCGCGCCGTCGCCCTCGTCGCCGGCATGGCGGCAGCGCTGGTTGCCGCCGCACGCCTCCAGGCCGTCGATGGATGGCGTCGCGCCGTCACCGGCGCCGGCGTCGTCGCGCTCGTCGCCGCGTTCGTCGCCAACAAGGGTCTGGCTGATTCCGTTGCGGGCGGCAGCATCGCCATCGTCGGCTGCTCGTACCTCGTGCTGAAGGCGATCGCGGCGCTCGTCGAGAGTGAGCGGGTCGAGCGCCGGGCGGGCTTTGGGGCGACGCTCGAATGGCTTGCCTTCCTGCCGACCTACCCCGCCGGCCCGATGGCCGACTTCGACCGCTTTCAGGGCCGGGACCCGGCGCCGACCCGCGCCCGCGTGCTCGGCGGATTGGAGCGGATCCTCTTCGGGCTCGTGAAGGCGTTCGTGTTCGCTGCGCAGCTCGGTGCCTGGGCCGATCCCGTCATCGGGGAGCCGGCGGCGCACGGTCGCGCGATGCTCGTCGTCGCGCTCTACGCGCAGGCATTCCGCTTCTACTTGGACTTCGCCGGCTACAGCGACATGGCGATCGGCCTGGGGCAGGTCCTCGGGTACGACATCGAGGAGAACTTCGATCGCCCGTTCATGCGCCGCAACCTGATCGCGCTCTGGCAGCACTGGCACATGACGCTCACCCGGTGGCTGCGCGATTTCGTGTTCATGCCGGTCACCCGCCGAATGCTGCGTGCGACGGGAAGCGTCGACGCGAGCCAGCTCGTCGGTCAGTGCTCGAGCATGCTCGTGTGCGGGCTCTGGCACGGAATCGCGTGGCACTGGGTCGCGTGGGGGCTGGTGCAGGCCGCGGGCCTCGTCTGGGTCGGGTCGATCGCGCGCCATCTCGGATCCTTCGTTCCCGCCGCCATCGTCGCCTGGTGGCGGACGAGCGCCGTCGCGCACGTGGCCAGCGTCGCGTTGACGGTCACCTACTTCGCGTTGTCCATGGCCTTCGTCGTCGCCTCGGTGCCGGATGCGCTCGCCTGTCTGCGGCGGATCGTGGTCGGGTGAACGGCTCCGTCATGGTTGACAATCTCCGGACGGCCGTACAATCCGCGCGCATGTCTGCGGCGACCGCCGACCGACGCACGTGGTTGCTGGCGGTCGGCTTCGTCGCGTTGTTCGACGTCGCCATCACCCGGACGTGGGTCCTGTGGGGGCCCACGACGTTCGAGAACACGCGCGATCCGTCGCGCCAGCAGTTCGCACAGACGTATCAGGCGGCACGTGCGCTCTATGCGCCGGCCCCCGCGACACGCCGCGTGGTGATCCTCGGGAACTCGCGCGCGTACATCGGGGTGCGTCCGAGGCTGCTCGAGGCGGCGCTCGCCGAGCATGGCGCGGACGTCGCGGCCCACGTCGACAACCTCGCCATCTTCGGGGCGGGACT
>OEKX01000478.1_pt4 | contig 11149 bp, 9 predicted proteins | sample 1503491 | NCBI WGS metagenome assembly OEKX01 (sample SAMEA104379567, study PRJEB20068) | metagenome | isolation source: 1998 | reverse complement strand
CGGAGCCGCCGGCGAAATTCGGATTCACGGCCTCGATCTCGACCGTGTACGCCCCCGGCGGGAGGCCGGCGAGCTCGTAGCGGCCGCGCAGCGACGGATCCGGCGGGCCTCCGGGGTTCCCCGGGAGGAACCGCGCGCCGGACACGTACCCGACCGCGGTACGTCGCGGATCGCCCACGGCGCGCGCGATCACGTGCGCGCCCTGGAACGGCGTGGTGCCGCTCGGAAGCCAGATCGTCCCCGCGATGGTCGCGAAGTCGGTCGCGAAGCTCGGCGCCGGGTAGAGCGAGGACAGCGCGACCGTGTCGTCGAGGTTTGGGGAGCGCATCTGGGTCGCATTGATCAGGATCGGGAACATCGTCGCGATCGCGTCGTCGTTGCCGGGATCGCCGTCGAAGGCTTCGAGCAGGTTCAGTTGCGAGTGGTCGAGTCCGAGGTAGTGGCCGAGCTCGTGCGTGAGGACCGCATCGAACTCGTCGGGCGTCAGCTCCGGGTTTCCCGGAACGTCGACGCCGTCGAGGAACCGTCCGTTCAGGACCGAGAAGCCTTCGGTGATCACCGGCGGCACGAACGTCCCGCACGCCGGCGCCGCGAAGCCGATCACGTGTGCGTTCGCGCCGGCGCCGAGCAGGTCGTCGGTGATGCTGCCGTCGGCGTCGAAGATGATCGGGCTGAGCCCGTCATCGCACGAGTTCAAATAGGTCGCATAGTTGCCCTTGTCGACGTCGACCGGCAGAGCAGCGCCCGCAGTGAGCGACACGGCTGCCGTTGCCACCGCGTTCCAGGCCCCCGCTCCCGTCGCGAGATGGGCGATGGCCTCCGCGTTCGTCAGGGCGCCGAGCTTGCCGCGATCGGGATTGTACGGCACCGGCGAGACGTTCCAGACGAGCGGCTCCCCGGCGCCGTTCACGACGATTGGCCCGCCAGCGTGCACGGTCGACGTGCCGAGGCACAGTGCGGCGAGGACGACCAGCAGCGCGCGTGCTCGACGCCGCATCGGGATCAGTCGCTCTTCGCCGTGAAGGCCGATCCGGTGTTCGCCTTCACGCCCGCAGCGGAATACGGCGCGTCGACGCAGACGTCGCTGAAACCATTGTACCCCACCAGTTGCGGATGCAGCGGCACCGCCGCGACCGGGAGCGATGGCAGCGCGAGGTTCGAGCCCTTGCCGGCGACCTTCACCTTCGTCTTGCCCGCGCCGCCCGCCTTGAACACCGCCGAGGTCACGCCGTTCGACGTTCCATCCCGATCGACGTACCGGGCACCGTCGTACCCGACGAAGCTCCAGCAGGGACGACCCCGGCACGTACCGCCCGCCGGGATGGCGGCACGCGCGACGAGGCCGGTCGGGTCGTACACGCAGAGCTCGTAGTGGGCGGTGGGCAGGAAGACCGCGAAGTCCGCCACCGTCGTCGCCGGGCCGTGCGTCCACGTCCACTTGAGCTTCTGCCTGGCCGGGTCGCCGCCACCGCCGAAGCGGAACGTCGAGCCGTGGGAACTCACCGGCTGGAGACAGCCGGTTCGCGGCTCGTACACGTGCTCGCACAGGTCGTTGCCGTCGCAGCGATCGAAGGTGCAGAGATCAGCGTCGGGGTCACATGGCGTACCGGCCGGTGCGTTCGGGTGATCGCACGTCCCCGCGCCGTCGCAGCGCTCGAGCGTGCACAGATCGGCGTCCGCGGCGCACGGCGTTCCCCCCGGATCGAACGTGCACGTCCGGCCGCAGCAGTCGAGAGATCCCCGGTCCCCGTCATCGCAGACCTCGCCGGGATCGAGGATGCCGTTGCCGCACGGATGGCCCGCGAGCGCCATCACCATGTCGAAATCCGGCCCTTTCGTCCCGCTCGCGATCGCTGGATCCTTGGACGCCCAGTAGGCGAAGAAGTAGCCCGCCGGATCGTGAGCGACCTGCGGTTGCAAGTCGTACACGGCGTCCTCGCCGGCCGCCGCCGCGCCGGGGTTGAGCGGCGCCGGCGCGGACCATGTGACGCCACCGTCGAAGGAGTTCGCGGTCAGCGCGTCCATGTGAAGGCCGCTCGTCGGGTTCGTCGCGCTGCCGAGTCGCTCCCATACGACGACGTACGTCCCCGCTCCGCCCGCGGCGACCCGCGGCGCGGCGTCGTCGCGGCCGTCCGTTGCGTGATCGGTGTTCAGCGTCGCGGGCACGGTCCAGGTGAGCGCGCCGTCGATCGAGCGTGCGACGGAAATGTCGCGACTGCCGCTCGGCCCGATCGACCATACGGCGACCCAGCTGCCGGTTCCGTCGCTCGCGACGTCCGGGCCGCTGCCGAAACTGAATGCCGTCGACGCCGACCAGCTCGCGCCACCATCGATGGAGCGCGCATAGACCGCCTTGGACGACGCAAAGGCTGGCGCTGTCCATGCCGCGACCCATACGCCGCCGGACAACATGATCTTCATGGGGAAACCCAACATCGAGCCGGCGCCGGCATCGCCGTTGAGCGCGGCGGGGACGCTCCAGGTGGCGCCGTCGTCGACCGAGCGCGTGAAGTAGACGTCGCGGTCGGCAACACCGGCTTGCGGCCTGTACGCCCACGCGATGATCCAAGTCCCGGCGCCATCGGTCGCGATCGTCGGGTCGTAGCTGCGATCGAAGAGCGTCTCGGGAGGCGTCCAGGTGACGCCGGCGTCGTCGGAGCGGGCGATCTGGATCGTGTTGGTGAAGATGCTCCAGCGGTGCCACACGGCGATGAAGCGGTTTCCATGAGCGGCGACCGCCGGGGAATCGTCCCAGAGCCCGGTCGTCCCGACTATGGACTCCTCCGTGTCGGTGGCGGCATCGGTATTGAGCGGCGCTTCCGCCGAGAACGTGAGCCCGCCGTCGGTCGAGCGGGCGAAGAGGATGTCGGCATCCGAGCCGATCGTCCCGATCGCGGTCCAGGCGACGACCCACGTCCCGCTCCCGTCCGTCGCGGCGGCAGGGTTCGACACCAGGTCAACCGGATTGTCGGTCATTGCGCTCGGCGACAGCGGCACCGGTGGCTCGAAGGGCGGCACGACGGCCTGCACGCCGGAGGCGTGGACCCACCCGAGAAGCACGAGCAGCAGCGCAGTCGTCACGAGCCGTGGCATGGAGGGTCCTTCCGGGGAAGCCGCAGCGCCGGTCCCCCCTGGGCGTCGTTACCAAACTCACCTCGACTAGTCACCCAAAATCGTCGGCACGCCGGATCGCGGCGCAACGTTCAAGGATGCCTGGTCCGGTGACTGTTGCGGCGCGAACTCTTCATCCTGTGATCGTGGGCGCCGCCGTCCACACTGACGCGCCTCGGTGCCGTGCGGGCGACGTGGCCGGGCCGGAGAGCCCGGCCCGGCCATCGCCGCTCTCGGCTGAGCGGCGTTACGTCGTTACCGCGTCGCGTCGCCGTCGATGAACGCACCGCTCGGCGATGCGGGTTGCTCGCAGCCGATCTGGTCTCGGATCGCCTCGACCTGCGCGATCACGTCGGCGGCCGACGATCCGCCTTGGGCGCTGGCGGCTTTCTGGAAGGCGCCGAGCTGGGCACATGCCGCGTCCGTGTTACCCCGCTCGACGCTGCGGACGGCGTTCTGAAGGATCGAGCTGAGCGCCTTGCCCTGGCCTTTTTTCAGGTCGCCTGCGGCGACGAGATCCCGAACATCGTCGATCACATCCTCGATCGCCTGGGACGGCGAGGGGAGAACCGTGAACACCTGTAGGCCCACCGCATCCGGGATGACGATGTTCTGGACGAGCGTCGGCCCGATCGCGGTCACGAACTCGACGAGAAGATCGAAGCCGGTGTTGGTGCTCCCGAGGAAGCCCTGCGCGAACGTCTCGAACGCCGGGTCGAGCGGACTGATCGCGGGCGCACCGATACCTGCGAGAAAGCTTCCACTCGACCGGATGCCCGCCTCGAGAGCGTCGCGATCGAACGTGGGCCCGACACAGGCCGCGGCGACGAGCGCTGAGCCTGGCGCGAGGTCGGGAACGACTACCGAGCCCACACCCGTCGCCGGATCGAAATGGCCGAGCTCGCCGATCGGCTGCAGGTTGGCGTCGGGGAAGGTCATCACGAAGGTCTGCGGAAATGCGGTCTCCGCGGCCCCAGCCTGGTTGGTTCCGATTCCGATCGTTGCGAGCAGCGTGAGCGTGTAGGCGAGCTGGTCGTGGGTTTGGATCGTGGTGAGGATGTCCGTCACGTCTGGGGGGAAGAACCTGAGATACAAGGGGTCCGGTGCGGAGAAGGCGAGCACGTTGAGGCTCACGTCCTCGAACCTGGCTTGAAACGCCGTGAGGTCGGTGACGCAGGATGTCGCCACGTCGGCGACGTTGACCTGTCCGTTCACGACCGTGCCGGGAGGACCCTGCGTCGGATCGATGGTGAAGCCGAGCGTACCCTGAGCTCGGAGCTCGGCGGCTGTGAGCACTGCGGTGACGAAGGCGGCCGTCGCCATCGTCCTGACGAGTCGCGGTCGGAACATGATTTCCCTCGTTCGTCGTGTTGCGAAGCGGGCGCGTCCGCCACGGGTCCGTCCTCGCGGGTTCGTGTGCGAGACCAGATGCCGGCTGGGGCACCGGGGTCACTGCTCGCCGCGCGATCGGATGGAATTACATCAGTGCCCTCCTCCTGAAGGGGCCTCGCGCAGGCGAACGGATCGTGGCTCGGCGTCGAAGCGGCTGCGATCCTCGATGCCGCCCGTGCGTCACGGGCACCTCCGTACGCGACGCATCATCGCGTGTCCGACATCCCTCTCTGCCCGGCAACGTCACCAGCGTGGTGACGGAACCGACATGTCATTTTTCGGGCTATCCCCTCGGTCGAAACGGTCAAGATTTTTTGTGACTCGACGAGTGTTCGAATTGCAGACGCGTCAGCGCGCACGGCGCAACGCGGCCCTGGATTGAGTGCTCGCCCGACCAGCGGCCATTCTGTCTCGGGCAAGGTGGTTGCGACCTTCGCGCCGGGATCGCGCCATCGCGAACGGAGCCACGACGAAGTCGCGCCCGAGCGTCCGCAGAGCGTCGGCGATCAGGACGTGTTCACCCGAAGAACGTCGGCATCGCGCGTCGCTACGCCGAGGGCCGCGTCCGCACGGCGTGCGCGAGGCGGCGCAAGACGCCTTCCGTCTGCTCCCACCCGATGCATCCGTCGGTGATGGACACGCCGTGCTCGAGCGGCACGCCCGGCTGCAGATCCTGGCGACCGGGCTTCAGGTGGCTCTCGATCATGAGCCCGAGGAGGCGCCGCTCGCCGCCCTCGATCTGCCGCGCGAGCTCCTCCGCCACCTCGACCTGGCGCCGCCAGTCCTTCTGCGAATTCGCGTGCGAGCAGTCGACCATCACGCGCTCCGTCACGCCGGTCTGGCGCAGGAGCGCGCACGCCGCGTCGATGTCCGTCGACCTGTAGTTCGGGCCGCGCGAGCCGCCGCGCAGGATGATGTGGCAGTCGCCGTTGCCGGCGGTTTCGAAGACGGCGACCTGTCCCATCTTCGTCATGCCCATGAACGCGTGGGGCGCGCGGCAGGCGACGAGCGCGTCCGCAGCCATCTGCACGCCGCCGTCGGTGCCGTTCTTGAAGCCGATGGGGCAGCTCAGCCCCGACGCGAGCTGCCGATGGCTCGGGCTCTCGGTGGTGCGCGCTCCGATCGCGCCCCAGCTGATGAGGTCGGCGATGTACTGAGGGCTCAGCAGGTCGAGGAACTCGGTCGCAGCGGGCAGACCCACGTGCGCAACGTCGAGCAGCAGCTGCCGCGCGCGGCGCAGGCCCTCGTTGATGCGGAAGCTGCCGTCGAGGTGGGGGTCGTTGATGAAGCCCTTCCACCCCACGGTGGTGCGCGGCTTCTCGAAGTACACGCGCATCACCAACAGCAGCTCGGTCGACAGCTCCGCAGATAGCGCATGCAGGTGCCGCGCATAGTCGAGCGCCTGGTCGGCATCGTGGATCGAGCAGGGGCCGACAACGACGAGGAGCCGCGCGTCCTTGCCGTGCACGACGTCCGCAACGCGCCGGCGGCTGTCCTCGACGAAGCCTTGCACCGCTTCGTCGGCGGGCAGGTCGAGCTGCAGGAGCGCGGGGGAAATCAGCGGGCAGACCTGGCGAATGCGGACGTCGTCGAGGCGCGTGGTCTGCGCCATCTCTTCGTTGCCTTCGGGCCGGTGCCGGGTCTCCACGCGGCCATACGTAGCGCTCGGCTAGTCTACGTACAATTTCCCGGTCGCGCGGCGGATCGGCTGGACCCGGGGCCTGCACGAGGCGCAGCGTGCGGTCCGGTGCCGACTCAGCTCCACGCGCCCGCTCGGCGGCCGGTCAGTAACGGATCCCTGAGAGCCCCAGCCGAGGATGCGACACGTGCGAACGTGGGCGGTCCGGCCAAGCGGAGCGAACGTCAGTCTCCATGATCGTGATGGTCGCCGCGTCCGTCGTGATCGTCGTGGCGGTCATGATCGCCATGGCGGTCGTGATCGCCATGGCGGTCGTGGCCTCGCGATGCGCGAGAACGCCGGTCGCGCGCGGACACCTGGTCCCTGGAGACGCGGTCATGCCGAGTATACGCGCGACGCCCGCGGTACTCAGGACGCTCGATGACGACGCCGGGACGCTCGACGACTACGGCGGGCGGCCCGACGACGACGGCGGGCGGGCTCGCATAGTACGGCTCGTCGCTCGCATAGTACGGCCTATCATCGTATGGAGCCGAGGCCGGTACGAAGCAGCCGGCCAGGGCGAGCGGCAACGTGACGAGTCCAAGTATAGACGCAATGCGGGTCATGTGGACTGATGGTGCAAGGCCCGGACCAGCATCGTTTCCGAGTGTTTTCCTGATGCCAGGGGCGCGGCGACGCGATCGCCGAGCGATTGCCTACACGGCGTTGCAAGTTCTTCCGCACGACGGGGCATCGGGAACGTTCCCGATCCGAAGGTCGCCGGCGCCGAACATGACCGCATAGAAAACCCAGCATGCGATCTGCGTGGCGTCCCCTACTGGCTCGCGGCGCACTGAGGCGATAGGGAGCCGTCGTGACGACGCGGCGCTGCGCGATCGTGATGCTGGCGACCGTGGCGCTGCCCGCGCCGGTGCGTGCGATTTCGCCGGCGCTCTGCCGGCAGACGATGGCTGGCTTGTTCAAGGCGGAAGACGGGCGAATCATGCCCGTCGAGTTGCTTCTCAGGATACGGAGTGACGACAACGATCTCTCCATCCGCGGACGATTCCGTTGTACGGCGAAACGTGATCCCAGCCGCTGCTTCATCGGTGCCACGAAGATCGACGCCCTAGGGTTTTCCGTAGGCGGCGGGCGGCTCATGCAGTCGACGCGCAACTTCAGGCTCACCCACGGTGGTCCTTATTCAGTGGTCTGCGACCTCACGGCGACGACGCCGTTCGTCCGAAACCTGTGCATTCCCGCGCTGGGCGGGACGTTCGCGTGCCGGAACGACGGCGAGTTCGGCAGCGTGAGCGGCGCCTTCGGCGTGGCGGTCGACAGCTGCGCGCCGTGTCTCTCTCCTCGACACTGAATCCGTCGGATTCGAGGGGATCAGTCACGGGCCTGTTCAGGCTGGCCGCGTCGCTCCGCCTTCGGTAGAAGCGCGCATGCTAGCCAGGGATCGGGTGATCACCGTGCGATCGGCGGCGGTGGTTGCGATGCTCGTCGCGATGACCGGCGTCCTCGGCGGCTGCTCGACGCTCCTCGCCGTACGGGGGCAGCAGGAGCGCGCGGATCGCAACGTCATCATCAGCGGGACGGTCACGACGGCATATGAGCCGCGAGGCCCGCTCGTCGTCGGCCTGGTCGCCCGCGACGCCTCCGGGTACGTCCTCGTCGACCACTTCGTGGCCGAGAAGCCGGGCCGGTGGGTCTTCGCCGCGGCGCCCGGGACGTATTGGCTCGTCGCCTTCGAGGACGTCAACCGCGACGGCCGCTACGACGACGAGCCCGCTCTCCGCGGCGACCCCGAGAAGCCCGTCGTGCTCGAATCCGGCCAGCGGCGACTGGACATCGCGCTGCGCATTCCACGGGAGGGGCGACTCGCACGAGGCCCGTTCTCGCTGCGCGAGCTCGAGGCGCGATCACCGGGCGAGCAGCAGCGCCAGAGCGTCTTCGCACTGAGCGTCGCCGGCGACGTGACGTCGCTCGACGATGAGCGTTTCGATCAGGCGGTCGCCACCGAGGGAATGTGGCAGTACTACGACTTTCTACTCACGGCGCGGGCCGGCATCTACTTCCTCGAGCCGTACGACGCGAAGAAGATTCCCGTGCTCTTCGTGCACGGCATCGGCGGGACGCCTCGGGATTTCCGCCTCCTGATCGACTCGCTCGATCGCAAGCGGTTCCAGCCGTGGGTGTTCTACTACCCGTCGGGCGCCCGACTGGATGCCATCGCTGCCGTCTTGACGCAGCTCTTCGTGCGCTTGCGCCAACAGTACGGCTTCGAGCGTGCCGCCGTGATCGCGCACAGCATGGGCGGGCTCGTGACCCGCGAGTTCGTGCTGCAAGACTACGAGAGCAACGCGACCGAGGTCGTGCGGACGTACATTACGATCTCGTCGCCGCTCGGCGGGATGCCGATGGCGGGGAAGGGCGTAGAGCGGTCGCCGGTCGTCATCCGCTCCTGGTACGGACTCGCGCCCGGCAGCGCTTATCTGAACAGCCTCTTCTTCAAAGACGCCGCCCACGACGTGCGGCGCCGGCTACCCGCGCACGTCGCCTACCACATGCTCTTCGGGTTCGGCGGCGGCGGTCCGTCCGGCTCGGGAGACGGCGTGGTGCCGATGTCGAGCCAGCTACGCCCCGAGGCGCAGGAGGAAGCGCGCTCCGAGCGCGGCTTCGACGAGAGCCACGCGGGCATCCTGCAAAGTCCCGCCGTGGCGGCGTCGGTGAACGCGATCCTGGCCGAGATGCGCTGAGGCGCCGAAAAGAAAATCGCCGCGGGAGCATGTGCTCCCGCGGCGAGATGCGTGACGCGAACGTCGCGACTACTGCAGGTGAAGCTCGCCGAGGCCGAGGTTGATGGACTTCAGGCCGAGCGGCGAAACCTGGTTGCACAGCGTCGCCAGCGTGCCGCCGGCCTGCTGCGTGAACACGAGACCTTCCGATGTGGCACCGCCGTTACCGCCCTTGAAGCCAGAGGTCCCTCCAACGGGATCGGTGATCGACAACGCCGCGCCACCGTTCGCCGACCCGAGCCCGAACTGCCCGTACGCGCCGTTGCCGACCGTGGCGAGGCCGCCGACGGTGCCGCCCGACGGGATGTGCAGGATGGTCGTCTTGTGCAGGATCTTCGGCCCGGCGGGGCCGTCGGTTGCGTTCCACGAGAACGTCAGGTCACCCGTCGCACTCGAGGCGCCGAGGAGTCCGAGGCAGCCGGGGCCGTTGGGCGAGATGGTGAGGACGCCCTTGAACTTCGACTTCCCTTCCGGGAACACGAGCGCCGCGTGCGTCGTGCTCACGCAGGCGCCCAGCGTACCGCCGACCTGGATGGTCTGCGGTCCGACCGACGGGCTGTTGTTGAGTGCCGGCTTGAACTTGATCACGCCCTTCGTGATCGTCTGGCACTGTACGTCGTCTTGCTCGTTGTCGTACTGCGCGTACGCGGCCGGCGCGAACGCGCACAGCCCGAACGCTGCGGTGATCGCCAATACCCCTACGAGTTTGCTCTTCACGTCACTTCCCTCCTTGGGGCTACGCCCCGATCCGTACCTGATGGGAGAAGGAGTATCGTCGGCCCGCGGGCAACCGCAAGTACTTTTTTCACGAGCGACGCCCATTGGGCGCCCAAGCATGTGCCGCCTCGGCGCGAACCGCCCTGGGATGGCTCATCGGCCCCCGAGCACGCGCGAGAGGCGAACCCGCCGATCGTGCACCGGGAAACGACACGCCGGATGCGCGGCGACGGCTAACGGGGCGGCTCCCGGCCGATCACGGCGGTGGCGGCCTCGTCGCGACCTGATGCAGTGCGCCAGGACCGACCTGCCGGTTCGATTCGTTCTCGCCGCGCCCGCTTGCGGATTGCGATTCGCCGGCTAAGCCGACAAATCGAAGGCATGCGCCGCGGACCCATCCCGCTGCCTGCATCCTGCAGGCAGATCATCGCCAGCGGACTGGCCGCGTGCTCCCCTGTTCAAGGGGCAAGCGGATCGTCGGCAGGGGACAACGGCGCACGTGCGATCACATCTTGACAGCGGCGCGCGACACGAAAGGAACAGAGACGTAACCACGCGCGAAGGAGGAGCGACGATGCGCCACGCTACGAAGCACCCCGACGACGCGGAGCAGATCGCCAACCTGCTCGATGACTACGCCGCTGCGATCCGCGCCAAGGACGCGCACGCGACGGTCGCGCTCTACACGCGCGACGTCGTCGCCTTCGAGCTCGCGCCGCCGCTGCGCCTCCGGACCGACGCGGTCCGTGATCCGACGTACATCCAACGGTGGTTCGATACGTGGGACGGTCCGATCGAGACGGAAGGCCGCGACCTCGAGATCGCCGTCGGGGACGACGTCGCATACGCCTTCGGGCTCCGACACATGACCGGGACCAAGACCGACGGCGAGACGGTGGACCTGTGGTTCCGCGCCACGGCGTGCCTTCGCCGTGAGGACGGATCCTGGAGGATCGCGCACGTCCACAACTCGGTCCCGTTCGCGATGGACGGCAGCGACCGGGCGCTGCTCGACCTGAAGCCTTGAGGCGATCGATGCCGGACGCCCGCGCACAGATCGGCGCCCTGATCGAGGCCCGTGCCGCCTCGATCCGCACGAAGAACGCCGATGCCGTCATGGCGCAGATCGCGCCCGACGTCCTGTCGTTCGACGTCCTCGTACCGCTCGCGAACCGCGGCGCCGAGGCGGTGCGCGGTCGCCTGATGCGCTGGTTCCAGTCCTACGACGGACCGATCGGCTGCGAGCTCCGCGACCTCGCCATCCGGGCCGACGGAGACGTCGCCTTCAGCCATGCGCTCATTCGATTCAGCGGCACGCTGACGTCCGGCGCCAAGGTAGACATGTGGGTTCGGTCGACCATGGCGTGGGAGCGCAGGAACGCTCGCTGGCTCATCGTCCACGAGCACACCTCCGACCCGATGGACGCCGAGACGGGGAAGACGCGGATCGATCTCGCCCCCTGAGCGACGGAGCGCGACCGAGCCGCGCGTCGTGTTCCGACGAAAA